>Ga0272446_1002561_pt1 | contig 24469 bp, 14 predicted proteins | sample YNPCB0061_FD_194587 | JGI IMG/M metagenome (GOLD analysis project Ga0272446, IMG submission 194587) | Hot spring microbial mat communities from Yellowstone National Park, WY, United States - YNP-CB-006-1 | ecosystem: Environmental > Aquatic > Thermal springs > Hot (42-90C) > Sediment | place...
ACGTGCCAGCATCGAAACCCTTTTGAAATACATCGAGAATCAGGACGACCCGCGAAAACTCCGTCCGCCGCTAACTCACGAATGACGCTTCGCGTCCATTCGGAGGATGCGCGGCGGTTTTGCTCAAAACGGTGCTGCCTATGTTTAGGCACTCCCCTCCCTGTCTGAAAATCCAGGGTTCATTTCACCCGGTGCCGGAGTATTTTGTCGAGGTATATCGCGCTGCACGGCAGGGTTACCCTGTTCCCTCGCTATTGCCCATTGACAGTAGTACCCCATCAAGGATACCCACAAACTAGAGTAGAATTAGAAAAAACTGTCCTTCTCCAGGCTAGACAATCGGTAAGGGATGATACACTGAGACTATTGGTGATTGGAAGGTTACAGCGAAATTGAAGCCTTTTTATTCCATTCGATACCTGTGGCTTTCATTGTGGTACTTGTCAATGAAGCTAAAGCGAAAGCGGGAGTCTGATCCAGCCCTGTCGCTGGTCGATTGTTGTGAGGCTCCTAGTATGGGCTGACCGACCTGTAACTTTGAGGTTTGTGCTTAGTTTCTTCTATTCTGGTGAATGTCTTTCAAAAGAAAGTCTTCAGAGAAGCGCACGAACTCGGTCGGTCAATTCTCGCATAGAGATTTTTGAAGAAGTAAGTCTTGCCTGACAGGTGGATTGAGTGAGTTTACTGCTTTAGCCAGTAGACGTTGCTGACTCCCCCGTTTAATTACGGGTTAAAAGGGTCTCGATTGACATCTATCTGTTTGCAGGGCTGAGGTGATCTCAGCTCTTAGAGTGTTTTGAGTGATTCAGAGGTGCTTTTTGCGTTTGTCGCCAACCAGGCCAATGACGCAGCGCTTTGTCTTGCTATCATCTTTGCCATTTTAGATGTACTGGCAATAGACGCTCAACTGCTGCAGACTCCAAACACAACCTAAGTTGCAAACCGCCTAATCGCAGGCAGGTCATAACTAAACCCGATGACCCATGCTGCAATGCTTGGCAACAAGCCTAACGACCCTGGACAAAATGTTCAGGTCGTTGAAGTTGCAGTGAGTCAGCATCCGCTCTGCTAATTTCATCCTGTCTTTTTAACTATTGCTCAACTGTATGCTGTCTAATCTTTGTGGAGTCTCTCAATGTCCAAATTACTTAGCTGTAAAATCACACCCTCCCCCATCCAGGCTGATGTCAGTGTTGTCGATTTGATTGACAATTACTTCACTGCTTATAACTCCGCCCGTTTGCGGGAGATCTGCCATCTGTTAAGTAAGGAAGTGCTGAAAGATGGAGTAACGGTAGGTTTAAGCTTATCCGGTGCAATGACGCCCGGTGGTTATGGGGTATCGGTTTTAGCTCCGTTAATGCGTCAGGGGCTGATCGACTGGGTGATTAGCACAGGGGCAAATTTGTATCACGATTTGCACTATGGTTTGGGATTAAATCTCTACTCCAGCACGCCCTTTCTTGATGATGTGAAACTCCGGCAAGAAGGGCGCATTCGCATCTACGACATTGTGTTTGACTATGATGTGCTTCTCGAAACCGATGCATTCTTGCGCGAACTCCTGCGATCGCAGCCTTTCCAACGGCGGATGAGCACGGCAGAGTTTCACTATCTACTGGGTAAATACATCCATCAGGTAGAGCAACAAATCGGCGTCAAAGATTCCTGCCTGCTGGCAACTGCCTATGAGTGTGGAGTCCCTGTCTACACTTCTTCTCCTGGCGACAGCTCAATTGGAATGAATGTTGCGGCACTGTCCTTAGAAGGCTCTGAACTTGTACTAGATCCATCTTTGGATGTCAACGAAACCGCCGCGATCGCCTACTGTGCCCGCGACAACGGGATTGATGGCGCAGAAGGCAAAAGCGCCGCCATTATTTTAGGCGGGGGTAGTCCCAAAAACTTTTTGCTCCAGACCCAACCTCAAATTCATGAAGTCCTGGGCCTTGCAGAGCGAGGGCATGACTACTTCGTCCAAATCACGGATGCTCGCCCTGACACTGGTGGCCTATCCGGTGCGACCCCCAGTGAGGCTGTTAGTTGGGGTAAAGTCGATCCCAATGAGTTACCCAGCACCATTGTTTGCTACACCGACAGTACCATTGCCCTACCAATCATTGCCGCCTACGTTACAAATCAGTGCGCCCCGCGTCCGCTCAAGCGTCTCTACGATCAGCGCCCAGCCATGTTAGAAAAGCTGCGCACTGATTACCTGGCAGTGAAGGAAAATCCAACTCACCAGTTGGCAACTCCTTTGCCAGCGATCGAGGTTGAGCGTGAGTTAGTGGCAACTTACCCCTGTGGTACGCCCATTCGCAATGGCAAGAAAGGCTAGCCCCTACTTTTCAGCTAAATTGAGTCTGGTTAACCGTCAAGGCTGAATTGGGTGCTCTACGGGATTCTTCAAATATCCGTGAAGACCCACCTGGGTCGCTGGGATCGAAACCTTGTCCGACTTGAGAACTTGAGTTGGGCCTGGCATGGGACCCGGCTGCCCAGGTTTTCTACGGGTAACCATAGTGCTGAGCAACTCCCTTGAAGGACTCCTGAGATCACCTGCTAAAAGCTTGTCTTTTCCCTTTAGAATCTAAATTTGTCGCCTAGACTAAGAGCAACTTGCTTGGATTCAAGGTATGGTGCGCCTAAAGGTTTGGCAATGGACAGTATTAATCGTCCCGGTGGTCGGAGTTGGGTTGTTTCTCTTAACAGCAGCCGGATTCCAAATCCATGCTTGGGGTATTAACTGGATTTGGGCCATCATTACCCTCCTGTTTGTTGGTTGGCGCTGGCTGCTAGTGCGTTGGACTCAGCCCGCTCTCACAGAAGCCAGTGCCGCGATCGCCGCAGTAACCGAAGAGTTACAAGCCCAAATGGCTTCTGCCGCTGACCAAACAGCCGCGACTCAACTGGCAACAGCCGCAATTCAGCAAATTCTCACCGAAGCACGGCAAGATCCCCCCGTGTGGGAAGATTGGGGACAATTTGGGCAACGCTGTCAGCAGATGCTAACGGCAATTGCCCGTGCTTATTATCCCGATGTCAAGCATCCCCTGCTGAGCATCTACATTCCCCAGGCCTATCGCCTGATGCGTGGCACTGTGGATGATATGGCGATCTGGATGGAAAAACTTGCGCCAGCCCTGAACCAGGTCAGCATCGGCCAAGCTTACCAGGCTTACCAAACCTATCAAAAATTAGAGCCTTCTGTGCGCAAGCTATGGCGTGTCATCAACTGGAGCCAGTGGTTACTCAACCCTGCCGCCGCGATCGCCCGCACAGCTACGCAAAAGTCAGGTAACCGGGCCAACCGCGAACTTCTGGCTAACCTGGGGAGCTTATTACGTGAAGCGGCTCTACAAAATCTGGGTAAACAGGCGATTGCCCTCTACAGCGGTACCGCCTATCCCGGACTGGAGGTATCAGCCACGCCCTCGCCCATGGCCCAGACCCAAACGCTTCAGACCATCCTCGCCGCCGCCGAACCCCTCGAACAGGTTGAACATCAACCCGTGCGCATTGTTCTCGTTGGCCGCACAGGCGCAGGCAAAAGTAGTCTGATTAATACACTTTTTTTAGAACCGATGGCAGAGGTGGATGTTCTACCCAGCACAGAAACTTTGCAGGCCTATCATTGGCAGGCAGAAACGGGAGAAGCCCTAATGCTTTGGGATAGCCCTGGCTATGAACAGGTCAATCGACCAGACTTAAAGGATCAAGTGTTAGATGCAATCCATCAAGCAGACTTACTGCTGCTGGTCACCCCTGCCAGCGATCCCGCTTTAGAAATGGATGCCAACTTTTTGCACCAGGTAAAGGCCGTTGTTGCCGACTTACCCGTTATTACAGTCGTTACCCAGGTGGATCGGCTGCGGCCCTTTCGGGAATGGCAACCCCCCTACGACTGGCAATGGGGGGAGCGCCCTAAGGAGGTCGCTATACGCTCGGCGGTGCAGTATCGCCTGGAACAACTGGGGCAGGTTTGCGATCGCGTCTTTCCCTTAGTGACTGGAGATCCAGAGGCAGGCCGCAGCCCTTGGGGGGTAGCCGATCTCTCCTGGGGGCTGATTGAGGCGATCGCTCCAGCAAAACAACAGCGACTGGCTCGCTTTTTGTGCAACCAGGAAGCCCGCATCCAGGCTGCCGCCAAAATTATTCGAGATTACGCCTTTCAAATGACGACCCAGCAAGGGCTAACAATGCTTCTAAAAAGTCCTGTGCTGATCTACCTCTCTAATCTGACAACCGGTTCGCCAGCTCTCGCCTATGTCCTGGCTGAAAAAATACCAGTGGAGCAACTGCCGCTTGTCATTGGTAAGTTACAGATGGCCTACGACCTATTCAATTTGTTAAATACAGATCGCTCTGAGACCCGCAACTTTGACTTAACCGCGATCTGGACATTACTACAAACCAACAACGCCTCCGCTCCTCAAAGTGCTTGGGCTTTTGGTCATACGATTACTGAATATTGGTTACAGACCATTACGGCTGCCCAACTCCAGGAGCGCTATCACTTTTATCTAGAGCAGGCCCCAACCTGATTGGCTGGATTTATAGTTCCTCTAGTTCTTGATTAAATAAAACCTGATGCTCCATTCGACGAGAACGGCGACGATACTTTTCGCTTGCCAGTTTGGGTTCAAAGGTCGCATGTCCCTTACCTTTCGTTTTGCGCTTTAAGGCGCTTTCTGGATTGCTTTGCCGCTCCAGAACCTGCTGATAGGCGATCGCCTCCGTCAAAAATTCCAGATAGTGTTCATAGCGTTCCCACTCTCCCCGCACGGCACAGTTTGGTTCCCCATGGTGAAGACAGTCGCTAAACTGACAGGTGGCTTGCTTCAGGCGTTCGCGAATTTCAGGAAAGTACTGGGCCAGATCCTGGGGAAGAGCCATCAGCTCTGGTTGATTAAATCCCGGCGTATCTGCTAAAAGCCCCCCCCCCGGTAGCTCAAACAACTCAACATGGCGGGTTGTATGGCGACCTCGTGCTAACTTACCAGATACCGCCCCTGTGCGCAGAGCAGCCTGGGGAATGAACCAATTAATCAAACTAGACTTACCAACCCCCGAAGGCCCAGAAACAATCGTAATTTTTTGTTGTAGATGGGACAACAGGTTCGCTAACCCCTGCCCCTGAGAAACACTGATCAAACTGGGGTTATAGCCCCAGTGCCGCAGGCGATCGAGCCAACTCGTTTGCTCTGCTGGGGTCACCAAATCTTGTTTGCTCAGACAAAGCCGCACTTCCAGTCCCGTAGATTCTGCTTTAACCAAAAACCGGCTCAGTTGATAGGGATCCAAGGCAGGTTCTGCCAGGGCAAACACCAGCAAAATTTGATCCGCATTGGCAACAGGTGGACGATCCAGAACTGAACGCCGGGGCAACACTTCCCCGATTGCTCCCCGTAACCCCTGCCAATCGGGTTCTTCAACCACCACGCGGTCTCCCACCATCACCGTCTGGCCAATTTTCATCAGCCGAGAGCGGCGAGTACACAGCAAGGTCACGGGTGACTGGGGTTTGTTAGCCAGCCAATCCTGAGGCTCTAATCTCACCTGATAATAGTTCGCCTGGGTTGCCAACACAGTGCCCAGCCACCTGCTTTTCTCCGAAACGGCATTGGAGCTTGGCAGATCGTTTCGCATCTACTAGGCCATGGCGGGAGAACGCACCCACATCAGAAAAAAGTTAGACGCCTGGGGTTCTAGCCTTTCAATCAAATAACCTTCCATTTTAAGACTATCCGGTACCTGCTCGACCGGTTCCCCTCCATCCAGCCAAACTTCCAAAAGAGCGCCGGCTGGCAATTGTTCTAACTTTAGTTTCGTCCGCACAAAATTGATCGGGCAAGGAGTCCCGCGCAGGTCAAGATGGGCATCCGGTTGAGCAGATAGAGGTACCATGCTTAACCTCCAAACACTTTGCCAAAAAAGCCCTCAATCCCCCCCTTATCAATGCGATCGCCGCGTAGCTTTGCCAATTTCTCCAACAACTCCCGCTCTTCAAGACTCACCCGAGTGGGAATATCAATCTGGACAGTAATAAGATGATCGCCCCGACTCACCGGGTTACCCAGGCGCGGCACGCCCTTGCCTTCCAAAGTCAGCACCGTATTTGGTTGGGTACCCGGCGGTACCAGCAATTCTTCCGTTCCATCCACGGTATTAACTTGCAAGCGACATCCCAAGATGGCCTGCAAATAGCTCACCTTGATTTCTGAGAGAATGTTAATCCCCTCACGGCGAAATTCTGGGTCATCATTGATGTAGATATAAATGTAAAGATCCCCCGAAGGGCCACCGCGCAACCCAGCATCACCCTCACCCTGCACCCGCAGCTTCCGACCGTCATCCACCCCCGCCGGAATACTGAACTTCAAGGTTTTAGTTTGCTGCCGTCGTCCTTCTCCAGCACAGGTTTCACACTTATCTTCAATCACTTGCCCCGTGCCATTGCAGGTAGGGCACACAGAAACTTGAGTAAAACTGCCAAAAGGCGTGCGAGCCGCTCGTCTTACCTGCCCTGCGCCATTGCAGGTTGGACAAGTACGAGGGCCGGTTCCTGGTTTTGCGCCAGTGCCTCCGCAAGTTGCACAGGTTTCTAAATGATTAATCCGAATTTCTTTTTCGCCACCAAATATTGCCTCACGGAACTCTAACCGCAAGTTTAAGCGCAAATCTTCACCCCGTACTGGCCCACTCGCCCGTCTGGGGCTACTGACCCCTCCAGAGAACCCACTGAAAAAGCTCTCAAAGATATCAGCGAAACCGCCCATATCACCAAAATCTTGAAAGCCTCCCGCACCAACCCCAGCTTCACCAAACCGATCATAGCGAGCGCGGGTTTCTGGCTCCGACAATACATCGTAAGCATGGCTGATTTCTTTGAAACGCTCTTCTGCTCCCGGTTCTTTGTTGACATCGGGATGGTACTTGCGGGCCAAACGGCGATAGGCACGCTTAATTTCCTCCTTATCCGCATCGCGGGAGACACCGAGGATTTCATAATAATCACGAGCCATACGATTCTTCAATAGGGTAAGGAACGCTTGCAGCAGACAATTCAGCCAATTAACCGCCTGATGGGTTCATCAGGTAAGAAGCTTTTCACTCTCTCTTCTACCTTAACTAATCTACCGCCTCGTAATCAGCTGTGATCGTTGCATCATCTTCAGCACCTGAACCAGTATCGGCTACAGAGCCAAAACCCAAACCATCCTGGGGATGTGACCCAATGTTATGGTCAACATAAGCAGTTTGGCCATCGTCAGGAGCAACTCTGTCCTCCATCCCAGCCCGTTGATAAACGGCTGCTCCAATTGCTAACAGAGTTTGTTGAAATGAATCAAGCATTTGCTTGACTTCTTCTACCTTGGCGGCTGGATCAGCCAAAGTGGCTTTCAACTGAGCAGCTTGATTGCTCGCTTGCAGTTTTAAGTCTTCTGTAATCAGCTCGCCACTATCTCGCAAAGTCGTTTCATAGCTGTAGAAAAGACTATCGGCCTGATTTTTCAGCTCCACCAAACGCCTACGCCGAATATCTTCTTCAGCGAACACGTCTGCTTCCTGTCGCATCCGTTCAATTTCACTGGGACTCAGGCCACCAGTATTGGTAATCGAGATGCTTTGTTCGCGGCCTGTCCCTTTATCACGGGCGGAGACTTTGAGGATACCATTTGCATCAATATCAAAGGAAACCTCGATTTGCGGCACTCCCCTCGGGGCAGGAGGAATTCCATTTAACTGAAATCGTCCCAAGCTTTTATTATCTTTTGCCATTGCCCGCTCTCCCTGGAGAGCGTGAATTTCAACGGAGGTCTGACCATCGGTTGCCGTAGAAAAAACCTGGGTCTTACTCGTCGGAATTGTCGTGTTCCGCTCAATAATTTTGGTAAAGACTTCGCCGAGAGTCTCAATCCCCAAAGAGAGCGGTGTCACATCTAGCAGCAACAGATCTTTCACCTCGCCGCCCAGCACCCCCGCTTGAATTGCTGCCCCTAAAGCTACTGCCTCATCGGGGTTAACCGACCGATCCGGAGCTTTGTCATTGAAGTAGCTGCGGATGGCATCTTGCACCGCCGGAATTCGGGTTGACCCCCCGACTAAAAGGATGCGGTCAATGTCATCAATGCTCAGATCTGCATCCTTGAGCGCTTGCTCGGTTGGCACCACCGTTGCCTGTACCAGATGGCCGACTAGCTCTTCAAACTTAGCCCGCGATAGTTCCATCTCCAGGTGCTTTGGCCCGGTTTCATCGGCAGTAATAAAAGGCAGGTTAATCGAAGTGGTGATCGTTCCTGATAGCTCTATCTTGGCTTTTTCAGCCGCTTCTCGCAGCCGCTGGAGTGCCATCTTGTCAATGGATAAGTCAATCCCTTCTTGTTCTTTGAAGGTGCTGATCATCCATTGCACAATACAGTCATCAAAATCATCCCCTCCCAGGTGGTTGTTTCCAGAAGTCGCTTTAACTTCAAAGACCCCATCCCCAAGCTGTAAAATTGAAACGTCGAAGGTGCCCCCCCCAAGGTCAAACACCAGGACACATTGATCTTGATCCTGCTTGTCAATACCATAAGCAAGGGCCGCCGCCGTCGGTTCATTAATGATGCGCAAAACCTCAAGCCCCGCAATTGTCCCTGCATCTTTCGTAGCTTGGCGTTGGGCATCACTAAAATAGGCTGGCACCGTAATCACTGCTTGAGTGACCGCCTCCCCTAGATAGTTCTCAGCGTCTTGCTTTAGCTTTTGCAAAATCATTGCAGAAATTTCTTGGGGAGTGTAAGAGCGCCCTCGGATGTGAACATCCACCGTTTCATCCTTACCCTGAACGCAATTGTAGGGAACCCGGCTGCGTTCTTCCTCTGTTTCGCTCCAACGCCGACCAATGAACCGCTTGATGCTAAAGATCGTGTTCTCGGCGTTGGTGACAGCCTGTCGTTTGGCGAGCTGACCAACTAGGCGATCGCCCGCTTTGCCGAAACCAACCATGCTGGGTGTCGTTCGCCCCCCCTCAGCGTTGGTTATCACAACAGGCTGACCACCTTCCAAGACAGCAACACAACTGTTGGTTGTACCCAGGTCAATACCGATAACTTTTCCCATAGCGAGTGGCGGTGAAAGTATGTGTGAGAGTGCAACGAAAATCAGAAAAAGCAATGAAATCTAAAAATCTGTCACATGCTCGGCTCAGCTAGCACCAGCTAAGACAGGGAATGACGGCAATTAACCCTCTGAATCAACCACTTGACTTTCCTCCGAGGTTATCACGGGGTCTGGAGCCGCAGCAACTTTGACCAAGGCATGGCGCAAAATGCGATCGCCCAGTAAATAACCGCGCTGTAGCTCTTCTATCACAGTGCCTTCAGGAAATTTATCCGTTGGCTCACGCATCACGGCCTCGTGCATGGTTGGATCAAACTCTTTACCCTCTGCCCGCATCGGAGCCACACCAACCTTCTTTAAGCACTCAACCAACTGCTTGTAAACACTTTGGTAGCTCTTATGAATCGTATTTTCGCCATCGGTCTGGGGCTTAATCTGCGATCGCGCCCGCTCAAAATTGTCAACCACAGGCAAAAGCTCAAGAATGGTCTCGCATTTAATTTTTTGCTCCTGCTCTTCTCGCTCCCGTTGCATCCGCTTCCGGAAATTGTCGAAATCAGCTGCCATCCGGGCAAATTGACCATTCCGATCCTCCAGTTGCAGTTTGAGAGCCTGAATTTCGCTGTCTCGTTGAGCCAAAGCCGAAGCATAATCAGACGGCACCTCTGCCGTCTCGGTGTCATCCAAGTCCAGGACAACATCACCCAAAGTAGTACTTTCAGCCGTTGCCGTCTCAACATCTAAAGGAGACTGCTCATCCACAGGTACTTGCTCCAAAACTTCAACCTCTTCTTTTACTTCATCCCCTGCCGAAGAAACTGCGGTGGCACCCACACCAGGGTTCCCTTGATTCTCTTCGTCAATCATTCTGCGTCGCCTCTACTCTTGCAACTGTTCGTTTCTACTCAACCTATGCTATACGGATACGACCTCACCGTTGCACACTTTTACGAACCTTCGTGCCTAAAGCAAGCCGCGCCCAAACTGCAGCTAATACACCCATAACGCACTCAACTCCCAGGTCAGCATGCCCACTTCTGTCAATTTAGCAAACCCCATAAGTTTGCATAACTTAACATTTTTTCGACAAAGCCCACTGCATTTTTTTAGTTAATTTAGTTTAACTTAGTCTCCATTCTTGGTGGCAAAGATGCCCTCAGCAACTCGCCAGGGCTATCCCCTGAGAATTCATACTAGGAAAGGGTAAAGCCGCAGGGATTGGCAGGTGCTCTCAATTCAGTTCCGCAGTCTCAGCGAAAATCTGATGGTATTAGCAGAAGCATCTCCAGTTTTTAGCTTTACAGGCTATTATCTGAGGAATCTGCTGTGATTGACGGCAAGCTAGTTAAGCTGCGGCAATCACCTGACTGGATGTGGAAGATCTCAATGTGAGGTCTGCCCTTTTAGCGTTGTAGCGATGTTTCTAACGTCTGAGCTGTACCCTGCTAGTTCGTTGGTCAAATTAGACTTGACGGGTCGCTGAGCACAAGAAAGTAAATGGAGATTAAATTTTGAGGGCTATACCACCCATCAAAGTTTTTTCAACAGAACAATGGCTAAGCGACATGAGTATCAGGGTTTTGTGCGGTCTAAGTCGTTATTCCAAATTTTGTGGATAGCCACCTGTCAGTTAAGCTGAATCTCATTTACATTAGGGGCAAACTAATGGATAAGCTTTATCAAAAGCTTTGCCTGGCTTAGGACTTGGGATTTATTGAGCAAGTTCTGTGATTGGCACTGACTGCGGTTATTCCTTTAATCATTCTCGAGTTTAGTTTGGGTATTCCTTTATAAACGTCACACGTCTTCTGTTTCACCCGTTATGGCAAACTCCTCCTCCCAGCGTCGCGCCCTTGTCGTCCAGAATAATTTCTCGCCCTTTGGTAACAAGCTGATTCAGTCTGGCTATGTTAATAATGAGCAGATGCAGCAAGCCTTGATTGAGAGTCGCAAGTCGGGTAGATCTTTGACCGATGTGCTGGCTTCTATCACTGGCCAACAGCTACCGCCTGATTTACTCCGGCAGTATAAGAAGCAGCAGTTATTCGAACTAAAAATTCTTTACGGCGTTGAATCGCTTGACCCAGAGATTAGTCAAATCCCTACCCACCAAGTCAGTGATCTGATTGACAATCTCATTCAAGTCGACCTCTGTCGTCGTCATCGACTCGTGCCCCTTTCTCGCATTGAAGGGCCACCAGCAGCCATTTTAGTAGCCATGGTCAATCCGGATGACTTGGCGGCTCAGGATGATCTCAACCGTATTCTGCGTCAGCAAGGTTTAGCCCTACAACGCCTGGTTATTACGAACGAAGACTATCAGCGCCTGATCAATCTGTACCTGGATGAACAGGTCGAACGTCAAAAGCAAGTGGATCAGGAAGCCAAGGTAGATGTCCAGGCGGATTTGGAAGAGCTGGGGTACATGGATCTCAGCGAAGTCCCTGATGACGATGAGGCCAACCTGGATACCTCGGACGCAGAGGCAGCACCAGTCATTGCTCTGGCCAATAAAGTGCTGATTAAAGCCTTACAAGAGGGCGTTTCCGATATCCACATTGAACCACAGGAAGAATTCCTCCGGATTCGCTTCCGGAAGGACGGAGTGTTGCGCGAGGCATTTGAGCCATTTCCTAAAAAGATTATTCCAGCGGTGACTGCTCGCTTCAAGATTATGTCGCAGTTGGATATTGCTGAACGTCGGATGCCTCAGGATGGTCGAATTCGTCGGATTTATGATGGCCGTAAGATCGACTTTCGGGTCAGTACGTTGCCAAGCCGCTATGGCGAGAAGGTCGTACTACGGATTTTGGATAACTCTGCAACTCAACTGGGGTTGGATAAGCTCATTACAGATCCAGAATCTTTAGGGATTGTTCAGGAAATGGTGCGCCGTCCCTTTGGGCTGATCTTGGTGACTGGCCCTACTGGTTCTGGTAAGACGACAACCCTTTACTCGGCCCTAGCGGAGCGGAACGAGCCAGGGGTAAATATCAGTACCGCGGAAGACCCGATTGAATACACACTGCCAGGGTTAACCCAGGTGCAGGTGATTCGAGAAAAGGGGATGGATTTTGCCATGATCCTGCGCGCTTTTCTAAGGCAGGATCCGGATGTGATTCTGGTGGGTGAGACGCGCGATAAGGAAACTGCTAAAACAGCGATTGAAGCGGCTCTGACAGGGCACCTAGTGCTGACGACCCTGCATACAAATGATGCTGCTGGGGCGATCGCTCGCCTTGATGAGATGGGAGTTGAACCGTTCATGGTTTCAGGGGCGCTGATAGGAGTGGTGGCACAGCGACTTGTGCGGCGAGTGTGTGATGAGTGCCGCATTCCCTACACGCCTTCTCGGCAAGAGCTGGCTCGCTTTGGCCTCACGGCTTCCCAGGACAACGAAATTACGATCTACCGGGCTAATACCCTTTCTGCCTCGGAGGTGCAAGAAGCAAAGGCTCGCGGGCAACTCTGCTCAAAGTGTGGCGGAGTGGGCTATAAGGGACGCTGTGGCGTCTACGAAATCATGCGCGTAAGTGAGAATATTCAAAACCTAATTACTCAAGGTGCCCCAACGGAAGCGATTAAAGAGGCAGCCGTTGAAGAAGGAATGCAAACGTTGCTGGCTTATAGCCTAAACCTGGTACGGAATGGGATGACAACCCTAGAGGAAGTAGAGCGCGTCACGTTCACAGATACGGGTTTGGCGGCAGAGTTGAAAGCAAAACGCAAAACCTCTTTGACTTGCCGTGTTTGCAACGCCGAGTTGAAACAGGAGTGGCTGGATTGCCCCTACTGCATGACTCCCCGCTTCCAGGAGTAGATTCCCTCCAGGATCTGGTAGGTCATAATTGGCGATTTGTCACCCTTTTCCGTCACTTTGGGCGATCGCCTGGGTACACTAGCCCCACAACAAAAAACCGTTCCCGATTCCCCTTGCACATCTACAAGCGCAAAAGGAGCAAACCTGATGGAGTTGATGATTGAGGATTTGATGGAGCAACTGATTGAAATGGGTGGCTCTGACCTGCACCTGACGGCTGGTCTACCTCCCTATTTTCGGATCAGTGGACACCTGCAACCCATTGGTGATGCGTTGAGTGCAGAAGAATGCCAACGCCTGATCTTCAGCATGCTCAACAACACCCAGCGTAAAAACCTAGAGCAAAACTGGGAACTAGACTGCTCCTATGGCGTACGGGGTCTGGCCCGGTTTCGGGTCAACGTCTATAAAGACCGCGGCACCTACGCTGCTTGCCTACGGGCACTCAGTTCTAAAATTCCCAGCTTTGAGAAATTGGGGTTGCCGGATGTTGTCCGTGAGATGGCTGAAAAGCCCCGTGGATTGATTCTGGTGACCGGCCCCACCGGATCGGGCAAAACGACCACCCTGGCTGCCATGATCGACCTGATCAACCGCACCCGGGCCGAACACATTTTGACCGTAGAAGACCCGATTGAGTTTGTCTATGAACCGATTAAGAGCCTGATTCACCAGCGGCAATTGGGTGAAGACACCAAGAGTTTTGCTAACGCCCTAAAAGCAGCACTGCGGGAAGACCCAGACATCATTCTCGTGGGTGAAATGCGAGACTTGGAAACCATTTCTCTGGCCATTAGCGCCGCTGAGACAGGGCACCTAGTTTTTGGCACCCTCCATACCAGCTCAGCCGCTCAAACCGTTGATCGAATTATTGACGTGTTTCCCTCTGAACGCCAGCAGCAGGTGAGAGTGCAGCTTTCTAACTCCTTGGTAGCCGTTTTCAGCCAAACCCTGGTACCCCGAAAAAACCCGAAACCGGGTGAATTTGGTCGCATCATGGCCCAGGAGATCATGGTAGTAACTCCAGCCATTTCCAACTTAATCCGGGAAGGCAAAACGGCTCAGGTGTATTCCGCCATTCAAACTGGCGGTAAGCTGAGTATGCAGACTCTGGAAAAGGTGTTGTCAGACCAGTACAAAGCTGGCTTGATTACGTTCGAAGCAGCAATGTCGAAGACATCCCGACCCGATGAATTGCAGCGCTTAATTGGGGGTGCACCTGCTCCTGCAGCGGCTGGTTCAGGATCTCCCGCTCGACGTTAACGCTCGATTAGTACGGGGTTGAATGGTGAACTTTTTGTGGCAATTGAACAAGATTGTGCATCATAGAGGAGTACTTAAAGAATGACTTGCATCAGGGAAATTTAAACTTAACCAATTTCAGGTTAAGTTTTCATAAGAAAAGTCAAAGGGTTCACTTTATCTAGGCCCGACCTTACGCTCAATTCCGCTTCAATCCAGTGGCTTCCTCCAGGGGGAAGTCTAATTCTTGGTTGGAGTAAAATTTGAGGCTCTAAGTCCTGCCATTTAGGCAAGCGATCGCCGGTTCAGTTTCCCTTTCTCAACCACATTCCTTATCCATTGTCTTGTGCTCTAGGTGAACAGTCATGCCAACCTTTGTTGCTCGCGTTCAGGATGCGCGAGGAAACGCTAGAAAAGAAAAAATCGTTGCCCAAACGATTAGTGAAGCGCGCACCAGTCTGCGGGAGCGGGGGCTGTTTATTCGAGATTTGCAGGAAGACAAGGGGCTATCGCTCAACTTTGACCTGAAGCAAATCAGCAACTCAATGGCTGCAGTCACCGTCAAAGATAAGGCGGTGTTTTCTCGCCAATTTGCAGCATTAGTAAATGCCGGAGTCGCCCTGGTGCGGGGATTAGGGGTGTTATCAGAGCAATGCCCCAACCCCAAGCTCAAAAACGCTTTGATGAGTATCAGTTCCGATGTTCAGCAAGGGATGAACTTATCCGATGCAATGCGTAAGCATCCCCAGTGTTTTGACAATCTCTATGTCAGTATGGTGCAGGCTGGAGAGGTTGGGGGAGTGCTGGATGAGGTGTTAAACCGCCTGGCTAAACTACTGGAGGATGTGGCCCGCCTACAAAACCAGATTAAATCAGCCCTGACTTACCCGGTTGTTGTCAGCTTTATCGCGGTGGTTATTTTCATTGGCATGACTGTATTTATCATCCCAGTGTTTGCGGGCATTTTCCAGGAATTGGGAACTGAACTGCCAGCTTTTACCCAGGCTATGTTAGGCATCAGTAACTTTTTGCGCAGTCCAGCGGTCGTGTTGCTACCCATTACTTTCTTCAGCGGTTTGTTTGCCTATCGGCAGTATTACAAAACCCGCGTTGGCCGTGAAACCCTGGATCGCCTTTATCTGAAGTTACCTTTGTTTGGTGATTTAATCCAGAAGTCAGCCACTGCTCGCTTCTGCCGTACCTTTGGTGCTCTGACTCGTTCGGGGGTACCGATTTTAACCAGTTTAGAAATCGTCCGAGATACTGCCGGGAACCAGGTAGTTGCAAATGCCATCGATGAGGCCCGCAAGGAAATTCAAACCGGGGGAGTCATTAGTCTAGCTTTACAAAAGGAGCAGGTTTTCCCGATTATGGCGATTCAGATGATTAGCATTGGCGAAGAAACGGGGGAACTCGATAAGATGCTGATGAAGGTGGCTGACTTTTATGAGGATGAGGTTGAACAAGCCGTTAAAGCTCTGACTAGCATTCTTGAGCCTGTCATGATTGTGTTGCTGGGGGGCATGGTGGGTTCTATTTTATTGTCGATGTATCTCCCCATGTTTAAGGTGTTTGAAACTCTGGGTTGACGCAACAATGACGATCACTAAGGCACAGTATGAAGAATTTTTAGCGGAGTGCAGTAGTAGTCAGGGGGCGATCGCCCTATTGAAAGGCTATCGCTCCTACCTGGAAATGCTGCCCAGCATGCGTCGCCCCCTAGAAAGCGTGATTACGATTCCGCTGCCAGTGGTGCGATTTCGCAATGGTGCAGCAGAAAAACATCGGGGGCCAGTCAGCGATCACACGGCTGTTTGTCTTCCCTGCGATCTGGCTTTCCTTATGTGTGATCCAGAATGGAAGATTAAAACTGGAGTTGAGATTTTTGTCTTTATCCACCAGCCCCAGGAAGATTTTTCGGATCTGCTTAGCCGCTGGCGAGAAACTCAGGTGAATCTCAGTCGTGGCTATGAGTGGGATATGCCCTTGCGCTATCGCCACATCTTAAGTGAAGGGGCAGATACCATTTATCCTCTGTTTGTGCTATTTGATGAAACCCCAGAACGGATTAAACGCGGCTTGAAGGGCGCATTTTTGCCCTACGTTTTGCGATCAGTGCAGCTTGATGATGCCAAAGAAAATGGTATCGAAAGTCCAGAATTAGCATCCGATGACTCTCTTTGGGCTGGTGGACAGGAGGATATTCTGCATCCAGAGTCTTAAGACTGACCTGTAGTTCAAGAATTCAGGTAGGATTGCCCTAGAGCTTGGAGGGCACAATATGGATAGAGCCGCGCGGGTTGGCTGGTTACGCCAACATACCAGCCTGGGTACCCTTTCCGATGCCACATTAGAGGCGATCGCCACGGCTGTGCAAGTTGAGAGCTGGCAACCCAACCGCCGCCTCGTTTTAGAAAATCGTCCTCCAACTGCGCTTTACATTCTCTACAGTGGCCTCTTAGAAAGTTATCGTACCAGTCCCAATAGCCTCGCCCAGCAAGTTGCCAACCTGTTACCGGGTTCGGTCCTAAATTTCAAGGAACTAGTTCTGGGTCAACTGGCCGAAAATACCATCATCACCCTGACGGATTGTGAACTGTGGGTCATTCCTCAGGAACCCTTTCGCGCGATCGCCCAGCAATACACTGAAATTACCCAGGGCTTCTCGCGTCAGCTTGCGAGCGAACTCGACCAAGTCACCGCTGCCCTAGAATATGAGCGCGATCGTCAAGCAGCACTGCGTCCCTACCTCGTGCCCAAGGTGCGGCGAGGCATCGTTGGCTCCAGTCGATACGCCATTCGGCAGCGGCAGGATATTCGCAAAGCCTCTCAAGATCGACGACCCGTAATGATTTTAGGTGAGCCAGGCCTGGGAAAAGACAATGTGGCCGCTTTGATTCACTTTAGCTCAGCCTACCGCAAAGAGCCGATGATTAAAATCAACTGCGACACTTTACAAGCCAGTGGCGTTGAGCTATTTGGGCGGGTAGACGGCAAACGTGGCCTGTTAGAATGGCTCGGCAATGGCACCCTACTACTCAATAACGTTCAGGATTTACCCCCCGCCTTAGAAGAACGATTAGTGCAGCTCCTCAAAACGGGAGAATACTTTCCCGTAGGGCAGACAGAAAACCCACCCGTTCCACACCATACGGATGCCCGGATCATTTTGACCACGGAAAAAGTACGGCCAGCAATTACCAAAGATCTGATCGGGCACGATATTAGAATTTCGCCCCTGCGGGTGCGCAAAGCCGACATTGCCGCCCAAGTCGAATACTATCTCAGTCTTGCCTGTCGAGCATGCAGAGTCCGCAAACCCCAGGTCAGCCCAGAAGCCATTCGCCGACTCCAGAGCTATGACTTTCCCGGTAATTTGACCGAGCTAGAAAGCCTGGTAGAACGGGCCGTGATTCAATCAAACGGAGCCGCCGAACTGACTGAGGAAGTATTTTGGTCAGTCAACACCAAAGCCAAACGCTTTCGCCTGAACCTGCTCAATCTCTATCCTGGGTTCCGCCAGTTTCTCCGCAGTCCTTGGTACCCCAATCGAATCAACTATGGCTTCACCCTTGTTTTTTTTGCAGTGGTGGTGGTCGTTTTGCTGTTTGGCCCTCAAAGCCGCGATCAAAACATGATGCTCAACCTCTTTTGGGCCTGGTGGTGGCCGCTGATTTTACTGGCTTTTCCCTTTGTAGGGAGGCTCTGGTGTGCATTTTGCCCCTTCATGATCTATGGCGAAGTTATCCAAAAACTCTCGCTATGGCTTTTTCCCCGCAAGTTACGTCCTTGGGCGCGACGAGAGGCTGATCAAATCGGTGGGTGGTTTTTATTTGGGCTATTTGCCTTGATTTTCTTGTGGGAAGAGTTATGGAATTTAGAAGATACGGCTTATCTGTCGGGCTGTTTACTTCTACTGATTACCGCCGGAGCTGTCATTTTTTCCCTGCTATTTGAGCGGCGATTTTGGTGCCGTTATCTTTGCCCGATTGGCGGCATGAATGGTCTGTTTGCCAAACTTTCCATGATTGAGCTGCGGGCACAACAGGGCATTTGCTCGGCTACCTGTACCACTTATCAGTGTTACAAAGGTGGCCCCCAGAAAGGGGAAGGTCAGGAAACAGAAGGATGTCCTCTTTACTCCCACCCAGCGCAGCTCGAGGATAACCGCGATTGTGTACTCTGCATGACTTGTCTCAAAGCTTGCCCTCATCGCTCCGTAGAGCTAAACCTGCGTCCTCCTGGCATTGAATTGTGGACAACCCACAAATCTACTGCTGCAGAGGTTTGTTTGCTGTTCTTACTTCTGGGGGGGGTGTTTCTCCATCGTTTACCTGAAATTGAGGCGGTACTTGGAATCAATCTGCATTTAGAGCAGGTGGCAGCCCATGGAATCGTTTCTTTGCTGGCCCTGGGATTTCCCGCCGCGATCGCCCTAGCTGCCCAACCCGCTAGCCGCTGGCTGCATGGAGGTGCAAAATCCTTCAACTTTGTCCGGTTAGCCTATGGTTATTTGCCCCTGGTTTGGGGTGGCAGTCTAGCCCACTATCTGCGTCTAGGGTTAAGCGAAGCTGGCCGGATTCTCCCCGTCACCTTTGCCACCGTCGGTTTAAGTGGAGCAAATCTGCCCGTCGTGGTGGCTCACCCAGCGGTCATTGCCTTTTTGCAGGGTACTACCCTATTCGTGAGTTTTTGGTTGTCTGTCGCACTCACCCAAAAAATTGCTCGTCAGCCTCTGCTCCGTTTAGTTCCTCAGTTTTTAGCCTTAGGTGCGATCGCCACACTGTTATGGGCAGTGATTGTTGGCTGGTAGGTGAGTCTACTCACATCTTTCACCAGTACATCTGATTCAGGTCTTGACCTCAACTAATTGCAGGTCGAGGCCAAACGATTGCAATAGGTGTCGTGAGTGCTCAACTTGAATCAACAGTAAGCACACAAGCACTTCTGGCAGCAGTATAGCTGTCGCCAGGCTGCCGACGTTCTCCGGTCATCATCATGACTAAAGGTTCTCATCTGAGTTTTTGTTTCTCGATCGCCCGGGTCTGGGTATAGTCAGTCTAGCAGTGCGACGACGATCAGCCCCTTATAGAAACAGCTATGACCCCCACGACGCATCTATCCTGGCATCCAGAGGTAAAAGAGTGGATTGAGCAACAAGCCTATGCCAGGGCGGCTAGCTTTTACGAGCAATCTCTTGAGCGAGAGCCAGAGGTAAAAACGCACTACTGGCACTTGGGGTTATTACTATTGCTGCAAGGGCAAGAGGCCGAAGCGCAAATGGTCTGGCTGATGGGGATGGCTGAGGCGGAGGCCGAGCAGGTCGAAAGCTGGACAGGGGAATTGGTACAAATTTTAGCTACGGAGGCTGATCGCCAGGTCAATCTTGGTCACTGCCAACTCGCTTGGCTGGTGCGGCAGCATCTTCGGGAGGTTGCACCGACCCACTTGGAAAACCTTTTACAGTTAGTTGTCCTGGCTGGGGAACTGGAGCGCCTTAGTGTTGAGGATGTCGATCAGTGGGGAGTGATTTCTGCCCTGAAGGCTAGCCCAGAACAGAGCGTCGATTTTGATCTGTTAATGCGATCGCTGTTGGCGGTTTTGCAACATCTGCCGCCCTACGCCCTCACCGTTGAATTTCTCGAAGCGTGTCTGCCTCAGGTTACCAATCCCTCCCTGTTCATGGGGATACTGCTACCGGAAGCTGTCAGAATTGCCCATAGCATGCGCTTACCCGGCTTGGCGGCAGAGTTATTGGAACATTACTTGCAACTGGATCCCGACAACCTTGAAATTTTGGGACATCTGGCCACCTTTTATCAAAACGATCGCCAATACGATCGAGGCATTGAAGTGGCGCGATCGCGGCTTGAGCGGGTTCAAAATCCAGTTGATCGAGCGTTCTCTAGCCATTTGCTTCTGCGCGGCTTGATGAATGCGGGGGGCTACTGGCAACAGGTGCAACAGACCGTTGCCCAGCATCGTCATTGGCTAACTCAATTGCAGACCGAGCAGCTCAAAGACGTTCACCTGGCCCACATCACCCGCATGGTAACCGCCCCGTACTTTTTTCCCTACATTCAGGATGACTTGCGTCAAAATCGCACCGTCCAGAACCAAGTTATGGCAATTTGTCAAACCGGGATGCGCCAACACCCTCAAAGCCAGGGGTTTCTATTTGAGCATCGGCGTCCGCAGAGTCAGCCCAAAAGAAAATTACGAATTGGCTATTTGTCACACTGTATGCGGCGGCACTCCGTCGGATGGCTAGCCCGATGGCTGATTGAACACCATGACCGTGAACAATTTGACCTCTATGGTTACTTTATTTACGAATCACAGAACGACTCAGTTTATGACTGGTATGCTAGCCAATTTCAGCACGTTGTAGTCATGCAGCGCGATTGTGAAGATGAGCCAGCCCTGTTCGCCAAACGCATCTATCAAGATGAAATTGACCTGCTCATTGACCTGGATAGCATTACTCTGGATATCAGTTGTCAGGTACTAGCCCTCAAACCGGCACCAATTCAAGTCACTTGGCTTGGTTGGGATGCGTCTGGCTTGCCAGCGGTAGACTACTTTGTTGCAGATCCCTACGTGCTGCCCGACTGGGCGCAGGATTATTATCCAGAAAAGCTATGGCGCTTACCCCAGACCTACATTGCCGTGGATGGGTTTGAAGTCGGCGTACCCAACCTGCGGCGAGAGGATCTGGAGATTCCAACAGATGCAGTGGTTTATCTCAGTGCCCAAAGGGGGTATAAGCGGCATCCAGATACTACGCGCCTACAAATGCACATTCTGCGACAGGTACCCAATAGCTACTTTCTAATTAAGGGTATTGCGGATGAGCAATCGATCCAGAAGTTTTTTACTGAACTGGCGGTAGAAGTAGGCGTTGACCCAACTCGTTTACGCTTTCTGGCAGAAGCTCCCAGTGAGGGGGTGCATCGCGCCAATCTTGCTATTGCCGATATAGTACTGGATACCTTTCCCTATAACGGGGCCACAACCACCCTGGAAACATTGTGGATGGGGGTGCCGCTTGTGACCAGGGTTGGAGAACAGTTTGCCAGTCGCAACAGCTACACTATGCTGGTCAATGCGGGTATCTCTGAGGGCATTGCCTGGAGCGATGCGGAGTATGTGGAGTGGGGCGTACGCTTGGGCAAAGATGCGGAGTTACGCCAACAAATCCACTGGCGCTTATTGCGATCGCGGCAGACCGCACCGCTCTGGAATGGCAAGGCTTTTACCCGCGAGATGGAGGCCGCCTATCAACAAATGTGGCAGTGCTATTGTAAGGCCGCACAATCAAACTAGAGCAGCCGGTGAGTCAGCATCCAAATGACTTGCCGGGCATCCCAAATCACTGAAGGCAGTAGCATTATCGCAAGAGGATAAATCGATGGAGCGATCGCGGCGAATTCTGATTATTAATAATCTTTACCCCCCTCAGGTTCTGGGAGGCTATGAACGCTCCATTGCTGATTTTGCTCGGATCTTGCGACATCGCGGCCATCAAGTCTTAGTGCTAACCACAGACAACCCCGAATTTGCTACGAGTCACTTGAGTCAACGCTACCCCGACCCGCCAGTAGAGCGTTGCCTGGCTCTAGGTGGCCAGTGGAAGCGGGGAGAAGGCTCTGTCTGGTTTGCTGATGATGTGGTACAACGCCTGGCCTTGCAAAATCTGGAAGTGCTGAATCATCACTTGCAGAGCTTTCAGCCCGATGTGTCTTTAGTTGGCAATCTTGATTTCTTAAGTGTGGATTTAGTTTCCCAAGTATTAGCCGCCCAGGTACCTGTGGCCCACTATGTTATGAATAAGGCTCCTGGTTACCCAACAGAGTTGGCTCCGGCCCATCCCCTCCACCGGTATGTCACCTGTAGTGATTGGGTCGCCGAGGCACTCCGACATCAAGGTTACCCGGCAGAAAATGCCAGGACAATTTACCCAGGTGCTGTTGTCGAAGAGTTTTACCAGGAATCATTGCCCGCCTACGATCGCCTGCGGATTGCCTATGCCAGTATTGTCATGCCCTACAAGGGCGCAGATGTGTTAGCCGAGGCGCTGAGCCTATTACATGCCTTAGGAGTTGACTTTACCGCTACCTTTGCTGGAGACACTCTAGCCCCCGAGTTTATTGCCGAACTCCAGCGCTATATAGATGCTGAAGGATTCAGTGATCGGGTTGAGTTTGTTGGGCCACTTTCCCGGCAAGGATTAGCAGAATTGTTCCAAACCCATAATGTCCTGGCTTTTCCATCGCGCTTTCAAGAACCCTTTGGAATTAGCCAGATTGAGGCCATGGCCGCAGGTTTAGCTCTGGTCACCAGTGGCACAGGGGGGGCAGCGGAGATTGTAAACCATGGAGTGGATGGGCTAATCTTTGAGTCGGAGAATCCCCTTTCTTTAGCAGAATCTCTGGCTTATTTGAGCACCAACCCAGAGGTCTGGGCTGCGATCGCCCAGCGAGGTCAGGCAAAAGCTCTGAGCCAATTTAACCAACATCGAGCTGTAGAGCAGTTAGAAGCCTTATTTGAAGAGTTACTTGAGTTTCAGCAGAGTGACACCTATCGCGCTACAGTCACAAAAAAACACGCAATCGGCACTTATACGCTGACTCTACCGGCTAACCACAAGCTAGATATCTATCAGGCCACTTGGCATCGTTACGATACTGCCCTGGGAGCCATTGCTCAGGCTGTGTTTGCAAAGTACCTCAGGAGTTGGGCGATCGACATTGGGGCAAATGTCGGCGATACCGCAGCCCTAATTCGCACTTATAGTGAAGCTCCAATTCTTTGTATTGAAGGCAACCCAGAATTTCTTCCCTATTTAGAGAAGAACGTTGCCCAACTGGGTCAGGTGCAAATTGTTCCTTGCTTTGTCGGCCCGACAGAGGGCGCAATTTCTCCCAGTCAAATTCAAAGCCAAGGGGGAACCGCCTCGATTGTGGGAACAACTCCAGGCGCGATCGCCAATGCAATTCCCCTCCGACCCCTAGAGGAGATCTTGCAAGATTATCCTCAATGTCAAAGCTACAAGCTCCTCAAAACCGATACAGACGGTTATGATTTTGCCATTTTGCAAGCATCCTTAACGGCTCTGCAAACTCAACAACCGGTTCTTTTCTTTGAGTACGATCTCTATGCCAGCCCGGATGGAATGCAGGCTAGCATAGCCACTATTGATGCGTTGATCCAGATTGGTTATTCATATTTCATCATCTACGACAACTTTGGTAACTATTTACTCAGCCTGACAAATCAAGAGCGCGATCATTTTCACGATCTCAACGCCTATCTGCGCTCAAACCGAGCAAAAAGTGGCCGAATTGTAGTCCATTACTTCGACATTTGTGCTTTTTCCACAGCTGACAAAGACCTATTTGAGCAGTTGCGCCAGCAAGAGTTAGATGGCTGAAGTCAGGAACTGCGTGTGATTAAACGAAAGGTGCTCGCGGGAAGAGCCGATGAAAGCCCATCCCAGAGATTGCGCCCGGAAAAATCTTTCTATCCTGAATGAGGCAACTTGCTTCACTGTTGTCTTCCTGAAGGCAACCGCACAACCCGCTGTACCGGTCTGTCAACTTTATATGGCAGTCAAACTCAGGTTAGGATGGGGATGTACTGGCTCAGGAAAAAATCCCCTATCCCCCTCTACGCAAACGTTCTAACATGCTTGCATGGCGGTATATTGGTGAATCTGGGATAGAGCAGATTATATTGCCATCGCCCCGAGAAATAGGTCTTGCCAGCTTACTACTACCCACTTGGTAAAAGTGGCAATACTAGTGTGACAAAGTAGTAGACCAAAGGAGCCGTAAACACATAACTATCTGCCCGATCCAAGATACCGCCGTGACCAGGAATCAATTGCCCAGAATCCTTCACACCGGCATCTCGTTTCATCATCGACTCGGTTAAATCGCCGAGCAAACTGGCTACGCCAATCAGCAGACCGAAGGCTGCCCCTGTAAAGGGCCAACCCGTCCAGCTTAAGTAGTAGGAACCAATCACCGCCACTGTCGTGCTGGCCGAAACCCCAAAAATAGCCCCTTCTACCGTTTTCTTGGGACTAATAGCAGAGAGACGGGTGCGTCCAAATAAGCGACCAAAAATGTAGGCCCCGATATCTGCCGCCCAAATGCAAAAAAACGCCAGCAGAATATGGGTCAGCCCCAACGGCAGTTTGCTCAAATCCGCCCAAGAATTCACCCAAAACCCATCCAGAGGCAGATTTGCTGCTTCTACCTGCCCCAGAGAGCGCAACCGCACCCAAAAGCTGGGCAA
>Ga0272446_1002562_pt1 | contig 24467 bp, 24 predicted proteins | sample YNPCB0061_FD_194587 | JGI IMG/M metagenome (GOLD analysis project Ga0272446, IMG submission 194587) | Hot spring microbial mat communities from Yellowstone National Park, WY, United States - YNP-CB-006-1 | ecosystem: Environmental > Aquatic > Thermal springs > Hot (42-90C) > Sediment | place...
GGTTTCTTACTTTTCCATTTTTAACAGCATTTGTACTTCCACATTTTTTACAGGATACAGTATTCATACGTTTAATAGATTTTTTACAAATATACAAAAATCTATCTAAACTTAACACTCTCAATTTAACTACAATCCTGTATATCATAGAAACCACTGGTTTGTTTTCCACAGGGTTTTCTATGTAATCAAATTCACTCAGCAGACATATAAAGGACGAAAAGAATATATTTATTTGTTTTGTTCATATTTTTCATAAAATTTAAGGAATACTTCCAAGCTGTTTTTTCCGTTTTCATATTCTTTGTGAATACCATCATTGGGAGTAGCTTTATAGATAAGTGTGTTAAGGTTACGATTGGTGATGGCAAAAACATTGTTACTGATAAAATCTTTCATAGTAGGGTCATTTTTGAGGTTCTCTGCATATTGTTTTGCCTGTTTCATATCAGGAAATACGGAGATGTAGATAAGATTAAGCGTATCATTATAGATATTGTCATTGATAGTAAAATTAGCAGTAGAATAGAGTTTTGTATTAAAATCAGATATTTTTGCTTTAGCAGTGCTGGTGCTTTTCTTGGTATTAAGGTACATAAAGACGACAATTTTATCTGCAGGTTTTATATCTGGGTCAAATTCAAGGGTTGCCTTTGAGATATTTTCTTTGTTTTTTTCGAGAGTTGCCAGTAAACCTCGTACTTGGTTGATAAAAGGCGCATTAGGATATGTTTTATCTATAAAACGGTATTCAGCAATCAGGCTGTCGGGTTTGTCTAAATGCTTGTAGGCATACGCGCGTAAGAAGTGAAATTTTGCTACTTCTTCATCTTTGGGATTAGGACGAATAGCATTATCACAAATGGTAATGGTTTCCTGAAACTGTTTAGCTTCATATTTACTCATTGCCTGTGTATATATTTTGTTCATACTGTCCCGATAGGCAACCTGCTTGTTTGCTTTACCCATAATGAGCTGTGTATATTCATGGTTGGGGTAGTTTTGGATAAGCAGATTTTTGTAATAGTCTGATTTGTCATTTTGTCCGAGTTTTTTGTATATACCATAAAGGGAGAAATAGATAGAAGGTTTGTTTTTGGTTTCAGGGAAGCGTTTTAAGGTATTTTCAAAAGTGTACTGTGCGGAATCAGGCATATTAAAGCCAATATTGAAAGTGTTACCCAATTGAAACATAGCATCTTCTATTTCTGCGAGCATTTTATTGCGTTCCTCATCATTTTTAGGCAAGTTTTTGAGATAGGTTTCTCGTAAGAGAAGCGGGTTTTTAGGTTTGTTTTTAGGGTCATTTTCTTTCGGGTCGTTGTTGTTAAAAGAAAAATCATCAAACTTGATACCTTCAGAGTATTTCCAGTTATCGCCGTAGGTTCTATCTCCCCACAGGCGTTTGAATTCTGCTTTACCTTGTGCAACAGCCGCCGGGTTGTCAAAATAAAAACTTCCTCCCGTGTTAATGTTGGATTTAGGTGTATCATCTTTGAGAGGGTCTGTGAAATTATTACTGCTGTTATTTTTCTTGTCTTCCAATTTTTTAAGTTCTTGTTCTTTCTTTTTAATGATGGCGTCTATTATAGCGTACTGTTCTTTCTGAGGAAGCAAACTGAATTTAATCAAACTATCTTTTTCACGGATTATTTTGGTGTATTTTACATAATTAGAGAGGTTTTTCTTGATAGCTTCTGCTTTTTCGGATTCTTTAGTTGCCTTGTTTGAAGATTTGAATGCACTTGCGGCGCTGTCATAATAGGCTTCTGCCAAAACAAATTTATTCAGTGGGCTAAAATGAATATCTCCCAGTTTGTTGTATGCCATTCCTTTTTGATAAGCATTTTTTGTGCTGAGTTTAGCAGATTTTTTATAGGCATTTACGGCTTTTTGATAGTTTTTATTGCGGACTTCAATATTTCCGAGTTCATAATAAATTTGGTCGTAGTTATCGCTGTTTTTGTCGTCAGCAATCATGCGTTTGAGGGTACGGGTAACTTTTTTGTTTTGTTTGTTGCTGGTATCAGAAAGATAGGCATGTACCTGACCAAGTTTGGCATTAAAAGTAAATTCGTAGTGTGTGTTTCGCTTCATGGCTTGGGTAAAAGCATCAAAGGCTTTTTCTTTATTACCTTGTTGAACATAGAGTTGCCCCAAAATAAAGTAATAATGATTTTTTTCTTTACGTATGCAGGTAAGTTTTACCGCTTCTTCCAAATTTTCTATGACCAAAGGATAATTTTTAAGTTTAGAAAAATAGTATGCATTCAATACATAAAAATCTTTTTTTATACGTTTTGGAATATCTTTTTTACTCAAATACTCATCAATAATTTTTTTGCCCGTGACATTGTCATCAGCCGCAATTTTGGACTTTGCCAACCAAACCGCACAGTCATTTTTATATTTTGTTTTTTCAAAGCGTTTTTCTGTAAGCAAATAGGCAAAAGATTGTGCTGCACTGAAATAATCTCCTTTATAGAAGCGTGCCAGTCCGATATAAAAATAGCAGTCATCTACCCAACGGCTATTTTTATGGTCCGTGATAGCAATAGACATTTTTTTGACAGTTTCATCAAACTTCTGAAATTCTGCTTTGTTTTGGCTTATATCAAGAGAAAGATAGATGGGTAAAATCTCATTAAAATCATATTTGTATTTGTCCTCAATATTTTTTTTAGACTCCATATATCTCATTTTCCCATTAAAATAACGGTTATAATGTGAAGTCGTGTTGTGATATAACAAACTGGGAATGCTTTTATTGAGAGAACCGTCAGATTTTGTTGCTCTGCATGCAGGCAAAAAGAATAATGCATATACAAAAACAACTGTCCACAAGCATATTTTCCAAAAATGCTTCATGATACAAAAATAAGAAAAATATGGTTTTATATGAGGGTAAAAATAAAGGAACGTTGTTGCATTGTCAAAATGTATCTGATATAGAGTATTAAAGTAATCATTTTTTGGATAATTTGGTCTTGTTATATCAAGTTATTTTATGGGCGTTCCTGCTTGCTGCGCGGCGCAGTCGGCGTGCTACGGGCTACGCTATCGCTTCGGTGCTGACGCACTTGCTTCGCAACCCTCCGCATGCCTAACGCGTATGCGTGTGCGTATATGTACGCGCGCAAATGCGTGAGGGATAGCAGCGGAAAGCCCGCAACAGGCGAAGCCTGTGAGGTACAGACGTGGCATGCCACGTCTCTGCCAGCGCATAGCCCGACCCCGAAGCGATAGCGAAGGGGACACGCCCATAAATAAAGTCAATACTTTATGGCAACTGTTTTACTTCGTTGTCTATGTTTTTGTGAATATTTTTCGCTTCCTGTTCAATTTTTCTTTTTTTGAACAAAGCGTATTCATTCATAAGTGCATCATAAAATAGTTCTGCTACCAAGGCACAGCCTTTTTCTGAAAAATGTATAAAATCTGATGCGGCAAGAGGAGGTTTTTCATTCACCCAGTCTATGATGCTTCCCTCTCCGCCCATTACTTCAAATAAATTCCAGAAGGCTATTCCAGCACGTTGGCAAGCCCGTTTCTGTGCATTTACAGCCATTCTTAACCCCTTGTAACTTTGATAGTTTCCTTCTACTTTATGTGCCATATCTGCCGTTCCGATAAGTAAAATACTTGCTTGTGGGTTAGCTTTTTTCATAAACATAGCCATATCATAAAAAAAAGCCTCAAACTGTGCCGCAGATTCTTCGCCTGTTACATAAGGAATGCCATTACCTCCGTATTCAAGAATGATAAGTTTGGTATTCAATGCTTTGTATTGCGTTCTGAGATAATCCGCACTCATTTTGAATATACCTTGTCCGCCATGACCGCGCAGGGCAAAATTGTCTACCTGTACGCCTGTACTGTCATCTAAACATATTCCGTATATATCAGGACTTTTGGTAGTGCTGAAATCATAACGCACTATGGGCATGCCTGCATTGAACTGATGTACCAATGTACCAAAACCTTCCTGAACAGGGAGTTTATCCTCATGAACAACCCCATTGATGGTTGTTGTAACCTTGCAGGGAACTTGGGCATTGCCCCATAATAAAGTAGCTTTGTTGTAATTTCCGTATTTGTTGCTGGATACGCTTATATATGCTTTTTTGATACTGCTATCATTGTTTTTAAGACTGGAAAAGCGAAACACCAACCCTCCGTAACCATATTTGTTATTGACATATATATCATGGAACATAGTGTAGCGTATCCAGTTGTCAGAGGTTTCTTTGCTGTAAGCGGGAGGGTTAAGAATGTCCTGAACGGGAATAAATCCAGGACCTCCCCCCCCAAACTGTTTATGAAATTTTTTACGGATATAGAGCGTAATTCTGTCGCCTTCTATTTGTGAGTCTCCATAATGGGCAATACGGATAAGTTTTTTGTTTTTATGGGTTTCTATGGCGTATAAAGCCTCAAAAAAATTGTCCAAGGCAAATACACTGTCCTTGCTGTAATTATGTACTTTTATTCTTTCGGCTTCGCTGGAAGTATCTACTTCAATTTTTTGGCTTTGCTGTTTTAAACTGTCTGCTTGTTGTTTTTTCTTGACTAAATTTTGAAGTTTTTCTAATCTTGCTTTTGTCTTTTCTGCTTCTGCCAAGGCTTTATAATCTGTTGTACCCAACAGTTTCGGGGGGCTGGAAAATTCTATCTCTAATTCTTTGTCTGTATTGACGGTAATATTGACATTTATCTGTTCGTGAAAATAAGAAACACAAAAAACAACTATTTGAACCAATAATAACCATACAATAACTTTGACAGGTACACTAAAACGCATACTATAATAATGATGCCGCAAATTTAGCAGGGTAAGTTATATATGTATTATTTTTTTTGTTGAATTTCATGTAATTTTTTAGAAAACCGTGTTTTATCTATGATTTTTTGGGTTTGTGTGCCTTTTGCTATTATCCGTTCTCCTGATGTTACGACAACCGAACAGAATATTGTATTTCCTTCTACATATTCTAATGTAGCCGTGTGCGTTGCTGTTTCACCCATCAAGCAGGGAGAAATATGTTCTATACTTAATTGTGTTCCAATGCCTTCTTCTCCTTCTTCCAACATGTCTAGTACAAACAAACGGCATACCCATTCCATATCTTGGGCAATGGCAAAGGTTGCATAAAGCTGATGTACTGTACCTGTTTCAAATTTGGCAATATGGGTTTCTTTAACTAATCGTTGAAAAGTTTTTGTATCTCCTTTGCGAAATGGATTTTTCATGGTTTTTTCTTTAAAGCAACAAAATTAAAACAAAACCTATTAGATATAAAAAAACAATCCCCTTTTTGCGAGGATTGTTTTTTTATTTGCGAGGATTGTATGTATGAATTTTAGTACATACCACCACCCATTCCGCCCATGCCACCGGCGGGCATAGCAGGTTCTTCTTTGGGTTCATCAGAAATAACACACTCCGTAGTGAGTAGTAAAGATGCCACAGAAGCCGCATTTTCCAATGCAATACGGGTAACTTTGGTAGGGTCAATAACCCCGGAAGTGAAAAGGTTTTCAAAAGTTTCCGTACGGGCATTGTATCCAAAATCTCCTGAACCTTCCAATATTTTCTGAACAATTACTGCACCTTCGCCACCTGCATTGGTAACAATACAACGTAAAGGTTCTTCCAAAGCTCTGCGAATAATGTCTATACCTGTTTTTTCGTCTGCGTCATCATATTTTACGTTGTTCAAGGCTTCAATAGCACGAACTAAAGCAACTCCACCGCCAGGAACAATGCCTTCCTGAACCGCAGCGCGAGTAGCATGTAAAGCATCATCTACGCGGTCTTTTTTCTCTTTCATTTCTACTTCTGTGGGGGCGCCAATGTATAATACAGCTACACCACCAGAGAGTTTTGCTAAACGTTCCTGTAATTTTTCTTTATCGTAGTCAGAAGTAGTATTTTCAATTTGAGATTTAATTTGAGCTACTCTTGCTTTGATGTCAGATTCTTTGCCTTTACCTTCAATCAGGGTTGTGTCATCTTTGTCAATAATAACTTTACCCACGCGTCCTAATACGTCCAAGGTAGCATTTTCTAATTTGTAGCCTCTTTCTTCAGAAATTACTGTACCGCCTGTAAGCACCGCAATATCTTCCAGCATAGCTTTGCGTCTGTCACCAAAACCAGGGGCTTTAACCGCAACTACTTTGAGTGCGCCGCGGATACGGTTCAATACTAAAGTAGCCAATGCTTCTCCTTCAATGTCTTCTGCAATGATAAGCAGAGGGGCGCCTGTTTGTACTTGTTTTTCTAATATAGGAAGCAATTCCTTCATAGAAGAGATTTTTTTATCATAGATAAGTACATGGGCGTTTTCGTACTCTACGAGCATTTTTTCGGCATCTGTAACGAAGTAAGGAGAAAGGTATCCACGGTCAAACTGCATACCTTCTACGGTTTTTACATACGTTTCGCGACCTTTGGCTTCTTCAATTGTAATTACTCCATCTTTACCAACTTTGCTCATAGCATCAGCAATCATTTCTCCGATTTCTGTGTCGTTGTTGGCAGAGATAGTGCCTACTTGTTTGATTTCGTTGTTGTTGGAAATACTTTTGGATTGTTTTTTAAGGTGTTCAATAACTGCGTTTACGCCTTTGTCTATACCGCGTTTCAAACCCATAGGGTTAGCACCAGAAGCTAAATTTTTCAAACCAGCGGTTACAATAGCCTGAGCTAATACGGTAGCAGTAGTTGTACCGTCACCTGCAAGGTCTGCGGTTTTTGATGCGGCTTCTTTAAGTAACTGCGCACCCATATTTTCGATAGGGTCTTTCAGTTCGATTTCTTTGGCTACAGTAACACCGTCTTTGGTTACGGTAGGAGCGCCAAATTTTTTGTCAATTACCACATTGCGTCCTTTAGGACCTAAGGTAACTTTTACAGCGTTGGCTAAAGCATCTACGCCTTTTCTTAGTTTTTCGCGTGCTTCGCTGTCAAAATTGATAATTTTTGCCATACTTTTTCTTTGAATGTTTTTTGTTTGTTAAATAATTGAAATAAAATGATATTAAGAAGATTAAATCACTGCAAAGATGTCTGATTCTCTCATAATGAGGTAGTCTTCACCATTAATGTTGATTTCTGTACCTGCATATTTACCGTACAAAACGGTATCTCCTACTTTTACATTCATAGGTTCATCTTTTTTACCAGGACCTACAGCTACGATAGTACCTCTTTGTGGTTTTTCTTTGGCAGTGTCAGGAATAATGATACCTGATGCTGTTTTCTCCTCTGCGGGAGCGGCTTTTACGACCACTCTGTCTGCTAATGGTTTGATTTTTACTTCCATAGTACTTAATTTAGTTGATTTAAGTTAACTTGTTAGCACTGTGCCATGCCGAGTGCTAATTTTGTTCCAAAAGTATGTTTTTATACAATAGGTTGTATGTTATATTTTTGTAAAAGATTGATAATCAACAGGTATATTTTTATCAAAAATCAATCGGTTACTATAATGTACAAAAAAGATGAAAAAATGTCATACTTTCACAGACGTATAAGTATGACAAAATAACCCATTTTCCAAATCTGTAACCTGACACTGATTAAGAGATATTTAGTTGATGTTACGTAAAATGATTTTTTGGGCGTTTCTGCTGCGCAGTCGGCGTGCTACGGGCTACGCTATCGCTTCGGTGCAACGCACCATGCGTGCAAGCACGCATGCCCTCCGCATGCCTAACGCGTATGCGTGTACGTATATGTATGCGCACCTATCCGCGTGAGGGATAGCAGCGGAAAGCCCGCAACAGGCGTAGCCTGTTGAGTACAGACGTGGCATGCCACGTCTCTATCAGCGTATAGCCCGACCCCGAAGCGCAAGTGCAGGGGACACGCCCACAAAATTTTTGATACAGAACATCAGTTAAAAATTTCTCCCTAAAACTCAATAAGAGCGAATAAGATTTTGGAAGCAGGCAAACACTTTTCAAACTTCATTTAATTTTTTTTGTTCTGATAATCAGTTTTTTATGTTTTGGTATGTAACTTGTTTCAAAATAAAGATGTATATTAGCACGTTAATAACATTAAACTATGAAAAAAATATTCATTTCTGTTGTTGCTCTTTGTTTAATGGGTATAGTAACCGTTTATGCCCAAAACAATTCCAGTACATTGGTAAGTATATCCCAAATTTCTGATGATGCAGGTGAAATTTCTTTTGAAGAAGAAACTTATGATTTTGGCACACTCACTCAAAAAACTGCTCCCAACAATAAAATTGCTCACGAGTTCAGCTTTACCAATACGGGCAAAAAACCCATAAAAATTTCACAGGTAACGGCTTCATGTGGTTGTACTACTCCTAAATGGTCGTCTGAACCTATTCAACCGGGTAAAAAAGGTACTATTCTTGTAGAATATGATGCTTCCCGTCTGGGTTCTTTCCATAAAGCGATAACTATCACTTCTGATGCTAAAACACCTTCCAAAATTATTTTTATCAAAGGAGTAGTAGAACAACCTGCGGCGACCTCCCCTCTTATTACACCCGGAAGTTTACCCAAATTATAAACCTTACGGAATATCAGATTGTTTTCAAGAATCGGAAGAAAGAACCTTCTCTCCCGGTTCTTTTCGTTTATGTAATGGGTTATTTGGGGCATTGGAGATAAAGAGAGATTTTTTATTTGACATTTTATTTTTTTTTCGTACCTTTGCAGTCCGTTTATTAAGAAGCAATTAGAAACATGGCTGTTAAAATCAGATTAAGAAGACAAGGTAGAAAGAAAAGAGCTTATTATCATATTGTAGTAGCTGATTCCCGCTCTCCAAGAGATGGTAAGTTTATTGAGCAGATTGGTTCTTACAACCCCACTACCGTACCCGCAACCATCGATTTAGATGATGCACGCGCTTTGTATTGGCTTAAACAAGGCGCTATTCCTACGGATACCGTTCGTAGAATATTATCGTACAAAGGGGTGATGCTCAGAATGCACTTGCACCGCTGGGGCAAGAGCGAAGCCGAAATTGAAGCTGAATACCAGAAATGGATTACAGCCAAACAAGCAAAAATTCAGGCACAGATTGATAGCGTAAAAGCTAAGAAAGAAGAGAAAAAATCTGTTCGCCTAACCCAGGAAAAAGCACAGCGCACTGAAAAAGATGCAAAAGTGCAGGCAAAATATCAGGTAAAAGAAGAAACTACTTCTTCTGAAAATACAGAAAACACTTCTGAAAATACAGAAAATACCACTACCGAATAATGGAAAACCATTATCTGTTAGGATACGTTGCCCGCGCACACAGTATAAAAGGTGCCCTTAAACTGAAAGTAGACACCGATTTTCCTGAAAAATACACAAAACTCAAACACCTTACGCTTAAACTCAACACAAAAACACAAAAATTTGACATACAAAAACTCTCCTACTCCCCTCCTGACGAAATGATTGTTGCTTTGAAACAGATTACAGACAGGAATACCGCAGAACTATGGAAAAATGCAGAAGTATGGATTGATATAGATTTTTTACCCGAACTATCAGGTACAAAGTTCTATTTTCATGAAGTTATAGGCTTTGAAGTAAAAGATATTCAGTTAGGCGTAATAGGAGAAATTGTACTGTTTTATGAAACTGCTGCACACCCTATCATTGCTGTTAATCATAATGGTACAGAGGTTTTAATCCCTGCCGTTGACGAATTCATTACAGAAATTAACCGCAATGAACGCTATATGATAGTATCTCTACCTGAAAACTGGTTGGAGATTTACAAGGATTAAATAAGGATTTTGGGTTGATATACACATATCAGCCCAATTTTTTTATTTTTGCGGTATGGTACAGGTCATTGGAAAAGTGATTATGGCAATTGGATTTGCTATATGCGGCATAGGTCTGGCAGACAGCCTGTTTTTTTATAACGATAAAAATTTACTCCCCTATCTTGGTATAGGTTTTCTGGTATTTATGCTTGGAAATTTTATTGCCAAAAAAGGAAGCAAGTAATATGAATTTGTGATATTTCTTCAAATTTTTATTCAAAAATTATATTTTTGTACTATGAAATTAGCAGAAGCCTTAGTTTTACGGGCAGATTATCAGAAAAAAAATTCGCTTGGTGTTTTTGATAATGTATTGTTTTTGAATGATTTACGAATAGATGCGAGGGCGGGGGCGAAGCCCAGTAATGTTAAGTTCTTTTTTTGAAGTACGTTTTTTCAAAATCAGAACAACATACCGAGTAGGGTGCTGCGCACAATGTTCAATAAATTCACTAAATAAGATATCAATAATCAAGTTTTATTTGCTAAAAAAAACTGCAAATATACAAATTTATGTAGAATTAAACATCACTGGGGCGAAGCCCCCGCCCTCGCAAAAACACGCATATACAATTGCGTTAGGCATGCGGAGGGCATGCGTGCTTGCACGCATGGTGCGAACCGCACCGAAGCGATAGCGTAGCCCGTAGCACGCCGACTGCGCAGCAGGAACGCCCAAAAATGAGTTTACATAACAGAAGTAAATCATTACATAATTTTATTGCTCATATAAATACATATTGTCCAAAAGACGGGTAGTACCACATCTTGCCGTAATAAGCATAACAGGTTTGTTTTCAAAATGGGCTTCCTGCAAGGTTTCCAAAGTATCTGCATGTACAATATCTATGTAGTCAATTTGTGTAAAACCAAACTTTTCTATAAAAGTATAGGCATGGCGTAGCAGGTTTTTTGTGTTTTTTTCATGCTGTACCATGTTTTTAATATACATCAAAGTCTGATAAATACCGACTGCTTTTTTTCTTTCCTCTTCGGATAAATATCTGTTTCTACTGCTCATAGCTAATCCGTCTGTTTCTCTTACAGTGGGTATAATTTCTATTTTTATAGGATAAGATAAATCTTTTACCATTTGTTTAATAACAGCACACTGTTGAAAATCCTTCTGACCAAAAAAAGCAAAATCAGGGGAAATGATATTAAATAGTTTTGAAACCACAAGCATAACCCCTTCAAAATGTCCTTTTCTGTGTTCGGCTTCATATTTTTGGGTAAGAAAAGGCATAGTGATTTGAATATTTGGCGTTTCAGGATACATTTCTTCCACTGAGGGTAAAAATAAAACATCACAGTCAACCGATTCCAAAAGTTTTATATCATTTTCTATAGGACGCGGATATTTGTGGAAATCTTCATTAGGACCAAACTGCGCAGGATTGACAAAAACAGAAGCTACTGTAAGTAATTCTTTGTTTTTACTTGCTCTGACTAATGATAAATGCCCCTCGTGTAATGCACCCATAGTGGGCACAAAGCCTATTTCTCGTCCTATAACTTTCTTAACGTGAATATAATTTATCACGTCAGTAATGTGGGTAATTATTTCCATGTATACCGCGTCTTTTGTATCAAAAATGGGTTTCTTTTCGCTAAGGGCAAAAAGAAGCCCATATTAAATTTGGAAATCGCAAAAAAAGTCCGTAATTTTGTAAAATCCAAATAAAATATTCGTTCTATCATGAAAAAACTTAAAATATTGTTTGTAACCACCGAAATTGCCCCTTTCTTCAAAGTATCTGATGTTGCAGATATAGTTCGCAAACTACCACAAGGACTACAAGACAAAGGTCACGAAATCCGAATTTTAATGCCCCGTTTCGGGCTAATCAGTGAAAAAAAGAACCGTTTGCATGATGTTGTACGCTTATCAGGCATCAACATCACCGTAGGAGAAGAAGAAAAACCTCTTATGATAAAGGTTGCTTCTATACCTGGGGCAAGATTGCAAGTGTACTTTTTGGATAACGAAGATTATTTTCACAGAAAAGCTTTCTTAACAAACCCAGAAACAAACACTTGGTTTGATGATAACGACGAAAGATGCATCTTTTTCTGTAAAGGAACATTAGAAACAGTTAAAAAATTAGGTTGGGCGCCAGATATTATTCATTGCCACAACTTTATGACCTCTCTTATTCCTTTATACATTAAAACTATCTATAAAGATGAACCTGTATTCAGAAATACAAAAGTAGTGTATTCATTATACAACAACTCTGAATATAATTTTGAATATGGAGAAAGTTTTATTGAAAAAGCCGCCGCAGAAATTGACCCCAAACTATTACAACATTTTGAAAAAGCAGATTTTCTCGGTATTACCAAAGGAGGAATCGCTTATGCTGATGCCATAGCTATTGGAGAACCTCAGATAAGCAAAGAAATATCTGCATTGGTCAATAACAAACAAACTTTGGATTACATAGACATAAACCAGGACTGTATAGAAACCTACAACCAGTTCTATACCTCTTTGATGAACTAAATATATTATTTAACATCTTAAAAATCATGCTTTTCATTACCATTAAGCATGATTTTTTTTTATTCACTTCGAAATAAACTACTTTTACTTAATTTTTTTTGTCATATTTATATTTATGATTAAATTTGTTTATTAATTTTACATCTATAAACAGCATTAAAACCTTAACCTTGTTATTGCTTTTATCAGTAACACAACTAATTCATGTTCAGATTGTAGGCGAACAAGCCATCGGGGTCAGGGCTGGTGTATCAGGCGGACCATGGGGACCGAGCTACCGCTATGTTCTAAATCATAATACCGCTGTGGAAGGCTTTCTCGGATATACACCCAAAGTTACAGGGGTCTATACTGTGGACGGCGAAGATGTGCGAGCAGGTTCATGGTTACTCGGTGTTTGTTACCAACCTTTTATTCACACAGAGGACAGGCATAATGGAAGTAACTTCTATGCGGACCTGGGGCTTCGTGCAAGACTGCATAATCATCGCATAAAAGGTGAAGTTGCTAATCAAGATGGTGGTATTATTACTCCTGAAGTCTACGTTGGGGCAGGTGGTTTGTTTGAACTATCTGGTGATTTTGAAATTTTTGCAACCTTTGGTATGAAGTACTATAACAAAAGTGGTAATATCTATGGACCTACAGTAGAAGCAGGGGCCGGTTTTCGCATTCGTCTGAATTAAATTTTTCTTTAACCTAATTATATTTACAACACATTAAAAAACTATGAAAAAACTAAACTTTATCTTATTTATTTGCCTTTTCCAGTTTAGTGTGTTATTTGCACAACATGGCAATTGGAGTCCTGTGGAATATTCAAAAATTCCTTCACCTGTCTTGAAAGCATACAAAGACGCTTTTCCTAATGTCTTACATGCAACTTGGGGTATGCGCTATGAAGGAAGAAAACTGATGTATCATGTTACAGGAAATGTAAGTGAAGAAGACCACACCCATTTCAGAGCTAAATTCAAAGATGACGGTACCGTAATTACCCGTATTTATCGTATAGACCCTGCTAGTTTGAATGACAAAATAAAAGCCGCTGTGGACAAAGAAAAAGCCAATTCATGGGAACTTACCAAGGCTTTCCATAAAATGCATAAAGGGGTGGAAACTTATGGTTTGTACTTTAAAAACACTTCTAACAAATCCAAACATCTTCATATCAAGTTTGATAAAGAGGGTAATGAACTCTATCGCGACCAAGACCGCAAAGAACATTCAAAAAAACATCATTTAAAGCATAAATAACTTTATCCGTTTTCAACTCATATACCCTCTATTCGCAGTGATGTTTAATTCTACATAAATTTGTATATTTGCGGTTTTTTTAGCAAATAAAACTTGATTATTGATGTTTTATTTAGTGAATTTATTGAACATTCTGCGCAGCACCCTACTCGGTATGTTGTTCTGATTTTGAAAAAACATACTTCAAAAAAGAACTTAACATTACTGCCTCTATTCGGAGGGTATATTTTTTTAGAAAATCCAATACTTGTTTAGAAAATTGATACCTCAATAGTATTATATTAAAACTACTACTGCCGAGTTTTCTGTATTTTTTGGAACAGGCAGTTCTAATTTTTCATTTTTACAGTTTTTCAAGTACATATTTGTTATGCGCACTGAATAGGCACTCCCCGAATTTATTAAATATGGACGTGTAAAAAACGAATTTGGAAGCCCGTTAGACCAAAGATTACATTTACCATGATCCGTCCAGTTTGACAGAGAAGAAGATTTGGATTGACAATTTGCATTAATTATCAATTGATTTTTGGCATTTTCCAGAACTGGAGGAAGTTCTATACGTATTTGAATAGATGGTATCCAGTTTTTTGTAGCAACAATTTTATTTTTTACTTCGGTAGTATCAACGAACCATTTTATTTTAGGTTCAAAAGATACAACCCTCCACTCTACTGTACCGATAAGTGCTTTATTGGACTTAATCTCTACAACAGCTTTATTCCCGGTCTTGGGAATAATTATAAAAAAATTTTTGTCAGCACTGTCCTGAATAATATCCGCAGTACTGCAACTCAGTTCTATCCCGTCATAATTCTTTATACCATAAGAGGCTATGGATACTTTGTTGCAAAGGTTTTTGTATAATACTTCTGAAAGTTGCAGCGTTTTAAACTTTTCAGATGTACTTTTATTTTTGCTGGAAGACTGAAAAGCAAATAATGAGATAACAAAAAAAGAAAACAATACTATCCATACGTTTTTTCGTAAAAAAAATGCATTACTGTAATTTGACTTCATAAAACAAAAATACATAAAAAATCATGTTACTGGCATACTTACACGTGCAGATAATATTTTTACACAATTGATATTTATGACTTGTTCAATCTCTGAATAATTACATTTTTTATGTTTGTTGAATATATTTTACTTTATTTTGCGCTATGCAATCCCTTATTGTAATGAAATTTGGTGGTGCTTCTGTAAAAGACGCTGATGCAGTAAAAAATGTAGCTTCTGTATTGGCACAACACCCACAAAGACCTTTGATATTCGTGGTTTCCGCTATGGGAAAAACGACCAATAACCTTGTAGAACTTGCTGAACTCTCCCGTGCCTACAAGAAAGAAGAGGCTTTTGCTCAATACGAAAAAATCAAAAATTTTCATTTTTCTATCATTGACGAACTCTTTGAACAAGACACAAAACATAGTGTTTATCAAGAAGTAGAAAAATATTTTATTGAAATACAAGAAGTTATACAAGGGATTACTTTGCTTAAAGAATTTCCCTTTCATTTGCATGACAGAATTGTATCCTTTGGAGAACTTATTTCTGCTACTATTGTAACGGCATATTTAAATAAAATTGGCTTAAAAACGCAATTCTATGATGCACGCAAACTCATTAAAACCACGTCCCTTGCAGGAGGTTCAGAAGTACTTTGGGAACATACTCAAAAAAATGTAAAAGACGCTTTTTTACCTTTTCCTGAGCATATCTGCTGTGTTACAGGATATATTGCTTCTAATTTAGAAAATCAGACTACTACATTGGGCAGAGAAGGTTCAGATTATACGGCATCTATTTTATCCAATATTTTAGAAGCCTCAGAAATGCGTATTTGGAAAGATGTAGAAGGGGTACTTAATGCAGACCCACGCAGATATTCTAATACACATGTATATTCACAGCTCACCTATCAACAAGCAGTAGAAATGTCTTATTACGGGGCATCAGTGATTCACCCCAGAACCATTAAGCCTCTTGAAAATAAAAATATTCCTTTACGTGTAAAATGTTTTTTAAACCCCCAGTTAGAAGGTACACTTATTCAATCTCCGAAGCATATTACTGCCCCTCCAAAGCGTCATGCTATTATTGACAAATTCAATCAGATTTTACTTGTCATTACTCCAAAAGACTTCTCTTTTGTGATGGAAAAACACATAGACGAAATCGTAAGTGCTATAACGCATGCCAAACTTAAAGTCAGTCTTTCTCAAAACAGTGCATTATCTTATTTTATTTGTGCGGATAATAATCCTGAGCAAGTAGCAGATTTCATCAATGAACTCAGTGAGAAATTTGAAATACAAAAACAAGATAAAGTGTATCTTAAAACGTATCTTTTTCTTACAGAGCGTTTAGCAGATGAGGAGTTTTTCAAAGCGGTATTTATTCAGCGAAGCGGTACCACAGCACAAATGGTTATTCCTGAGTAACGTTTATTTTATGTTTAGGGCGTTCCTGCTTGCTTCGCAGCGCAGTCGGCGTGCTACGGGCTACGCTATCGCTTCGGTGCGGTTCGCACCATGCGTGCAAGCACGCATGCCCTTCGCATGCCTAACGCAAAAGAAGTGTTTTTTGCGGGGTTGTTGGGTTTACCCACCCACCCGCCCACGAGTGAATGGGTAAAAAACACTTCTTTTTATACATGCAACGTGTATGTACGCGTATCCGCGTGAGGGATAGCAGCGAAAAGCCCGCAACAGGCATAGCCTGTGAAGTACAGACGTGGCATGCCACGTCTCTATCAGCGTATAGCCCGACCTGAACGAAGTGAAGGACACGCCCTTATTTATTCCTTGTTTTGCGTATCATCAGCCAGTAAAGTAATACAAAACAAAAAAATAAGTGATTGATTATTATGTAGTTATATACCTAATTTTGTTTTTTTATTTACTTTTTTTAGGCATACAGTATAAAACTACATGAAACTTCAATCCTTAAACCAAGTACGTATTCCTGTTCCCTGCCATGAAAACTGGGACGCTATGACAGAAGCCGAAAAAGGTCGTTTCTGTGCGGTTTGTCAAAAAACCGTAGTAGATTTTTCTCAAATGAATGAACTGCAAATACTGGATTTTCTCTCTCAAAAAAAACAAAGTGAAGAAATATGCGGAAGATTCAAAACCTCCCAACTCCGAAAAACCTCCCATTCATGGGCAGACAAAATCTCTCAAAAACTCCGCTGTTTTACTTTGGCATTGCTCATGGTTTTTGGTATACCTAAAATCAGCAAGGCACAGCTTCATGAAAAACCTGACAAAACAGAGCATTTGCAGGGAGGTGTAAGTGTAAATCATGCTACCAGTGTTTCAGGTACTGTAAAAAACAAAGAAACCCAGATTGTGCTACCCAATGCTACGGTTCAATTATGGAAAGACAATCAACTGATTTATACCACAAAAACAAATGAAAACGGGTTTTATGAGTTCAAAACCATAGAAGAAGGCACTTATACGCTCAAAATATCCAAACAAAACTATGTACCTTATATCATAAATGAAGTACGGACTGCTGAAAATAAAAGGATAGTTGCAGACGCAGAACTATACAAAACGTCTAAATCTACCAAACCTGATAAAGAAACTCCTCATAAAGTAGGCAAAATATGTATAGACAAAGACAAATAAAATAAAAAAACACCTCCAAATAACTCTTGGAGGTGTTTTTTATGAAGTATGGTGTTTATCCTTTGGTCAAATAACGAGCAATTACAATTTTTTGAATTTCCGTTGTACCTTCGTATATTTCTGTTATTTTACTATCACGCAATAAGCGTTCTACGTGATATTCTTTTACATAGCCATAACCACCATGTACCTGAATGGCTTCCAAAGCGCATTTTACTGCGGTGCGGGAAGCGAATAATTTTGCCATAGCCGCTGCCATACCAATAGGTTGGTGCTGGTCTTTTAACCATGCCGCTTTTAGACATAGTAATCTTGCCGCTTCAACTTCAGTAGCCATATCTGCCAATTTGAATTGTATTGCTTGTAATTGGTTAATAGCTTTACCAAAGGCTTTACGTTCAGACGAATACTTAATTGCTAATTCCAACGCACCTGATGCAATACCCAATGCTTGCGAAGCAATGCCTATACGTCCACCGTCTAATACCTGCATAGCAAATTTGAACCCAAAACCTTCTTCTCCGACACGGTTTTCTTTGGGTACAATAACGTTATCAAATTGCAAGGAACAAGTATCCGAACCGCGGATACCGAGTTTATTTTCTTTAACGCCTTGGGTAAATCCTTTTTGTCCTTTTTCTACGATAAGGCAGTTAATGCCTCTGTGTCCTTTACTGCGGTCTGTTTGTGCCATAACCAAATACACAGACGCATTATGTCCGTTGGTAATCCAGTTTTTTGTACCATTGATTACATAATGGTCGCCTTTATCTTCTGCGGTAGTATTTTGGGAAGTAGCATCAGAACCTGCTTCGGGTTCAGACAAACAAAATGCTCCTATAATTTTACCTTGTGCCAAAGGTACTAAATATTTGCGTTTTTGTTCTTCGGTGCCATATTTTTCTAATCCCCAGCATACCAAAGAATTGTTTACAGACATACATACCGACGTAGAAGCATCTATTTTGGATATTTCCTCCATAGCCAATACATAAGAAATGGTATCCATGCCTGCGCCGCCGTATTCAGGGCTAACCATCATACCCATGAAGCCAAGTTCGCCTAATTTTTTAATCTGCTCGTGAGGGAATTCTTGTTTTTCATCACGCTCTATTACACCGGGAAGTAACTCCTTTTGGGCAAATTCTCTTGCCGCATCTCTTACAGCTATTTGTTCTTCGGTTAATTCAAAATACATATTCTTATTAAATTTACGTGGCAATATAAAAACCTTTTTCAAAACTTACAAAACTTACTTTTATTTAGTTTCATTGTAATTAGTCAGGAGGTTTTTTATGGGCGTGTCCCTGCGCTGCGCTTCGGGTCGGTGCTTTCCGCACTACGCTATCGCTTCGGTGTGTTACACAAGCCTGACGGCTTTGCTTCAAGCACCTCACGCAGTATCAAATGAGATTAAGTTTTACACTGTCAAAAATGCTCTTAAAATACCTTCTACTTCTTTACAAGCAATTTCCAAGTCATAGTTGACGACTATTTTATCAAACAAATGTGCTTGTGTAATTTCTGTTTCTGCTTTCGTTAAGCGTTGATGCAAAGTGGTTTTATTTTCTGTACCGCGTTCAATAAGACGTTTTTTAAGTTCTTCCAAACTTGGGGGCTGTATAAAGATGGACAATGCACGGTCTTGAAAATAACTTTTTATAGCTAATGCGCCTTTTACATCTACCTCAAAAAGTACATGTTTCCCTTGATTGAGCAAGGTATATGTTTCACTTTTAAGTGTTCCGTAAAATGTACCTTCGTAGACTTCTTCCCATTCTAAGAAGTCATCATTTTGTATATGCTTTTGAAATTGTTCCAAACTGATAAAATGGTAATGCACATTATTGATTTCTCCTTTGCGGGGCGCGCGCGTAGTTGCGGATACAGAAAATGCAATATCCTTGAATAAAGGCAATACACGAGCTAAAATGCTTCCTTTTCCTGAACCGCTGGGGGCAGTAAATATGATGACTTTGGTGGTGTAGTCCATTTGCAAAAATTCAATTATTTAGTGGGATAAACAAATTATGCTATGTTGTTTAATTGTTCTTTTATTTTTTCTACTTCTTCTTTCATCACCACAACTCTTTTTTGTATTTCGAGATGATTAGCTTTTACGCCCAACGTATTAACTTCTCGATGCATCTCCTGCGCAATAAACTGCAATTTTTTTCCGTTGTTTTCGTTACTTTCTAAACTTTCTACAAAGTACTGACAGTGATGCAACAAGCGGGTTTTTTCCTCAGCAATATCATATTTTTCAGCATAATATACTAATTCCTGCATAAACCTGTCTTCGTTTAAGGTAAGAGTGTATTCTTTGAGTATTTGAAGTAGTTTTTCTTTGAGAACAGGAATGCGGTTTGTTTCATAAGGGGCGATTTCATGAGTTAAATACTCAATCTTTAAAACGCTTTCTTTTAAGGCTTTGGCAGTGCTTTCACCTTCTTGTAGCCTGAATGTCAAAACTTTATCTATGGTCTGGTGAAATACCTGAACCACATTTTGCCATAGCTCATCTGAAACCGTGTATTCATTTTTTTTCCATATTTCATTAAACCGCAACAGTTGAATAAAACTCTGTTCAGATACTGTTATGTTTAACTTTTGTGCCAATTTTTGTATTTCGTTCCAATACGAAACAGCCGTGTTCTCATCAATACACACTTGATTGAGGGTAGAAGAAGCGTTAAAATCTATTTGCAGGTGTACCTGTATTTTACCCCGTTCCAATTTTTGTGTCAGGATATTACGCATTTCTATTTCTTTTTCATTGAGGTATCTCGGGATATTCAGAAAAAAGTCTATACCTCTGCTGTTGAGGCATTTAATTTCACAACTTACCTGATAAGCGTCAAAAGTTTGGGTAATCGTTCCAAAACCTGTCATGGAGGTAATCATGGGGCAAAAATAAGGTAAAAATGACAGTATAACTTGATGTTGTGTAAAATGATTTTTGGGCGTTCCTGCTTGCTGCGCAGCGCAGTCGGCGTGCTACGGGCTACGCTATCGCTTCGGTGCTGGACGCACCATGCGTGCAAGCACGCATGCCCTCCGCATGCCTAACGCAATTTTATGCGTGTGCGTATATGTAGGCGCACATATCCGCGTGAGGGATAGCAGCGCATAGCCCGACCTGAACGCAGTGAAGGACACGCCCACAAAATTTTTGATATAGAACATCAGTTAAATATTTCTCCCTAAAAGTGGAATAGAGAGAAACATTTTTTGTACCGTAAGTAAATATGCTACTGTTTAAAGTATTTATAGCTCTGATATCTTGTACGTATAAAATACAAACCTAAAACCAGATGTTGGGTACTGATAATTTCATGACTGTAAGGCATAACCGTCTGGTAGAAAAGGGTTCTTCCTTGCATATCTGTCAAGTATATTTCATTACGTTCCTCAAAATTTTGAATATGGACAGCGTCTGGAAACAGACTGATATTTTCCTGTACAGGTTGTTTTTCATTTTCTATACTGGTAACTCCTGATGCAGTAAAGTTAAAAATAAGCGTATCTCCAAGTGTAGGCGCGCTGCCTGAATATACATAAATGACTGCGGTGGCTGAACCTGTGTAAGAAAACGGATTAACATCAAACTTAATAAAACCTTCTGTTAATCCACTAATCGGGGACATAGTTCCCAAATTAGGTACTCCTGTATAACAAGTGTTGTAATCACAAAGATTAGCCGCCCAAGTGCTTGGGATAGTATTTGCATATTTAAGCCATTTGAGCGTTAAACTCCCCGAAGTTTGATTGACCATACTGATTTTTGCAGTTGTAAAAGTATTGGCTGGTAATGGAACAGATACCGTAGTGGCAGGCGTACAAACAAAAGGTTTTTGTGCCAATAAAACATTGCAGAACAGACTGAAAACAATACAAAAATAGATTTGTTTCATGATACAAAGGTAGCATTTTTCTGAAACAGAAGCAAAGAGAACAAACGTTTATGTAACTTTGGTGACGCACCAAACAGAAAATTATACCGTATTTTGCAGTATAAATTCAATGTGTATGCATACAAGGTATTTTGATATTAAAACATGGACGACAAGGCGCTGGATATATTTGGCAACAGGCTTGTTTTTAACCGTTTTAGCCATACTAGAAAAAGAAGGTCTAGGTGCACTGATAGGCGCTTATTTTATGATAATGGCTGTTTTCAATGTAGGATGTGCTTCAGGATGTTGTTCAAACGATAGTTGTACTGTAAATTATACACAAAAAAACATAAATAATAACGTAAAGGAGAAATAAAATATGCAAACAGAAAATAAAAAAACGTTCAGTGAATTGGTTCAGGAAGAACCTTTGCTTTTAGTAGATTTTTTTGCAGAGTGGTGCGGTCCTTGCAAAATGATGAAACCTATATTGGAAGAAGTAAAACAATCTATCGGGGATAAAGCCAAAATCATCAAAATTGATGTAGACAAAAACCCATTAGTTGCAACATCATATCGTATACAAGGCGTGCCTACACTCATGTTATTCAAAAATGGAGAACCTGTATGGCGACAAGCAGGCGTTGTACCTGCAAACTATTTAGTTAGTCTTATAGAGCAAAATTATAGTCAAAACTAATGATATGAAAAAAGTACATTTAACTATAGCCTTTATCAGCATATTTTTATATGCCTGTAAGTCTCAGCAGGCAAGTGGCAATTTTAATTTAGATGCTGCTTCGTTTAACACCAAATTACAGGAAAAAAAAGATAATGCAGTTATCCTTGATGTAAGAACCCCTCAGGAACTTCAATCAGGATTTATACCCCAAGCGAAGAATATCAATTATCATGATGCTGATTTTAAGCAAAAAATCAATGCTTTGGACAAAAACAAGCCTTATTTTGTGTATTGTTTAGCAGGTGGCAGAAGCAGTGATGCGGTCAGCTATATGCGTGCTAATGGTTTTAAGGAAGTGTACAATCTTTCAGGGGGCATAAGAGCATGGCAGAGAGAAGGTTTACCCATAGTTCAGAAAAATTCTTATACTCCCAAAGAAGATAAAATATCAGGTTCGGAATATCAGGCTTTAATTCATTCAAAGCCTTATGTTTTGATAGATTTTCATGCCCCATGGTGTGTGCCTTGCATGAAAATGAAACCGTATCTGGAAGAATTGGATAAAGAAATGGGTGAAAAATATGCCATTATTCGCATCAATATAGAAGAAAACAAAAATCTCACGGATAATTTAAAGGTGCAGGATATTCCGCTTTTGATATTGTATAAAAACGGTAAGGAAGCATGGAAACATCAAGGATTTATAGAAAAAGCAGACTTGAAGAAAGTACTTCTTGATAAGTAAATCAAGTATTTTTTCTGTATATTTGCTTTATTATGAATAAGTATTTGCTGAGAAAAACGGGTTTTTCTGTATTCTTAATTTTATCTGCTGTAATCAGCAGTAGTTTTATCGCTTTACAGACAAAGGGAGACTCTGAAAACTGGCTTAAAGGCATATGGCAGGGGGTAGGTGTTCAGGTAGATAGCCCCAATCAGGTACATTCCTGGACCATGGTGTTTTATGCAAATCCTGAAAAAGACAGCTATCTTATTGAATATCCTTCTATTCCGTGCAAAGGTACTTGGAAATTGGTTAAAATGCAGAAAAACAAGGCAGAATTTATAGAAACAGTAGAAGAAAAAGACAAATGTATGGATAACGGATATGTAATTGTAACTTACGTAAACAGAAAGCATATTTCTTTTTCCTGGTTCAGGGAAAAAAACAGTAAGGTTATGGCATATTGTACTTTAAGCAAAATAGATTAGAGTAAAGTTTGGTTATCAAATAAAAAAGAATTACTTTTACGAGGTAAATTTAATAATTAAAAATTATGCCTCCATTTGCTTTAGCCGTTGCGATAATATTCGCTGTTATCATTGGTTTGTCTGTTTTCACCTACTTTGTTCCTATTGGGCTTTGGATAACCGCCATTTTCTCAGGGGTGCGTGTAGGAATAGGTCGTTTGATTGGAATGAGATTGAGAAAAGTTCCTCCCGCAAACATCATTAAACCGCTTATTACTGCACAAAAGGCAGGTATTGATGTGGCTATTTCTCAGTTAGAAGCGCATTATATGGCGGGTGGGAACGTTCAAACCGTTGTAAATGCATTAATATCTGCTGAAAAAGCTCATATCAAATTGGACTTTGACCAGGCTACCGCTATTGACTTGGCGGGAAGAAACGTATTTGAAGCGGTTCAGGTATCTGTAAATCCCAAAGTTATCAGTGTTCCTCCTGTGGCTGCTATTGCCAAAAATGGTATTCAGGTAGTCGTAAAATGTAAGGTAACCGTAAGAGCAAACATCAACCGATTGGTGGGTGGGGCAGGTGAGGAAACTATCATCGCGCGTGTAGGTGAAGGTATTGTAACTACTATCGGTTCTGCAGAGTCTCATGAACAGGTTTTGGAAAACCCTGATAGTATCTCTAAAACAGTTCTCGGCAAAAGTTTGGATTCAGGTACTGCCTTTGAAATTCTTTCTATTGATATTGCGGATATTGATGTAGGAGAAAATATTGGTGCAAAACTTCAGGCAGAACGTGCAGAAGCAGATTTGAAAATTGCCCGTGCCAAAGCCGAAGAACGCAGAGCTATGGCTATCGCAAAAGAGCATGAAATGATTGCTATGGCACAGGAAATGCGTGCAAAAGTAATTGAAGCCGAAGCACAATTGCCTATTGCTATGGCAGAAGCCTTCCGTAAGGGTAATCTTGGTATCATGGATTATTACAAAATGAAAAACATTCAAGCGGATACAGAAATGCGTATCGCTATTTCAGAAGGTAAAAATGAAAATGAATAAACGTTAATCTGTTTATTTTGTTTTTGGGCGTTCCTGCTGCGCAGTCGGCGTGCTACGGGCTACGCTATCGCTTCGGTGCTGGACGCACCATGCGTGCAAGCACGCATGCCCTCCGCATGCCTAACGCATATACGTAGCGTACATGTACGCGCATGCGTGAGGAATAGCAGCGGAAAGCCCGCAACTTGCGTAGCGAATGAAGTACAGGAGGCGTGGCATGCCACGTCTCTACCAGCGCATAGCCCGACCTGAACGAAGTGAAGGACACGCCTAAATAATAAAAAATAAACTGTATTCTGAAAGTAACAAAATACAGTTTTACATAAACAAGATAATCAGGGTAATTAGTTTGGCTGTGGCGTTTTTGGATAAAACTGTGCAATATCATACGTGGGGCGCTGTGCGTACCATCTATCGTTAC
>Ga0272446_1002563_pt1 | contig 24462 bp, 23 predicted proteins | sample YNPCB0061_FD_194587 | JGI IMG/M metagenome (GOLD analysis project Ga0272446, IMG submission 194587) | Hot spring microbial mat communities from Yellowstone National Park, WY, United States - YNP-CB-006-1 | ecosystem: Environmental > Aquatic > Thermal springs > Hot (42-90C) > Sediment | place...
AAGGGCTCGGGGTGACATGGGTTGCTTCCGGCGCCACTGGCCCGTCGCCGGGCCATCAGGTACTCCGCAGAACCAGATGGTTCATGTCATTCCGAACGGAGCCGCAGGCGCAGTGAGGAATCTGGCGCTGCCCATGCGCCGCAAGACCCCTCGCGGAGCCTGCCCTGCCCCTCGACAAGCTCGGGAGCCGCGCAGCCGAAGGGCTCGGGGTGCCATGGGTTGCGCCCGGCGCCACTGGCCCGTCGCCGGGCCATCAGGTACGCGGAATGATATGAACCATCTGGTTCTGCGGAGCCCTTCGGCTGCGCGCAGGGTCCACCCGTCGGCTGCGCGCAGGGTGCACCGGTCGGCGCCGCGGCTCCCGAGTTTGTCGAGGGGCAGGGTAACTGCCGCGCGGGGTCTACCGCATCAGGAGGCGGAAGATGCTTCGCTTTGCTCAGCGTGCCAGACGACGTGCCGGATAAACCACTCTGTGTCGGCGGCATGAGGCGCATACCGTGGTCTATAAACAGTTCCTGCGGCCGATCCTCTTCCACTGGCGCCACGGCGATGCCGAGGAGGTTCACGAGCGCGCCCTCGCGTTGCTGAGCGCCGTGGCGCGCTCGCGGGCGCTGCTCCGCGGCCTGGAGCGGCTCTACGCCTACCGCCACCCGGCGCTTGAGCGAACGGTCTTTGGCCTGCACTTCCCCAACCCGGTCGGCCTGGCGGCCGGTATGGACAAGGACGGCGTGGCGCTGGCAGCCTGGGCCGCGCTTGGCTTCGGCCACATCGAGGTGGGGACCGTCACGGGCGTGCCACAGGCGGGCAATCCACGCCCGCGGCTGTTTCGCCTGCCCGCCAGCCAGGCGCTGATCAACCGCATGGGCTTCAACAATGGCGGCGCCGCCGCCCTGGCCGCCCGCCTCGCTGCCCAGCCCGCTCTGTCCGTGCCGCTTGGCGTCAGCATCGGTAAAGCGAAGGTTACCCCGCTGGAGGCGGCGGTGGAGGACTATGCCAGTTCCTTCCGCGTGCTCTTCGACCACGCCGCCTACTTCGCCGTGAATGTCAGTTCGCCGAATACGCCCGGCCTGCGCGCGCTCCAGGATCGCGCGCACCTGAGTGGGCTGCTGACCGCGCTGCAGGCCGAGAACCGGCGGCTGGCCGCTGAGCGACGGGTCCGCGAGCGACCGATCCTGGTGAAGATCGCCCCTGACCTGGCAGAGCCGGCTATTGCCGAGTTGCTCGAGGTGTGCGCGGCGACCGGGGTCGCCGGGCTCATCGCCACCAACACGACCGTCGCGCGCGTGGGGCTCCATCCGGCCGACCAGGCGCGGGCCGCCGAGGCCGGTGGGCTGAGCGGGCGCCCGCTGCACCCGCGGGCGCTCGCGGTGGTTCGCTTCGTGGCCGGTGCGAGTGGCGGGCGCCTGCCGATCATCGGTGTCGGGGGCATCTTCGGCCCCGAGGAGGCGCTGCGTATGCTCGACGCCGGGGCCAGTTTGCTCCAGCTCTACACGGGCCTGGTCTACGAGGGCCCGGGTCTGCCGGGCCGCATCTGTCGCGGGCTGGTCGCGCGCCAGGCGTGAGCATCCTGGCATGGGGGAGACACTATGCACGGACCAGGCTTTCTGGGCACGGCCGCCTCGCTCGGCGCCGACCTGGCCCTGGTGGGGAGCATCATCGTTGCGCTGGCCTTCAGCCTCGGCGCCTGGCTGGCCTGGCGCGGACAGTATCGCGCCCACGGCCTGGTGCAGACCGGGGCTGCGCTCGTGAACCTGGTGCTCGTGCTCGGGCTCATGATCCCGGCGCTGCTCGCCGTGGACCCGGCGGAGAATGTGGATCTGCCGGCGACCGCCTTCGTGTTCATGACCGGGCACGAGATCCTCGGCGCGGTTGCGCTGCTCTTCGGCCTGTTTGTCGTCCTGCGGGGCCATGAGCTCGTACCGGCGCGGCTGCGCTTCCAGAACTACAAGCCCTATATGCGCTGGGCCTACGGCCTGTACCTTGCCGCCACGCTGATCGGCGTCGCCGTGTACCTGGTACTTTACACGTAGCGGATAACCACAAAGCTATGCATCGTGTGCGTGATCTCAGCCCGCGTGAACGGCTCCTCGTCGCCCTCGACGTATCGACGCTCGACGAGGCCCTGGCCCTGGTGGCCGCACTCCAGCCCTCTGTGGGTGGTTTCAAGGTGGGGCTGGAGCTGTGTACGGCCGAGGGTGCGCCCCAGGTGGCGCGAGCGCTGGCCGCCGTCGGGGGCAGCCTGTTCCTCGACCTGAAGCTGCACGACATCCCCAACACCGTCGCCGGCGCCACGCGCGCGGTTTGCGCCCTTGGCCCGGCCGTGCGCATGCTGACCCTGCATTGCCAGGGCGGGGCGGCCATGCTCCGCGCCGCGGCGGCCGCCGCCGCGGCGGCGGCCACGCGCCCGCTGCTGCTCGGCGTCACCGTGCTCACCAGCGTCGACGCGGCCGTCCTGCGCGCTGAGCTCGGCGTGGACGCGCCGCTGCAGGCGCACGCCGTCCACCTGGCGCGGCTGGCTCAGGAGTGCGGCCTGGATGGCGTCGTCGCCTCGCCCCACGAGGTGGCGGCCATCCGGGCGGCCTGCGGCCCCGCGTTGCTGATCGTCACCCCCGGGGTGCGCCCGGCCTGGGCGGCCGTGGGCGACCAGCGCCGCGTGCTGACGCCCGCCGAGGCGCTCCGTGCCGGCGCCGATTACCTGGTGATCGGACGGCCGATCACGGCTGCGCCGCCTGAGATTGGTGGCCCCGCCGCCGCCGCGGCCCGGATTGTCGAGGAGTTAGGATGAGCGACGAAACTGTGCTGGCCCTGCTCGCCCAGGTCGGGGCGCTGATCACCGGTGACCACCTGGTCTACGCCTCGGGGCGCCACGGCAGCAGCTACGTGAACAAAGACGCGCTCTACCCCCACACGGCCGCCACCAGCGCCGTCTGTGCGCAGATCGCGCGCCACTTCGCCGCGACGGGGGTGGAGGTGGTGGCCGGGCCGACCGTGGGCGGGGTGATCATGGCCCAGTGGACGGCGCACCACCTCAGTGCGCTCACGGGCCGCGAGGTGCTGGCGGTCTATGCCGAGGAGGAGCCTGACGGCGAGGGGAAGCGGCGTGTGCTCCGCCGGGGCTACGACGCGCTGGTGGCCGGGCGCCGGGTGCTGGTGGTCGAAGATATTCTCACCACCGGGGGCTCGGCGCGCCTGGTGGTCGCGGCCGTGCGCGCGGCGGGGGGCACCGTGGTCGGCGTGGGCGCTCTGTGCAACCGCGGCGCGGTCAGCGCGGAGCGCATCGACGCGCCGGAGCTCTACGCACTCAGCGAGGTGCCGCTGGAGAGCTACGCGCCCGCCGAGTGCCCGCTCTGTGCCGCCGGGGTGCCGATCAACACCCGGGTTGGCAAGGGCGCCGCCTTTCTGGCCGCGCAGCGGGATACGGGCTAAAACGGGCGCGGTCGCCTCTCCGGCGACCGCGGGGAGCCGGGGTGATGGTCGCGCTACATGGGGGTCGGCCCACCGTGGAGCTCCTCCACCAGGTGCGACCGCGACTCCACCTCGCTCAGGCGCATCGACGCATAGACGGAAGCCGCGCGCAGCAACTCACGGGCCTTGGGCGTTGGGAGGAGCCGCAGGTCGTTCAGGGCGAGGCCCAGCCCGCGCAGATACTCCTCCATGAACGCGCGCTCGAGATGGCTCTGGGCCATTCGTGGGGAGAGATCATCAAAATCCTGCATGGTCATTACGGCACCTCCCTCCGCAAATACGTATATGCCCGTTGGACGGCGGGCCGTGCGTCAATAAGCGCGAAGCGATAAATATTGTAGTTCCAGTGTAGCCGGTCCCGGCGGGCCGTCAAGCGAGAGAACCACTACCCGGCGGGATCGTCCCTTTACCAGTGGGCGTGGCTGCGGTGGCTGGGCCAACCTGTGCTATCCTAAAGCGGTGTTGGCCCGCGCGATGGGTAGCGGGCTGCGGGCCAGGCCGCCCGCCGGGGTGCTCAGGGGCCCCTCTATGCGCGTTGCAATCGTCCACGACTATCTCAACCAGTACGGTGGGGCCGAACGGGTGCTCGAGGCGCTGCACGAGCTGTACCCCGCTGCGCCGGTCTATACCTCGCTCTACGACCCGGCGACCATGCCCGAGGCGTACCTGAGCTGGGATATTCGCACCTCGTTTATGCAGCGCCTGCCCGGCTGGCGCAGGCATTTCCGGCGCTATTTCCTGCTCTACCCGGCCGCCTTCGAGAGCTTCGATCTGAGCGAGTATGATCTGATCCTCTCCAGCAGCAGCGCCTACGCCAAGGGTGTGATCCCCCACCCCGGCGCGGTACACGTGTGCTACTGCCATACGCCGATGCGCTTCGCCTGGCGCACGCGCGACTATATGGAGCGCGAGGGCATCTCCAGGCTCCAGGGCGCGCTCTTGCCCTTCGCGCTCAGCTATGTTAGACTCTGGGACGTTGTGGCCTCCAATCGGGTCGACGCCTTTGTTGCCAACTCACAGGTGGTTGCCAGGCGGATCAGCCGCTACTACCGCCGCGATGCCGAGGTGGTGCCGCCGCCGGTCGATCTGCCGCCCTATCGCCCGCAGCCCGAGGGCGATTTCTACCTCGCCGGCGGGCGGCTCATCCCCTACAAGCGCATCGAACTGGTCGTTGAGGCATTTACCAGGCTGCGCCTGCCGCTCAAGATCTTCGGCGACGGGCGTGACCGGCGGCGCCTTGAGCAGCTTGCCGGGCCGACTATCGAGTTTCTTGGCTGGGTCGATGAGCAGACCCGGATCGATCTCTTTGCCCGCTGCCGTGGCTTCATCTTTCCGGGCGAGGAGGATTTTGGCATCACCCCGGTTGAGGCGATGGCTGCCGGGCGCCCGGTGATCGCCTATGCCGCCGGTGGCGCCCTGGAGACGGTGATTGATGGGGTTACCGGACGCTTCTTTCACACCCCCACGGCCGCTGCCCTGGCCGCTGCCGTCGCTGTTGCCCACGGTGACCGCTACGACCCGCTGCGCATCCGCCGGCACGCCGAAAACTTTGGCCGCGCGGTCTTTCTTGAGCGGATGCGCGCGGTGATTGATGAGACGCTTGCGGCTGCTCGGGAGCCGCGTATGCTGCGGGTGCGCTAACCCCAGCCACGGTTGCCATGCGGGTCAGGGCCTGGCGGCCCATCCAAATGTTATGCACCTCCAGGCCTACCTCCGTATCCTGCGCCGTTACTGGCTGCTTGTCCTCCTGCCGCCGCTGATCGCCGGCGGCGTGAGCCTCGTCCTCGCCCTCGGCCGGGCGCCAGGCTACCAGGCCTCGGCCCTGCTGCTCCTGACCCGTGCCCCGCTGGCCGCGCCGGGCAGCACGCCACTGCCTACCCTCGATGACGGGGCAACCTGGACGTCGGTCGAGTACATCCTTGATGACCTGCCCTTCGTGCTCGGCAGCGCCGCCTTTGCCAGCGATGTCCGCGCGACGCTGGCCGCCGAGGGCTATGAGGTGGACACCGAGACGATCCGTGGCAGCCTGCGCCCCGAGGTCAGCCATCGTTCCGTAGCGCTCAGTGCGGTGGCTGCCAGCCCCGAAACGGCCAGCGCCATTCTGCGCGGCGCTATCTCCACCCTCGCCGATGGCGGCCTCAAGTACTGGGGCCGCACGCCCGGCGGCCTGCAGGTGGCCGTGCTCGACCCGCCGGGCGCAGCCGTGCCCACCAGCGGGCTGCGCAGCCTGGTGCGCGAGGTGGGTCTGCGGGTCGCGCTGGCGCTCGCCGCCGGGGTCGGTCTGGCCTTTTTGCTCCACGCGCTCGACGACCGGCTGCGTAGCCCGCTGCAGGCTGAGCAGTGGGTCGGCGCCCGTGTGGTCGGCGTGATCCCGGAGGAGTGATATGCAACTCACCGACTATATCAGTGTGCTCGTCAAGCGCTGGTGGGTGGTGGCCCTGACCCTGCTGGCCGCCGCTGTGGCCGCCTATGGCGTGAGCAAGCTGCTCCCGCAGACCTTCCGCGCCCAGGCGGTCTACCTCGCCTTTGCCAATCAGGCTGATAATGGCCTCAACATCGTGCTGCGCAACTCGATGAATAGCTACCGCGAGCTGGTGCTGCAGCCCGATGTGCTCGACCAGATCAGCCAGAGTATCGGCCTCGACGTCAGTGGTGAGCGCTGGATGGAGGATGTTAACATCCAGCCGCGCCCTGATGAGCAGAAGATTGTGATTGAGGTGGACGCACCTGGCCTCGATCAGGCCATGGCTATGGCCGATGCCGTCGGTGCGCGTATCGTTGCCGAGGTCAACCGTATCAATGCGACCCTGGAAGGCACAGCGCGGATCAACGTCCAGCAGATCCAGCGCGCGCGCCTGGTGGCGATCAGCCCCAATACCCGGGTGAACGTGCTGGCCGGCGCCTTCCTCGGCCTGCTCATCGGCGTGCTGCTCGCCTATGTGCTCGAGTATCTCGACGATACCCTCAAGAGTAGCAGCGATGTCGAGCGCTTCGTTGGGCTGACCACCATCGGGGCGATCCCGACGGTGGACAAGTAGCAGCAGAGAGGGACCTGTGGCAACCAACGGGACTGCCGCCGATAGCGCGCTGATCACACTGCGTGAGCCGAGCTCTGCGGCCGCCGAGGCCTACCGCACGCTGCGCACCAATATCCTCTTCTCCAGCCTCGATCGCCCGCTCCACACCCTGCTCGTCACCAGTACCGCGCCCAATGAGGGCAAGAGCACCACGCTGGCCAATCTGGCGGTGACCATGGCTCAGGCCGAGCAGCGGGTGCTCGTGGTCGATTGCGACCTGCGGCGTCCGAGCCTGCATAGCATCTTCGGGCTGCCGAATGAGCGTGGGCTGACCAGCGCACTGCTCGAACAGGGCGAGGGGCCGCTGCCCATCCAGGAGACGAGCGTCCCCGGCCTCCAGTTGCTGCCCAGCGGCCCGCTGCCGCCCCGTCCTGCCGACCTGCTCGGCTCGCGGCGGATGGGCGTGCTGATCGAGCGGCTCCGCACAGCGGCCGACATCGTGCTCTTTGATACGCCGCCGGTCGTGGCCGTCACCGATGCCGCCGTGCTTGCCCCGCGGGTCGATGGCGTGCTGCTGGTGCTCCAGGCCGGCCATACCCGGCGTGACCGTGCGCGCCAGGCGCGCCAGGTGCTCGAAAAGGTCAAGGCCAATATCGTCGGCGTCGTGCTCAATGGCGCGCGGCTCGAGCAAGGCTATAGCTACTGAACCATGATCGATCTCCACAGTCACATCCTGCACGACTTCGACGATGGCGCGCAGACCCTCGCGGCGGCGCTGGAGATGGCGCGCGCCGCGGTCGCCGACGGGGTCAGGGTCATGGCGGCCACGCCCCATGGGCGTAGCACCGTTAATGCGCACCACTCGCGCTACAGCGTGGCGCTGCTCCAGGAGCGCCTGGCCGAGCTGCGCGCCGCGCTGGCCGCCGCCGCGATCGACCTGGAGCTCGTCGCCGGTACCGAGCTGTATGGCGAGCCGGGCGTGGTGGAGCGGCTGCGTGCTGGCGCGCTGCTGCCCTATGGCGTCAGCCAGGCCGTGCTGGTGGAGTTTTCGCTTGTTAGCCCGGCGGCCACCGTCGAGCAGATCGTGTTTGCGCTGCAACTGGCCGGCTACCGGGTGATCTACGCCCATCCTGAGCGGATGCGCTATGTGCAGGAGGATCCGAACGCGCTCATCCCACTGATCGAGCGCGGTACGCTTATGCAGCTCACCGCTGACGCGCTGCTCGGCGCCCAGGGGGAGCGCATGCGTCGTTTCGCCGAGGTGCTGCTCAGCCACCGGCTGGTGCAACTGATCGCCAGTGATGCCCACGGCCCCCACTTCGACCGGATGCCAAACCTCGGCGCGGCCCGTGACCGGGCCACCACGCTGCTGGGCGTCCCCGCCGCCGATGAACTGACCTACGGCGTGCCGGCCAGCATCCTCGCCGACCGATCGCTCAGCCTCCCCGAGCCGATCCCCGTCCGGCGGCGCGCGCTCTTCTGATACCCGCTGGCGCTGCCTGCTGCGCGAACCAGCGCCGGTTCAACTCCTCGAAGAACCCCTCGCGCCGCAGTTCCTCCAGGGCGCGGTTGATTTCCGCCTCCAGGCGGAAGGCGGGCCGCGGGACGGCCAGCGCGAGCGGCGTGCTGCTGAGCGCCGCGACGATGCGCAGCCCTGGTGCGGCCTGAGTGGCCTCCAGCGCGGCAATGTTGTCGACGATCACCGCGTCGAGGCGGCCCGCCCGCAGGTCGGCCAGCGCTGCCGCTGGCTCGTCGTAGGCGCTACGGAGGGTGAAGCGCGCGCCGCCACGGAGCAACTGGCGGGCCAGGGCATCGGCGTCGGAGCCGAGGGCCACGCCCACCCGCTGGCCCGCCAGGCTGCTCATCCCGCTGAGCGTTGCGTCTGCCGGCGCCACCAGGACCTGGCCCGCATCGAAGTAGAACTGCGAGAATCGGGCGCGGAAGCCCTGCTCGGGGGCGTAGGGCAGCGCCGCGGCGATCATATCGGCCCGGCCGCTGACCAGCGTATCGTAGAGGCCGTCGTAGCCGGTGGGCACGAACTCCACGCTCAGGCCGAGGCGCGCGGCCACCGCCCGCGCCAGGTCGATGTCATAGCCCACGAGGTGCTCGCCCTGCGCAAAGGCGAAGGGCCGGAAGCCCACGTCGGTGGCCACCCGCAGGCTGCCCCGCGTCTGCGCCGCCGCCCAGACCGGGTCGAGCGCCGGGCCGGACGGCGTGCCGTGCTCCGCGCTCCAGGCTAGCAGCCCGTAGAGTAGCACCCCGCACAGGGCGGCCACATCGAGCAGCGCTTTGCCATGCCGGAAAAAGCCTGGACTCATCATATTCTCATCAGCATTCCTTGATTCTCACAGTCGTGTGAAGTATACTTGAAATGCCTGGTCGGTATTGACGGCTCTCTGTTGCCGCCAAACGGGCCGGCAAACTGCCCGCTCATCCCAAAGCGTAGCGTAATTGCACAGCTGCACGGCTCCCCGCTCATGGTGACGTGTCACCAGGGCACGCTTTTGCATCGCTGTGTTCGTGGTCCGGCTGAGGTGGCGTTCATGGAAGAGCCTCGCGAGGAGCGGTCGATGCATACGCCGGCGTCGCCCACGCCGCCGCCGCTCGCCACCCCACCGGCGCTGGCCTCCCCGGCGCCGCCCGCCCCCTCCGCCATCGATGTGGCCGCCCGCTACGCGCGCCTGCTGCTCCACCGTGCGCTCTGGCTGGCCGACCAGCTCTGGCGCCTGCTGCGCCCGCAGCTGGGCTGGATCCTGCTGACGACCTTCCTGCTCGGCGTGATTGGCGTGCTCAGCATGCTGCTGGTGCTGCCGCGGCTGGTGCGGAGCGACCCTGGCGACAGCCGGGTGGCCCTGATCCCACCCGCGCCCGCGGTGCTCGACTTCCTGCGTGGCCAGCAGAGCTACGACGCCGACCTGATGTGGGCGTCGTTCAGTGCGAGCTTCCAGGAGACGCTGCAGGCGCGCGATTTTACCCGCGAGCGCCTGGCCGCGCAGATGGAGGAGGAGCGGCGCGCCGGTCAGCGCTATCGCAAATTCGACTATGTTGGCGGCGTCAGGCTGGCCAACGCCGAGGCAATGTACTTCTACGTCGTCGAGGTGGCGCTCCCGCAGGGGAGTGGCTCGCGCTCGATCTCGTTCGTCTTCACGGTCGACCGCGACGGTAAGATCGTCGCGGTCGAATAGGGTCACCCGACCACAGCGGGGCCAGCAGGCTCACGTGTGGTTTCGGACAGGTAGTCGGCATCTGGAATTGGAGCAAGCGCATGGCCATTGAGCCCTACCGCCCCAACGATGGACAGTATCGTGACGACCTGGATCGCGAGCTGGATAAGAAGCTTGATCGGCTCTTCCACCGCTGGCAGTGGAAGCTGTTCCGCTTCATCCGCACGCTGATCTTCATCGCCATAGGGATCTGGCTGGCGCTCAACCTGCTGCCCCCGATGTTCGCGACGGTCTTCTCGGGCAACCTCGGCCCGATGATCCTGCAGTTCATCCCGGTGGCAGTGTACCTCTTCTTCTTCATCGGCTTCCAGTTCTTCCTGATGTACTTCTTCATGGCACGTACCCGGATCTACTGGGTGAAGCCGGGCGAGACGGGCATCAGCTTCAAGGATTACCGTGGCAACCCCGAGGTGCTCGAGGCCGCGCGCCGGGTGGTGACGCTGCTTAAGGGCGCCAAGGAGTTTAAGAAGATGGGGGGCGAGGTCACGCGCGGCATTCTGCTGATTGGCCCGCCCGGCACCGGCAAGAGCTACCTGGCGCAGGCGATCTCGACTGAGGCCGGCGTGCCCTTTGGCTATCTCAGCGCGCCCTCCTTGCAGTCGGCCTGGATGGGGATGGGCAACATCAAGGTGATGAACCTCTACCGTAAGGCGCGCCGCTTCGCGCGCGAGTATGGGGCCTGCATCATCTTCATCGACGAGATCGACGCCATTGGCGGTGCGCGTTCCGCGAGCCTTCAGGGTACCGCTGCTGCAGGTATGGACGGCAATGCCAGCGGTGGCCTGCACCGGGTCGTGATGGGGATGGGCGGCATGATGGGCGGCGGCAGCGGCATCCTCAACGAACTGCTGCTGCAGATGGATCCCCCGCCCCAGGACCACTGGTGGGGCAAGCTGCTGCGCACGCTGCGCCTGCGCAAGGGTAAGCCCGATATGCCCCCCGTGCTGACGATGGGCGCCACCAACCTGGCCGAGAGCCTCGATGCCGCCCTGCTGCGCCCTGGCCGCTTCGACCGCAAGATCGCCGTCGAGGCGCCCGATGCCGATGGCCGCCGCGAGGTGCTCGAGTACTACCTCAGTAAGGTCAAGCACGAGCCGATGCCGCTCGACCGCATGGTCTCCGATACGATCGGCTATACGCCGGTGGCGATCAAGTACTGTATCAACGAGGCGACCATCCACGCCCACTTCGACGGGCGCGCCGCGATCAACTACTGGGACTTCACCCGCGCGCGCGAGACCCACGAGTGGGGCCTGCGCCAGCCCATCCGCAGTATGTCCTACGAGGAGCGACGGCGCATCGCCTACCACGAGGCTGGCCACGCCTATGTGATGGTCAAGCTGCTCAAGAAGGAGCGCCTGACCAAGGTCACGATCGTGCGCCACGGCAATGCGCTGGGCTTCGCCGCCTGGAAGCCCGAGGAGGAGATCCATACGCGGACCAGGGACGAATTGCTCGACCGGATCAAGATCAGCCTGGGCAGCCGCGCCGCTGAAGAGCTATTCCTGGGTATCCAGATGAGCGGCGTCACCGGCGATCTGCAGAGCGCGACTGGCCTGGCGGCGATGATGGTTGGCGCCTATGGTATGGACGAGAGCTTCTTCTCGTATCTGACCTTCGGCATGCAGGGGCTGAGCGCAGGGGATATTAAGCCGCGGATCGAGGCGATCCTGCAGGAGCAGTATCGCCAGGTCAAGCAGTTGCTGGAGCAGAACAAGGAGGCAGTGATCGCGATCGCCGAGGCGCTGATCCTGCGCAATGAGCTCACCGACATCGACGTGAAGGAGATCCTCGACCGGGTCGAGGCCGAGCACCCCTTCACGCCGATCAGCGCCCACAAGGAGCGCCCAGCCTTCGGCTTCGCCGCCGCGACGCGCCCGAGCGGCGCCACCACCCTGGTGCGCCGGCGCCGCGAGCCACACCCCAACGTCCTGCCCGTCCCCGGCACGATCATCATCGACGCCGAGCAGCCGTAGGGCCGAAGCATTGGCGCAGCCAATGCTTCGGCCCCCATCCCGTAGGGCCAGTGGCGCCGCCACTGGCCCTACGGTCGCATTGCGTACTGTACCCCGCTCTGCAGATCCGCGCGGGTGATCAGGCTATCGAGATTGAGACCGAGCGTGATGAGCAACTGGGCCAACTCGGGGCGAATGCCAACCATCATCATGCGTGCACCCAGCAGGCGAACTGCCGTAGCAGTCTGCACCAGCGCCAGGGCAAGCTGCTGGTCACACGCTACCAGCCCGGTCACGTCGACGATCAGCGTGTGGGCGCCGCTCCGCTCAACGTCTGTGAGCAGCGTGGTGTGCAACAGTGCGGTGCGCTCCGCGTCGAAGATGCCGACCAGGGGCGTGACCAGCACCCCGGCATACACCGGCAGCACCGGCACGGCGAGAGTGCGCACGGTAGCGCTCAGCTCGGCGCGCTCCTGCATGACAGCCTGAAGCTCGGCGTTGGCCCGCTCCAGGTCGGCGTTGCGTGCGTGCAGCGCCTGCTGCTGCGTGCGCACCGCCTCCCGCTCGCTCAGCACTGAGGCCATGAGCGCGCGAAAGTCGCCGGCCAGCGCCTCCAGTTCGTCCCCCGACTCGATCACGACCCGCTGCTGCAGATCGCCCGCCGCGGCGCGCCGGGTGGCGCGTCGCAGGTCACGCAGCCCGTCGGAGATGTCGAGCGCCTGCGAAAAGCCTACCGTTGTGCCGAACATGACCAGGATGGTCAGGGTCGCGATCGTCACCGAGCGCGCCGTATCGTGGGCGGCGACGACGGTTGTCAGCGCCTCGTCGGCGCGCGCCCTGCTGACGTTGTTCAGGGCCGCGGAGGCGGCGATGAGCTGTTCGTGGGCGCTGTGGCTCGCCTCCAGGTGGGCGCGGCGCGCGGCGTCGCTACTGAGGCGCGCGAGGGCGGCGACGCCGAAGGCGTCCAGGTAGGCATGCCAGCGCGCCTCGAGCGTCGCGAGCGCCGCGCGCTGCTGGGCGGAGGTCTCCAGCGTGTGGTAGTGGGCAAACTGCTCGTTCAGGCGGGCCTCCAGCGCCGTGAGCCGGGCGCGGGTTTCCTGCTCGGCAAACCGGGCGGAGTCCTGCCCGATGGCCAGTTGCTCGGCCTGGTAGCGGGTGAGCGCCTCTTTCAGCGCAATGGCCTCGCTCAGGGTGGGCAGCGTCGCCTGGACGAGGCGTTCGACCTCGCGGTTGATCGTGTGCATCTGCAGCAGCACGAACGCACCAAGCGCAATGATCAGCGCCACGAGCAGTGAAAAGATACTGATGAGCTTGATCCGAATCGACATCGCGCAGTTCGCCGGAGTTGATGGAGGCCGGGGTGTGGCCGGGCGCAACCGCGCAGGCCTGGCCTGATTGTAGGCCAGCGGTGTTACCAGCGGGGGGGACCAGGCGGAGCCGCTACCAGAGCCGGCCCTGGGTGGGGCCGGCATCGTCGGGGGAGGGCTGGCGCTCGATGTAGGGTACGCCAAGGTGGGCATAGGCGCGGCGTGTCGCGATGCGCCCGCGGGGCGTGCGTTGCAGAAAGCCGAGCTGCAGCAGGAAGGGCTCGTAGACGTCTTCGATCGCGTCGACTTCCTCGGCTAGCGCCGCGGCCAGCGTCGAGAGCCCGACCGGGCCACCGTTGAAGAGCTCGATCAGGGCCCGCAGCAGGCGTCGGTCGTTCTCATCGAGGCCGAGCTCGTCCACCTCGAGCTGGGCCAGCGCGGCGCGGGCCACAGCGAGGTCGATCACGCCCTCGGCCACCACCTGGGCGTAGTCGCGCACGCGGCGCAGCAGGCGGTTGGCGATGCGCGGCGTGCCGCGGGCCCGGCGCCCGAGCTCGTGGGCGGCCTCTGCGCTGATCGGCACCGCGAGAATACGCGCCGAGCGGGTGACGATCTCGCGCATAGCCTCGTCAGAATAGAATTCCATGCGGTGGGGGGCCACGAAGCGATCGCGCAGGGGCGAGGTGAGCAGGGCCAGCCGGGTGGTCGCGCCGATCACGGTGAAGCGCGGCAGCTTGAGGCGCAGGTTGCGCGCGCTGGGGCCCTTGCCGACGATCAGATCGAGGGCGAAGTCCTCCATCGCGGGGTAGAGCACCTCTTCCACCGCCCGGTTGAGGCGGTGGACCTCATCGATAAAGAGGATGTCGTTCTTCTGCAGATTGGTGAGGATGGCGGCCAGGTCGCCCGCGCGCTCGATCGCCGGGCCGCTGGTGACCTTGATCTTCACCCCCATCTCATGAGCGATCACGTTGGCGAGCGACGTCTTGCCCAGGCCGGGCGGGCCGTAGAAGAGCGTATGGTCGAGCGGCTCGGCGCGGGCCCGTGCGGCGCTGATCGCGATCCGCAGCTGTTCGACGACCTTCTCCTGGCCAATGAACTCGGCCAGGCTGCGTGGGCGCAGGCTCTTCTCCACCTGCGGGTCGTCGCTTGCGGGCCTCGGGCTGAGCAGCCGCTCCTTGTCGTCCATCCACCCCTCGCACAGACGTGCCACCTGCCGGGCATTATAACACGGAGGGACGCTGGCTGGCGCGTCCCTCCGTGCCGACTGCGACGTCCTGCTGGCGATCCGGCGTTACTCCACGCTACGGGTAGGCGCGACAACGTCGGCCAGGGCGCGGAACATGTCACTCTCGGTGATGATCCCGACGAGCATGCCATTGTCGTCAACCACCGGCAGGCTGCCGATGCTGTGGTTGGCCATGATCAGCGCTGCCTCTTCGATCGGCGACTCCGGCTTGACTGTGAACACATCGCGCGACATCACCTCGCTCACTTCGATGCCGGCCTGCAGGTAGCGCGAGGCCGCGAGCAGCAGGTCGCGCTCGGCGAGGATGCCAACCACCCGGCTACTGGCATCGGTGACCGGCAGATGGCGTAGGCGGTGATACTGCATAATGCCCAGCGCAGACAGGGCGCTCGATTCGGGCTCGATCGTTACCGGGTGGGCACTCATCCGATCGCGGACCTGCATGGTCTCGCTCCTTTCCATGCGCAGCGCACCACTACCGGGCAGGGGGAGGTGTCATCGCTGCGGTGCGTCATGTCTCGCTGCTGCCTACACTGACGACTAGCGTGGTCCTTTTCATCCTACTGCCCGCCGGCCATTTCGGCGAGAAGAAACGTTAAGCGACTGTGAATATCTCTTACCCCCGGTTGCGGCGCGAACATTCACCAGTGGTTGGCGTCTGTTCACTCGCTGCAGCGCCTGGTGTGAGACGATCACCCTGTACGACGGACGAGATCGAAATCCTCACAACGAACGATGGCTGCCTGGCGCCGGGGGTGTATGATTGGAGGCAGATGTCCGTTAACGACGACCGGCTGCTCCTGCCGGCCGCCGCCCGTACCCGCCCCGGGGTCACGGCGCATCCACGCTGGCCACCTGGCGCACCGCGCCAGGCGTAGCCGGGGATGGCAGCGGACGCCGGGCGCGCCGTGGAGGTGAGCGATGTTTCCGACCGTCGCACGTGTCGCCTGTATTGCCGGGATTGCCGTGGTGCTGCTTGCCGGTTGTGCCGGCTGGGGTGGTGCTCAGCCAACGCCGGTGCCCGATACTGCCGCCGAGCTGCCGGCGCCCCGTGTTGTTGCCGATGGTCGGATCGTGCCGCTGCGCAGCGCCGAGCTGCGCTTTCTTGGCATGGGCAATGTCGCTGAGATCCTGGTCAGCGAGGGGCAGGAGGTGAGCGCGGGTGCGCCACTGGCCCGCCTCGACTCGGCCGAGCTTGCTGTGGCGGTCGAGCAGGCCCGCGCCGCCCTCGACGAGGCCAGTGCCCAGTACGAGTTGCTGCGCGAGCCCGCCGATCCCGAGGCGGTGGCGATCGCCGAGGCGCAGGTGGCGCAGGCTCAGGCTGCCGCACGCCAGACGCAGGGCCGCGTGACCGCCGCTGAGCTCAAGGCCGCCCGCGATGAACTGGCCGAGGCGCGCGCGCTGCTCGCCCGGCTGCAGGCTGGCCCCAAAGTCACCGAGATCGAGCAGGCCCGTGCCGCGCTGGCCCAGGCCCAGGCGGCGTTGCAGACCCAGACGGCCAGCCTCTCGGCTGCCAAGACCGACGCCGAGCTTCGCCTGGCCCAGGCCGCCAATGCACTGCGCGATGCCCAGGATGGCTACTCGCGCGTCTACTGGGAGAATATCGAGCTGGAGAAGCTCCCCGGCGACCTGCCCCAGGCCCGCCGTGATGCCGAGGCTGCTGCCCGGCGCGCGGTTGAGAATGGCGAGACGGCCCTGGCCCAGGCTCAGGTCGACCTGGAGCGCGCCCGCGAGGCCGAGCGCAACGGGCTGGAGGCGGCCCAGGCCCAGGTGCGCGATGCGAACGCCCGCCTGCAACAACTGCTGGCCGGCGCCGATGCCGACCAGCTGGCCGCGGCTCGCGCCCGGGTCAGCGCCGCCGAGGCCGCGCTGGCCCGCCTCAGCGGCGAGACGCGCGCTGGCGAGCTCGAGGCTGCTCAGGCCGGCGTCGACCAGGCGCGGGCCTCGCTGGAGCAACTGGTCGCGCCGCCCCGCGCGCCGGAACTGGCCGCCGCTGAGGCCCGTGTGCGCGCTGGCCAGGCCGCCCTGCGCCGGGCCGAGATCGCCCTGACCAATGCCACGCTCAGCGCGCCCTTCGCCGGCACGGTGGTGCAGATCAACCTCGAACTCGGCGAACAGCCATCCACACTCGAGCCGGCGATTGTGCTGGCCGATATGAGCGCCTGGCGGGTCGAGACCAGTGATCTGACCGAGCTCGATGTGGTCAATGTCCGGGTTGGCGATGAGGTGCGGCTCACCTTCGATGCCGTGCCCGAGCTCAATCTCAGCGGCATCGTGACCAGCATCCAGGCGCTCGGCAAGACCTACCAGGGCGACGTGATCTACACCGTGACGGTGGAGCCGCAGGCCTGGGATGAGCGGTTGCGCTGGAACATGACGGCAACGGTGACGGTGGGTGGCGAGTAATACCATTTTCGATTGCAGATTTTGGATTGCAGATTGCCGCACATGGCGTCACGATGAGCGATGACGGCAACGACAATGCGGAACTGCCAACTGGATTTGGTATAACGGGCTCGATACAGGTACACCATGCTCAGCCTCAAGAATCTGCTCCGCCGTAAGGTGCGTAGCTTCCTGACCATCCTCGGCATCGCCGTGGGGGTGGCGGGGGTGGTGGTGCTCTCGGCCTTTGGCGAGGGCATGGCCGACGGCTTCAGCGGGCTGGGTGGCGCGGCGAACGCCGACGTGCTGGTGACCCAGAAAGACGCCGTGATGATCCTGCTCGGCGCGATCGACGAGCAGGTGGGCACGGAGATCGCCGCTATGCGCGGCGTCGCGGCCGTGAGCGGCACGGTGATCGGCGTCGTGCCGTTGCCCGAGTCGCCCTACTTCCTGGTGGCCGGCGAAGAGCCGCGTAGCTTTGCCATCGAGCGCTACCGCATCATCGCCGGGCACCCGCTCAGCGCCCGGCGCGAGGTGATGCTCGGGCACAAGAGCGCCGAGAGCCTGAAGAAGGTGGTCGGCGACAAGTTCCGCATCAACGATATCAGCTACCACGTGGTCGGCATCTACGAGACCGGCGCCAGCTTCGAGGACAATGGCGCGGTGATCCACCTGACCGATGCCCAGCGCGCCTTCGACAAGCGGCGCCAGGTCAGCTACTTCAAGCTGAAGCTGCGTGACCTGAGCGAGCGCGAGGCGGTCAAGCAGGCGATCGAGACGCGCTGGCCCGAGCTGGCAGCGACCCGCGCCGGCGATGTCACCGCGCAGGACCAGTTGCTCGACATCTATCGCTCGCTCGGCTGGGTGATCGGGCTCTTCGCTATCCTGGTGGGCGGCCTGGGCATGATGAACGCCCAGCTGATGAGCGTCTTCGAGCGCACGCGCGAGATCGGCGTGCTGCGCGCCATGGGCTGGCGCCGCCGCCGGGTGGTACGCATGATCCTCGGCGAGGCGTTGCTGCTGTCGCTGGTGGGCGGTGCGCTGGGTCTGCTGCTCAGCCTGGGGCTGATCAGGCTGATGGCGCGCTCGGCTGCTCTGGGCGGCTTCCTCACCGGCGCGCTGGAGCCACTGGGCTTCATCCAGGCCCTGCTAATCGCCGCCGTGCTCGGCCTGGTCGGCGGCGGCTATCCGGCCTGGCGCGCCGCGCGCCTGGCCCCGGTGGAGGCGATGCGCGCCGAGAGCGGCGCACCGGTGCGCTGGGGGCCGATCGCGCGCCTGCTCGCCCCACTGATGCGCGGCCCGGCGCTGCGCAATCTGCTGCGCCGGCCCACCCGCAGCCTGATGACCATGCTCGGCCTCGGGGTCGGGGTTGGCCTGATCGTCGCGCTGGCCGGTATCGCCGCGGGCTCGCGCCAGCTGATCGCCCAGTTGCTCAGCGCCGGGCAGGCCGATATCGTTGCCGAACAGGCCGGCGCCTCCGATGCCGCGTTCTCATCGATCGACGAGCGCCTGGCCGAGCAGATCCGCGCCCACCCTGAGGTCAAGAGCGTCTCGCGGCTGGTCTTCGGTACCGCCAGTGTGCCCGGGCTGCCGTTCTTCATCGTCTATGGCCTGGACCCGCGCGAAAACTATCTCGCCCACTACCGGGTGACCGAGGGGCGCACGGTGCAACGCAGCGGGGAGATGATCCTCGGGCGCCTGGCTGCCAACAGTCTCAAGAAGGGCGTGGGCGAACAGCTGCGGATCTCGGGCCAGTCCTTCACGATCGTCGGCATCTTCGAGACCGGGATGGCCTACGAGGATGCCGGCGGGGTGGTGCCACTCAAAGAGGCGCAACGGCTCTTTGGCAAGCCGCGCCAGGTCTCCTTCCTCGGCATCGCGCTTCACGACCCCGCGCGGGCGGCTGAGATCGCCGAGGAGCTCGAACGGCGCTACCCTGAGCTCATGGTTGCGCGCACGGCCGACCTGTCCGCGCGTATGCAGGACTTCGCCACCATGGACGCGTTCTTTGGTGCGCTGATCGCCCTGATGATGGCCGTCGGCGGCATCGTGATGATGAACGTGATGCTGATGAGTGTCTTTGAGCGCACCCAGGAGATCGGGGTGCTACGGGCGGTGGGCTGGCGAGGCCGGCGTGTGCTGCGGATGGTGCTGGCCGAGGCGCTGATGCTGGGCTTGCTCAGCGCGGGGGCAGGCATGGCCATCGGGGTGGGCCTGAACGGCCTGCTGCGCTTCCTGCCCGGCTACGGTAGCTGGCTCGAGGTCATCTACACCCCGGGTGACATGGCCCGCGTGATCGCCATGGCGCTGGGCCTGGGCCTGCTGGGCGGCCTGCTGCCCGCCTTGCGGGCGGTGCGGCTGCACCCGATCGAGGCGCTGCATTATGAGTAGCTGCTCGCCCTGAGCGCAGGGCTGGTGCAATGCTCCTGCTGGCAACCTCCGTTGTGCCCACGCCGGATGCGCGGGCGCTCCACCCGCGCACCCGGGTTTGCCAGCAGAATCGTGCAATGTCGTTGGGGCAAGGCCCAAACCCGGCCGGTTCGCGATTATCCAGGAATGCCGATGAGTCCAACAGCAGTCAACCGCAGTGTCGCCGGCTCACCAGCGGACGAGGCACCGGTCATCCTCGAGACCCGGGGGCTCGCGCGGGTGTATGGCGAGAAGGTGCCGGTGAAGGCGCTCGACGGCGTGGACCTGCAGATCCGCAAAGGCGAGGTAGTGGCGATCGTCGGGCCCTCGGGCTCCGGCAAGTCGACCTTGCTCAACCTGATCGGCGCCCTCGATCGGCCCACCGCCGGCGAGGTGATCGTCGACGGCACGCCGCTGGCTCGGGTGCGCAATCTGGACCGCTTCCGCGGGCGGACGATCGGGTTTATCTTTCAGAGCCACAACCTGCTGCCCACCCTGACCGCCCGGGAGAATGTCGAGGTGCCGATGTACGAGTTGCCACTGCGCCCGGCGCAGCGGCGTGCGCGCGCGCTGGAGTTGCTGGCCCTGGTGGGCCTGGCCGACCGTGGCGATCACCTGCCCAACCAGCTCTCGGGTGGTGAGCGGCAGCGGGTGGCGATCGCGCGGGCGCTGGCCAACAGCCCCTCGATCCTGCTGGCCGACGAGCCGACCGGCAACCTCGACAGTAAGAATACCGCCGACGTCATGGCGCTGCTGAGCCGGCTGAACCGCGAGCAAGGGGTGACGATGGTCATCGTGACCCACAATACCGAGGTGGCTGCCGCCGCGCAGCGGGTGATCACCTTCCGTGATGGCAAGATCCTGCGCGATGTGCCGATGAGCAATGAGCTTGAGCGCGAGTTGCTGGAGCTGAAGAGCTCACCGCTCGGCCAGGCCATCCTCCGCGGCGAAAACCTGCCGCCCGCCCTGGCCGAGCTGGCGCCGCGGCTCCACGAGCTGCTCGAACAGGTCTAGACCGGGCGCTAGATGTAGATCGCCCGCCCGGCACTTATCCACATTTTGTGGATGAGTTGTGTATAACCCCCCACATCTAGGGGCTCCCCGGAATTATACCGCAGGGAGCCCCTACATCTAGCAACAACAAACCAGGCGAGCGGGGGCGTTCGCTACTGGACGTAGTATCACCCGGGGAGATGATCGGCGTGTAAAGCGGGTGTGAAGGCGGCGCGAAGCGTCGGCGCGGATCTGGTTATGGATGGAGGCCGGTCAGCTGAACAGCGCGGCGTAGCGCGTGCGCCAGGCGGTGGCGCGTTCGGGGCGGTCGGCGCAGGCCGCGAGCGCGGCGGTGACGGCGGGCGCGGCGTCATGGAGGCCGGGGCCGAGCAGGACGAGGCGGTTCAGCGGGCTGAGCGGCGCGCGGGGGCGCTGCGGCGTGAAGGTGAGCCGGCCGCACACCAGCTGCAGCTCATCGGGCCAGGGGGCGTCGCTGCAGTGGACCAGGCCCTTGGCGCGGAAGAGGGTGGGCCGGAAGTGCTCCAGTGCCGCCTCAAGCGCGGCGCGCTGTAGCGGCGTGTCACTCGTCCAGGCCAGGCTGGTAAAGCCATCGTCGGCGCGGTGGCCGGGGTGCGGCGGCGGGTCGGCCAGGCTACTGAGGCGGGGGCCGAAGAGCAGATCGGGCGGCGCCTGGCCGTGGGCGGCGGGGATAAGCGCGGCGCGGGAGTTGAGCGCGCGCAGCTGCGCCTCGACCGCGGCGCGCGCTGCGGGTGTGACCAGGTCGATCTTGCTGAGCACGATCAGGTCGGCGGCGCGCAGCTGCCACTCAGCCACCGGCGAGGCAGCCAGCGCCGCATCGAGGTTGGCGGCGTCGGCCACGGCCACCACGGCATCGAGGGCCAGCCCGGCGCCGCGGGCGCGCCTGATGATGCCGCCCGGCTCAGCCAGGCCGGTCGTCTCCACGACGATCTGGTCAGGCCCGTAGTCGCTCAACTCCTCGACCGCGAGCAGGAAATCGCTGCCGGCCTCGCAGCAGACGCAGCCCCCGGTCAATTCAACCAGGGGTGCGGCACCGGCCTGCGCGAGCGCTGCGCCATCGAGGCCGATCTGGCCCAGTTCGTTGATCACGAGCGCCAGCCGGCGCCCGCCTGCGCCGCGCTCGATCAGGGTGCGCAGCAGGGTCGTCTTGCCGCTGCCGAGGAAGCCGGTGAGGATGGTGAGCGGCGCGGTCATCGCAGGCGCCCCTGGCCACCCTCGGCGTAGCCGGTGAGCTCGACGTAGCCATTGCCGCCGACCGGGCGGCCCGCCCGGCTGCCCCGGGCCTGAACGGCGCCCTCCCAGTAGATCACAGCCACCGGCAGTTCCTGGTTGGCCAGGCGCGGCTCCAGCTCGAGCTGCAGATCCTGGCTGGGGATCGTGATGCGCCAGCGGGCAGGGTAGGTCGCGCCGGAGGTCGGGCTGCGCCAGGTGGCCAGCACCTCCAGGCCGACCTCGGCCGGGTCGAGGGGCGTGAGCTGCCCCGTCGGATCGACGAGGCTGCCGAAGCGGTAGCTGATCGTGTCCGGCGTACGGACCTGGGCATACATCAGGTCATAGCCATCGTCAAGCTGCAGGCTGAACCAGTCCCAGCCGACGGCGCCGCCCTCGAGCGCGCTGGTGCCCCACTCGTGGTCCATCCAGCTCAGACCGCTCACGCGGTACTGCTCTTCGCCGATCTGCACGCTGCCGCTGGTGGCCATGCGGGTCAACGAATAGTAATACGAAGCGTTGCCGGGGGTTGGTCCCTTCTGGCTGAGGCCACGGTCACCCTGGAGCGCGGGCGGCTTCTGGCTGGTGAGGGTGAGATCGAGGGCGAGCTCGTCCTGGGCGGCCTGCAGGCGCATGGTCATACCCTCGGGGCCGGAGCCCTCAGCCGACCAGTCCTCGAGAAAGACGCGGAAAGGTGTGCCGGAGGCCCCGGCGAGGCCGGCGGCATCGCGGCTGAAGCGCTCGAAGGCATAGAAGCGGCCGCTGGCCGTATCGCTGAGCGCCAGGTGGGCCATGTAGATGTTGGTCGCACCCCAGGCCGAGGCGCGCTCGGGCGGCGCGGGGCTGAGCCCGCTGCGGAAGAAGGTGAGCTGGTAGCCAAAGTGGCGCCCAGCAGCGTCCAGATTGCCGGTATAGTACCACCACTCAATCTGATACGCGGGATGCGGGCCGTGGTCGGCGGGGAAGACGAACGGTCGTGGTTCGAGCGCGCGAGCGAAGCCGGCGCCCGGATCGCTGAGCGCCTGCACGGCATCGATCCGGGCGCGGATCTCCGGCGCGGGGGCGGCGCATCCAACCAGCAACAGGCCAGCGACAAGGGCCAGGAGCAGGCCGCGCAGCATAACGTTTCCTATCTCTCAGGCGGTACAAAGAGCAGCGCTGGTATGCACCCGCGTAGCTGAAGCGCAGGCGTGGCCCATGACGCGCCTGCATGTATTGTACCGAGCCTGGGAGGAGCGATGCAAGGCGATTTACCCGACGATGCAGCCCGCGTCCTGGTGGTGGTGGTCCCGCGCCCGCGCGACCTGGCCCTGGCCCGTGAGGCCGGCTGGTACCGGGTGCCACTGGCGCGGGTGCCCGCCCGGTTCGCCGCCGACTATCTGGCCTTTTACCAGACCGGCGCGTTCGGTGCTGAGCGCTGGTCGGTGCGTTACTACGCGCCGGTGCTGCGCTACCGGCTCACCACGCGCCGCGAGCTGCTCCCCGACGAGCCGGAACACCCCCGGGCAGCCGAGCGCTACTACCGGGTGGAGCTCGGCCCGCTGGCGGCGCTGCCGCTGCCGGTGCCCGCGGCGCGACTGCGGCGGGTCGTCTTCATTCCGACCACCTTCGGGCAGTTGCGGCGCGCCGGTGACGTGCGCGAACTCTGGCATCCCGACGAGGATGCCTGGCCCGGTGACGAGCTGTGGGGCGGCGGGTTGGCTGGCCGGCGCATCGGCTAAGGCTGCAAATGCAGGGCTGTTGCCCTGAAACCCGCGTTTCGGGGGCCTGCAGCCCTCGCGCCCCCGCTGGGGCGTAATACCAAATCCAGTTGGCAGGTCCGCATTGTCGTTGCCGTTATCGCTCATCGTGACGCCATGTGCGGCAATCTGCAATCCAAAATCTGCAATCGGAAATGGTATGATGCGTATCGGCTACGTGGCTGCCCCACACCCCACCGCGGGCGGCAGACGTCGCCTCAGCGTGGTGTCTGGGTAAGAAAACCCTTTACATGTACGAAAGGCGTGCTATTATATCAGTGGTGATTGCTATAAACTGAGGAGGGTCAGCTATGACCACGCCAGCAATAACCGACTATAATGATGCTCGTGCGCTCGCCCAGCTCCTTGCCGATAGGGTGGTGTGGGAGTTGGTGAAAACCCTGGCGACCAGCGATGTTCACGGTAGGGATCTGCAAGCCCGCCTCGGCGTTCCGCACGAGGCACTGGAGGAGCGACTGAGTCAGCTTGAGCAACTGGGTCTCGTGAGCAGCCGGACCAGCGATGCCGATGCCAGCCTGCGCTACTACCGGCTCCAGGTTGATCGCCTGCGTTCGCTGGTCCAGCAGGTGATCAGTTCACTCCATCCCTCGCTGCAACTCGCTCCGGAGCCAGAAGCTCTGTCGTCCGAGCCGGCGCGGCCACGGGTGCTCTTCCTCTGTACCGAGAACAGCGCGCGTTCGCAACTTGCCGAGGTCCTGCTCCGGCAGTTCAGCCGCGGCAGCGTGGAGGCCTACAGCGCCGGCACCCAGCCAGGCTCGGTCAATCCTATGGTCGCGGAGATCCTCGGTGAGGCAGCACAGGGTCTTCGTTCAAAACACGTTGATGAGTTTGTGGGGCAGCATTTCGACTACGTGGTGACGGTCTGCGATCGTGCCCGTGAGGCTTGCCCGAGTTTTGCGGGTGCCGAGAAGCAGGTTCACTGGTCCATGCCCGACCCGGCTGCTGTTGCCGGGGAGGAAGCCCGCCTGCGTGCGTTTTCCGTCACTGCCTGTGAATTAACGCAACGGATCCGCTATTTGCTGACCTTCATCGAGGCCCGGCAGCGAGCTGCGCGGGCTGGAGCGGTTGACTGAGCATTATACCATTTCGGATTGCAGATTTTGGATTGCAGATTGCCGCACATGGCGTCACGATGAGCGATGACGGCAACGATAATGCGGACCTGCCAACTGGATTTGGTATTATGCCACGAGAGAGGACTGCCGCTCGGAGCCCATGCACATCGTCATTGTCGCCAATGCGCCGGACTTTGTGGCCGCTCCCTTCCGCGACCTGCTGGAGCGCGCCGATCTGCTGATCGCCGCCGATGGGGGTGGCAACGCCCTCTTCGCGGCCGGCATCGTGCCCCAGCTGGTGATCGGCGACCTGGACTCGCTTGCACCCGAGGCGGAGGCCGCCTTCGCGGCGGCCGGGGCCAGCATCATTCGCTACCCTGCCGAGAAAGACGAGACCG
>Ga0272446_1002564_pt1 | contig 24462 bp, 18 predicted proteins | sample YNPCB0061_FD_194587 | JGI IMG/M metagenome (GOLD analysis project Ga0272446, IMG submission 194587) | Hot spring microbial mat communities from Yellowstone National Park, WY, United States - YNP-CB-006-1 | ecosystem: Environmental > Aquatic > Thermal springs > Hot (42-90C) > Sediment | place...
GTGGCGGCCGCCACCCCGTTTGCGGGGTTTGACGCTGCTCGCCGTGTCGTTTTCAGCCAGAATCTCGATGAATGCGCGTCAGGTGGCGGTTCGCCATGAAAGCGCCACTCCGCCACCTGGAGGACGTCTGGTGTGCGTCGCGGGACAGGGCTCCCACGAAGGGGGGAGTTTTGTGGATCTGGTGGAGCATGAAATCCTGTGTAACGCTGTCGAGCGCAGGCGAGAAGTGATAGGTTCCCAGACCTGCCGTGCAGTTCCGCACGCGGACGATGGGCCAGGGACGCCAGACCGACCCGGCCTCATGACGCTGTCGCGCGACGCGCTGGTTTCAGGGTACTGTCTTTTCGCAGATCAACTGCATTCGCCGTACGTCGCCGATTCTGGCGGGCGCAGGGGGCATGCGACGCGTTGCTGCTGACGCCGACCGCGAAGGCGCGGAGCGACGTGTCGACAGGATGGTTCGTGCGGTCGACGCCGTCCTGCTCGACGAATGTCCAGCGAGGTCGACCTATGCATCCGTCGACTCCGGCCCGGACTCGACCCTCCCAAGCCGGTGTCCGCGCACTCCTCGAAAACGCCGGCGATCGCGCTTGGTCCCATGGAACCGGTCAGGTTGACTGCGGACCCCGTGCAAGCACGTCGAGCAGGGCGAACGCATCGGCAGGGCGGGAACCAGCGCTCGTCATACAGTGCTCCGCGAGCTTGGCAAACCAGCGCGTCTCGTCGTTCGGAGGCAGATGCGGAATAAGTTCCTCGAGGATCCGCCCAAACCCGTAAATGTCGTCGGAGGGGTCGATCGGGCGGCCGGCAAGGCGCTCCGGGGACAGGAAGCCGGTGCTGCCGCCGAGGCTGGGGGATCCAGCCGGTGCCGCGATGCCAAAGTCGCTCAACACCGGGTGTCCACGTCCACGGACCAGCACGTTGGCGGGTTTGATGTCAGCATGAACGATCCCCTCGCCGTGCAGGATTGCCAGCGATTCCGCAAGCGGTCGGACCCACGACGACAAGGGCGCGAGCAGGTTGACCTGTGCGTGCTGGATCAGCTCGCGTATCGACCCGGGCTCGATCCATTCGAAGGCGATCCACCCTTGCTCGAAGTTCGCGTCATAGACACGGACGACCCGTCGTCCCGCAAAGCGGGCGGCGGTGGCGGCTTCCCGCTGAATCTGGGCGGCGTCTTCGCGCGGCCGGTGGTACACCTTGAGCGCGACAGGGCGTCCGAGCTGTTCGTCGTACGCGAGGTACACCGTTCCTGCGCCACCGCGGGCGACTTCCCGTTCGATGCGGAAGGCGCTTTGCTGGGCGGTGGGAACGGCGATGGTGGCATCGCGGGAGCTCGGGGCGGGGCGCGGCGCGGCGCCGGACAGCTCCCGGAACCAGCGATCGTGCCTTTCGCGTGCGCCTGGGGCGTCGTAGTCACGGGCGAGGACGCGCTCGACAAGACACACGGCTCGGGCGACCTCGCCGGCGTCGTGTTCGAGGTCGGCGCGGAGCAGGAGAGCGGGGATGCTCGACGAGGTCGAGAGCAGGAGGAGCGCGGCAGGGCGATCGCCGCGTTCCACGAGCAGATGGGCGCAAGCCAAGCACAGGGATTCAGGGATCGGTCCGCGGGTCCGGGCGGCGGAGATGGCCTCCAAGGCGGCGGCCTCGTGAGGCGTCTGAGCGAGGGATTGGAGGGCAGCGAGGGTCTGGGCCTCGTCGGGACCGCCTGGGTATCCGATTCGGGATAGAACCACCAGGGCTTCCGGGGGTGCAGGCTCGGCAGGAACGATACGCGGCGCTGGGGCTGGCGCCGAGTCTGCTTCGGCAGGCGGAGGTTGCTGTTGCCGCCTGCCACCAAACCAGCGGGACCAGATGCTCACGGCGCGATTACCTTGAGCAGGACCGGGCCGTCTCGCGTTGACCTGATCTCGTCGCCGAGGCACAGGTCCACGACCATGTCGCAAGTCAACCCGTTGAGTACGGGTGGCGCGCCGGAGGCTTCCGCGGACAGGGTCATCACGTCACCGCAGCGATCGACAGCGAACGGGCCGACGGGCAGGGGCCCGAATGGTGCGAGGAAGACCTGACCGGAGACGGATATCGCGGCGCCACCGCCGCGCCAGGGCTCGATGCGAACGGGAACTTGCCCGCCCAGCACGACCTCGATGCCGGAGCCGACAGGCAGAGGACCGGAAATCCTCGATCCGGCGAGGGTGGTGCCGTTTCGGCTGCCGGCATCTTCGACTACGATGGCGGATCCCTGGTGGCGAACCACGAGGTGGCGACGGCTCACGGCGGGGGAGCGGATGCAGATGCTGGCATCTGACCGGCCGATGATGACCTGCTTATCGACGACGATGGTGACGGGGCGGTTGTCGAGCTCCACACGCAAGGCGCCTGGGCGCACGAGGCGCTGCTCAACGGTGCGGGTGAAGCTCGCGATCTCTTCGTCGCGCGGGTGCTGCTCGAGCCACGCCTTACACCTGGCCAGCGCTTCGCGCCGTCGCCCGATCGCGTCGAGATCCCGGGCGATCTTGCAGACCGTCTCGCGTTCACGGCGCGCCGCGGCACGTTTGCGCTCCTCTTCGAACGTGGACTCGAGGGCATCGATGGCGCCGCATGCGGCGAGGGCGCGGGTCTGGCCGTCGGTATCACCTGCAAGGCCGAAGGCTTCCGCTGCTTCCTTTAGCAGCCCGGCCTGCTCGAGCTCGACCGCGACCAGGTGGGCGTCGGAGCTTACGCCGCTTCCTGCCGTGGCGCGGAGGATTTGAAGGGAGACGAGTGCCCGGCGCCGGGCAGCCTCCAGGGCGACCTGCGAGCCTGTGGGGGCGTGGGTCAGCACGACGTTGAGCAGCACCTTTCGCTGGACGAGATCGGGTTCGGCTTCCGCGCGAGCCATCAGGATCCGAGCCGCGTCCTCGTGCCTACCGGCCTCTCGATACGCTGCAAAAGCCTCGTCGAGCCGACCTGCGGCCTCGAGCCGGGCGCCACGGTCGTCGGTGCCGCGGTCGAGGCGTTGGGCGAGTCGTTGGAGCCAGCTCATGCCGGAAGGATCGCAAGCCGCGGGGAAAAAGGCAAAAGGCAAGCGACCGAGGGCGCAAGGTTCCGGGGGCGCGGCCGCGTTGCGTGCCCGTTGCGAGACCCGCTGGCGCGTGTGGGGTCCCGGCTGGTATCGTTCCAGCTTCAGGGTCGGTCAGGCCCTTTCCCTTTCCGGACTGCGTCTCACATGGCTCCACCTACCAATCGATTGGGAGAACTGCTCGTTCGCGAGAAGCTCATCAGCCTGCAGCAGCTTCGATCCGCGCAGGAAGAGCAGCGACGAACGGGCGGCAACCTCGGCTACGCGCTCGCCAAGCTCGGGTACCTGAGCGACAGCGAAATGACGAACTTCTTGTCGGCGCAGTACAAGGTGCCGGCGGTGAACCTCGACGAGTACGAGGTCGACCCGGAGGTGCTGAAGCTGGTGCCGAAGGAGGTTGCGGAGAAGCACAAGATCGTACCGCTGTCCCGCGCCGGGTCGTCGCTCATCGTGGCGATGTCGGATCCCACGAATCTGCATGCGATCGACGACATCAAATTCCTCACAGCGCTCAACGTCGAGCCGGTGGTAGCGAGCGAGACGGCGATCATGGCGACGCTGGATCGCTACTACAACGCCGGGCCTTCGTACGAGGATGTGATGGCGGGCTTCGACGAAGGCGAGATCGCCTTCGGGTCCGAAGAGGAGGATGTGAACGTCCTCGAGCTGGAAAAGGCGAGCGAAGACGCGCCGGTGGTTCGGCTGGTGAACATGATCCTGCTGAACGCGATCAAGAAAGGCGCGAGCGACATCCATGTGGAGCCATACGAGAAGAAGCTTCGTGTGAGGTATCGCATCGACGGTGTGCTGCTCGAGGAGATGGCTCCGCCGCTCAAGCTCAAGGCAGCGCTGGTGAGCCGCCTGAAGATCATGAGCTCGCTCGACATCGCAGAGCGCCGTCTGCCGCAGGACGGGCGCATCAAGCTCAAGCTGGGCAAGGATCGGGAGATGGACTTCCGGGTCTCGGTGCTGCCGACGATCTGGGGCGAGAAGGTAGTTCTGCGGCTCCTCGACAAGGGCAATCTGCAACTCGACATGACCAAGCTGGGGTTCGACGCGGGTCCGCTGGCGGACTTCAAGTGGGCCATCGGGCAGCCGTGGGGCATGGTGCTGGTCACGGGGCCGACGGGGTCCGGCAAGACGACGACGCTGTACTCGGCGTTATCGGAGCTGAACAAGACGGACTCGAACATCAGCACGGCGGAGGATCCGGTCGAGTACAACCTTCACGGCATCAATCAGGTGCAGATGCACGAGGAGATCGGTCTGAACTTCGCGATGGCACTGCGATCGTTCCTGCGACAGGACCCGGACATCATCATGGTCGGCGAGATCCGCGACTTCGAAACCGCCGAGATCGCGGTCAAGGCGGCGCTCACCGGCCACCTGGTCCTGTCGACGCTGCACACCAACGATGCGCCGTCGACCATCTCCCGTTTGCTCAACATGGGTGTCGAGCCGTTCCTGATCACGGCGAGCGTGAACCTGGTGCTCGCTCAGCGTCTGGCGCGCCGTGTGTGTTCGGCATGTGCGGAGCCGGTGGCAGCGGACCCGAAGGTGCTGGCCGACCTGGGCTTCACCCCGGAGCAGATGGCCTCGGCGAAGTTGATGAAGGGACGAGGGTGCAAGACCTGCAACGGCTCGGGCTACAAGGGGCGCGTGGCGCTCTACGAAGTGATGCGCTTCACCGACAACCTGCGCGAAATGGTGCTGCAGGGCGCGTCGACGGCGGAGCTGAAGGCAGCCGCGGTCAAGCAGGGGATGATCACACTGCGTGCGGCGGGCAACATGAAGATCGCGCAGGGCGTAACCACACCCGAAGAGGTGCTTCGGGTGACGATGTCCGACTGAGCGCGACGCACGGGCCGAGAGAACGATTTACGAGGAAAAGGAAGGGAGAAAGATGACACAAGGCGCCCCGGAAGGCTTGAAGTTCAACCTGCATCAGCTCCTGAAAGCGATGATCGAGAAGGGCGCCTCCGACATGCACATCACCACGGGGTCGCCGCCGCTTCTGCGCATCGACGGCTCGATTGTGCCGCTGAAGCTGCCGCCTCTGACCCCGGTGGACACCAAGCAGCTATGCTACTCGGTGCTGACGGAAGAGCAGAAGATCACGTTCGAGAAGAAGAACGAGCTGGATCTGTCGTTCGGCGTGCGAGCATTGTCGCGCTTCCGCGCCAACATCTTCATGCAGCGCGGCGCGGTGGCCGGCGCCTTCCGCGCGATCCCTTTCAAGATCCTGTCGTTCGAGGAGCTGGGGCTCCCGCCCATTGTCGCCGAGCTTGCCTCCCGCCCCCGCGGCCTCGTGCTCGTCACCGGCCCCACCGGCTCGGGCAAGTCCACGACCCTTGCCTCCATCATCGACAAGATCAACAGCGAGACGCGCCAGCACATCATCACTGTCGAAGACCCGATCGAGTACCTTCATCCCCACAAGCTGTGTGTGGTCAACCAGCGGGAGATCGGCACCGACACGGCGTCGTTCAAGGACGCCCTCAAGTACATCCTGCGCCAAGATCCCGACGTGGTGCTCGTCGGCGAGATGCGGGATCTCGAGACAATCGAGGCGGCCATGACGATCGCGGAGACGGGCCACCTGGTATTTGCGACGCTGCACACGAACTCGTGCGTGCAGACGATCAACCGCATCATCGACGTCTTCCCGCCGCATCAGCAGACGCAGGTACGAGCGCAGCTTTCGTTCGTGCTGCAGGGGGTGCTCACGCAGCTCCTGCTGCCCCGGTACAACGCGCCGGGGCGCGTGCTCGCGCTCGAGGTCATGGTGCCGAACCCGGCCATCCGTAACCTGATTCGCGAGAACAAGGTGCACCAGATCTATTCGCAAATGCAGGTCGGCCAGGACACGTTCGGCATGCAGACGCTCAACCAGTCGCTTTACTCGCTTTATGCCCGTCGGCTCATCTCCCTCGAGGAAGCCATGGGGAGGTCGTCGGACCAGGACGAGCTTCGGAACATGATCGAGGGGCGCTCTGTGCTGCCGGCGGCTCAGGGCCGCGGGCTGTAGGGTCTACCGGACGCCGGCACAGGAAGCGGGAACCGACCACACGCTCCTGTCGTGGCGGCCGGCGCCAAGAGAAAGGTTGGTCGGAGTTTATCCCGCTCGCCCGTGTGGCGTGCCGGCCCGTGACGCGTCACCGGTCCAAGCGCGCCGCGTGCGCTCGGGCAGACAACGGTGGCATTCGTGGCCCTTCGGCGCTACAGGAGGCGCGACATGTGCGGCATCTTCGGCATCTTCGGGCACCCTGAGGCGTCGAACCTCACCTACCTCGGCCTGCATGCCTTGCAGCACAGAGGGCAGGAGTCCGCCGGGATCGTGAGCACCGACGGCAGCCAGCTCTACATGCACCGGGGCATGGGGCATGTGCACGACGTGTTCCCGCAGCGGGAGCTGGTGAAGCTCGCGGGGCATGCGGCGATCGGACATGTCCGCTACTCCACGGCGGGAGGGAGCCACATTCGCAACGCACAACCTTTTGCGGTGGACTACGCGCGGGGGTCGGTCGCTCTCGCGCACAATGGAAACCTGACGAACGCCCGCGATCTGCGCGAGCGGCTCGAAGCACGCGGTTCGATCTTCCAGAGCAACTCGGACACCGAGGTCATCGTTCACATGATCGCGGCGTCCACCCAGCGCAACGTCGACGATCGCATTGCGGACGCGCTGAGCCAGGCACGGGGAGCGTACAGCCTCGTGCTGCTGACGGAGCAGCAGCTCATCGCGGTGCGGGATCCACTCGGGTTCCGTCCGCTGTGTCTTGGAGAGATCGACGTCGCGGGTCAGGCGCATCCTGCTGTGCTCGTGGCGAGCGAAGGAACGAGCTTCGACCTGGTCGGCGCTCGTTTCGTGCGGGAGGTCCGCCCTGGAGAGCTCGTGGTGGTCGACGGCAAAGGGCTGAGGTCGTCGAGCCCGCTCGGCCGCACACAGCGTAGGCTGTGCGTCTTTGAGTACGTGTACTTCGCGCGTCCCGACTCGGTGATCGACGGCCTGAGCGTGTACGAGGTCCGGAAGGGATTGGGACGCCGTCTGGCGGAAGAGCACCCGGTGGACGCCGACGTCGTCATCCCGGTGCCGGACTCCGGCGTGCCGGCGGCCATGGGCTATGCCGAGCGATCGAGCATCCCCTTCGAGATGGGCTTGATTCGGAGCCACTACGTGGGGCGCACATTCATCGAGCCGCAGCAGTCGATCCGCCACTTCGGCGTGCGCTTGAAGTTCAACACCGTCGCCCCCATGCTGCGGGGCAAGCGCGTGGTGGTCATCGACGATTCGATCGTGCGCGGCACGACGGTGCGCAAGATCGTGACGATGATCAAGAACGCCGGCGCCTCGGAGGTACACGTTCGCATCTCGAGCCCGCCCACGACTTGGCCCTGCTACTACGGCATCGACACGCCGACCCGTCGCGAGCTGATCGCTTCAAGCCATACCATCGACGAGATCCGCAGGTACATCGGTGCCGATACACTCGGATACCTGTCGGCCGATGGGATGCTCCGCGAGGTGCACGAGGGCGAGGTGCATGAGAACGACGTGCGTGGTTTCTGCCATGCATGCTTCACGGGCGACTATCCTGTTCCCTTCGACGATACCGTTCCGCCGCGCCTGCTCCGGCTGGTCGGGGTCTGATGTTCTCCGAACGATCGCACTGGGACTTCACCCCGAACTTGCTCACCATCGAGCGCGGTCGCAGCGCATTTCGCGACCAGATCATCGATCTGACCGTGTCGAACCCGACCATGGTCGGCCTGGATTACCCCGCCGACCTCATCCTCGACGCTTTCGCGCGACGTGAGAATCTCACCTACGAGCCGGCGCCGGCCGGGCTGGCGCAGGTTCGCGAGCTCGTGGCCGAAACCTACCGATCGCAAGGCGTGCCGATCGATCCTCGCGACATCGTGCTGACGGCGTCGTCGAGCGAAGCGTACAGCTTTCTCCTGAAATTGCTGTGCGACGCAGGGGACATGATCCTGGTGCCCCAGCCGAGCTATCCCCTGTTCGACGACCTCGCGAAGCTCGAATCCGTCCGAACCAGGGGCTATGCGCTGCATGCCGAAGACGACTGGCATGCGGACGTGCAAGCCTTGGAGCAGGCGGTCGACGATCGTGTGCGGGCGGTGTTCGTCGTGAGCCCGAACAACCCGACGGGGTCGTACCTGGTGCGGCAGGAGCGCGATCGGATCGAGCGGATCGCCGCGGCGCGCGGTTTGGCGATCGTGGTCGACGAGGTGTTCGGGGACTACGTGTGGCACGACGACCCATCGAGGGTGCGCTGCGCAGCGAGCGAGGCGACGGTGCTGACCTTCTCGCTCGGTGGGCTGTCCAAAGCGGCCTGCCTGCCGCAGATGAAGCTTGGATGGATCGTGGTAGGGGGGCCGGTGCACCAGAAACGCCAGGCGATCCAACGCCTCGAGATGATCGGCGACACCTACCTGTCCGTCGGGACGCCGGTCCAGCATGCCGCAGCGGGGCTTTGGACCGCCGGAGAGCGCGTGCGTGCGTCGCTTCGAGACCGGGTCCGCGCAAACCTCGCCGGCCTTGCGCAGACCGTCGACCCGTCGTCCGGCATCACCGTGCTGCCGGTCCGTGCCGGATGGTATGCGGTGCTGCGCCTGCCCGCGATCTTGTCGGGAGAGGCGTGGTCCGCGCTGCTGGTGCGCAGCGACGGTGTGTTGACCCATCCTGGCGAGTTCTTCGGCTTTGGCGAGCGAGCATGCCTCGTGCTGAGCCTGATCCAGCGCCCCGAAGCGTTCCGGGAGGGCGTCGCGCGGATCGTGGGACGCGTGCGGTCCGAGCTGGTTGGACCGGAAGGGAAATGAGCTTGCGCAAGCAGCGGCCGGTGGATGTGGACCGCGGGCCGGATGGGCGAAGCAGCGATCAGTCGGTGGGATCGGCCTGCGCGCGGGGCGACAGGATGCGAAGCCGGCGTGCTGTGCGCAAGGCTGCACGACCGTAGCGTCGAACGATCTCCCAAGCGAGGGGCAGGGGAGCACGACGCAGGGCGCGGAAGGTGACGCGGGGACGCTTGTCGGTGGAGAGCTGCAGCTTGTAGAAGCGTTCCCGGCCAAGGAAGTCGTATTCCCTCCTGCCGCGATCGATCGCGCGCTGGATGGCGTACAGATGCGCCGCGATGCCCGGCCGTATGCCGTCTGGTACGTCCATGGTCCGCCCCATCTGGTAGAACCACACCTTGTTGTCGTACACGAGGCTGTACAGCGCAGCGACAGGACGATCCTTGACCGTGAGCCAGGACAGCTCGACCGCGCCGTCGCGGTCGTCGTGCCGGTCGAAGACGATGCGCTGGTGGAACGACCGGAAGCGAGGGTTGGCAAACGCGCCGTCGGATCCCAACGCGCGCCAGCGCTGCTGGTGAAGGTCGCCGAGCAGATGCCAGGCGTGGCGCAGCTCGTCGAGGGTCGTGGCCTGATGGAACTCGACCGCGCCGGGGCCGGCCCAGTTGTGCAGGTCGCGCAGGGTGCGGCGAACGAAGTAGCGCCGCCTTCCGCCGATGATCCGGAGATAGTCGTCCCAGGTGGCCGGCAGCGTGATGTACGGGCTGGCGCCCTGCGGGATGGTCTCGACGAGGCATCCGCGCGTGATCAGAGCTGCGCGAAGCCGGTCGAGCAATACCGATGTGCCGGATGTGTTGGTGATGCGCAGCTCGTCCCAGCCGCCGAGGCCGCCGTCGACCAGGACCTGGGCGAGGGATTCGGCGACGGGCTCTTCCATGCCCCTGCGTGCGAGGATGCCGATGAAGTCGGAGCTGATCTCCTCCTGGGGATGCTCCCCGGATGCGAGGAGCTCGAGGCGGCGGCCGCCCAACCCGCGCGCTGGAGACAGACAGAACCGCGAAAGCAGGGGCGCCAGGCCAACGAGTCGCCCCTGGTCATCGTGCAGGCACACGACACGAAGCTTGCGGTGTTCGAGGGGACCGAACACGCTCCACCAGGTCGCCATCCATGTCGGCGTGCAGACCGGCGCGGGCGAGTCGCTGTCCGCGAGCAGATCGCGCCATGGTTCCGTGATCTGCTGAAGCTGATGCGAATCGCTGAGGATGCTGGTGTCGAGCATGCGCCGGTGTGACGATTAATACAGGTGCGTCCGCTGCCCGGTGCAAGCCCCAACTTCGAGCGATGGTGACAACCACCCGGAAGCGATCGCGTTGTAGCACATGCAACGGTGCGCCAGGAAGCTCGACGCATCGCGGGACAAGGCGATCAGGAACCGGTAACCCCAGCTACTTCGGACCGCAGTCGATGAACACGAAGTTCGTCTCGAACCGGAAGTTCGATGCACAGCAGTTCCGCTCCGCGAAGAAGAAGTCCATGTTGTAGACCTCGCCGGGCGTGAGCTGCAGATCCACTTTGCCCGCCACCCCTCCGTCGATCGACTCGGTGAAGCCCACGTCGGCCAGGACCGGCAGGTCGGGGAAGCCCATGGGCGCGGTGACCTCGACCCGCCCCGTGTCGAGGTTCAGGGTGCCCTGCAGCGGCACATGGATTCCCCCCAGGTTCATCGCGAGCCGGTCATTGATATACACGAACACGTCGTCGTCGCCCCGGAATGTGAAGACATTGCCCGGGTCGTACTGGAAGGTCGTGTGAAGCTCATACGTGAAATGGAAGTTGCGAACCTGCCCGTCGTCCGACTTGTAGGGGCCCCGGTCCGGGTTGTTCGGGTCCGCGTCGAATAGCTGGCCGTCGATCGGAAAGAAGAACGCTGTGTCGTAAACGAAGGTGCCGTCCGTCCCCGGCACGAGCTTCAGGTCGATGCTCTTGCTCGTGTTGACGTCGGGGACGTCGGTGTACCACTGGGAGAAGTTGGACGCGCCGGTGGAGCTTGGCGTGCGCGTGCTGCTCGCGTAGACGGGCTTTCGGTCTGGACCGATGATCGAGCCGAGTGGACCGACGATGAGGGGATCCCAGGGACCGCAGTCTTTGTTGCCGACATCGACGAAGCCGGGCGGACCCGTGACCTCGCACTGGAAATCCGGATGACCGGCGTGGAAGTCGCGGACCGTGCCGGTCACCGTATCTCCGCATCCGGCATGAGGTTGGCCTCCGGCGCCACCTGATCCCGACGACGCGCCGGATCCGCCTATGCCGGAGTCGGTGTTGATGAATCCACCGGAACCGCCTTGTCCGCCCGTGGCGGTTCCGCTGCCTCCGGTTCCGGCGGAACCAGCGTCGCTGCCGCCCGACCCGCAACCGGTCAGGCACGCGACCAACAGCACGGTGCCTGTGCCGCCCGACAACGTCCCGAAGGTTCGCCACGAAGTCATGCCCTTCACCTCACCTCGGTGGCCGTCTGCCACGAGTGGGCAAGACGGCATGGTCATGTTTCATCGTGCCTGGTTCTGGTGGGCGGCGCAATGCTCGGCGGAGGTGGAATCAGAACATGTGAAGGAACAAGCCGGAGCGGAGCTTGGGTTCGAACCAGGTGCTCTTGGGCGGCATCAGCATGCCCGCGTCGCTGACCGCGATGAGCTGCTCGATGCGCGTGGGGTACAGATGCAAAGCGACGTGCCAGCCTTCTTCGTGGACGCGCTTTTCGAGCTCGCCGTATCCGCGGATGCCTCCGACGAAGTCGACGTTCTTGTCGCGGCGCGGGTCGGTGATGCCGAACATCGGGCCCAGGATCAGATCCTGGCAGATCGAAGCGTCGAGCGACGCGACGGGGTCGTTGGCGTTGAACGTTCCATCGCGGGCCGCCAGGCGGTACCACTGGCCGCCAAGCAGCAGACCGAACGTTCGTGGTTTGTCGGGCGCGGGGCTGTCGGCGGGGGTCACGTCGAAACGCTCACGAAACAGCGCGAGGAGCTCCTCGGCAGAGCGGTTCCTCGTGTCGCGCACGAGACGGTTGTAGGCGAGAATCTGCATCTGGTCGTGCGGGAAGATCACCGCGAGGAACACGTCGTGCTCCCCCGGCTTGCCCTTGCGCATCTGGTGGACACGCGCCGCGGATGCGCTTCGGTGGTGCCCGTCGGCCACATACAGGGTCGGCACCGCGGCGAACAGATCGACCAGCCGGCGTGTGAGCGCGTCTTCGACCACCCACAGCGTGTGGTGCACGTGGTCGTCGGTATCGAAGTCGTAGACCGGTGCTGTCGCGGTGACTTTCGCGATGACCTCGTCGATCGCCGCGACGGCCCGGTAGGTGAGGAACACCGGCTCATCGTGCGCGCCGAGCGTGTCGATGTGGCGAGTGCGATCGTCTTCCTTGTCCTGCCGCGTCTTCTCGTGCTTCTTGATGCGGTCCACGACGTAGTCCTCGACGGACGCGCAGGCGACGAGGCCGACCTGACGGTGGTTGCCCATCTTCTGCGCGTAGACGTACAGATGCGGGGTGGCATCCTGCACGAGGGCCTTGCGGTCGATGAGCTTCTTCAGGTTGATTGCGCCTTGTTCGTAGACCCGGTCGTCGTGTTCGTCGGTTCCTTCGGGCAGGTCGATCTCGGGGCGGGACACATGCAGGAAGCTGTCGTCGTTGCCCTTGGCGAGAGCGCGAGCCTCCTTGGTGTTGATGACGTCGTAGGGAGGGCTTGCGACGCGAGCGACGATGGACTGCGGTGGACGATGGGCACGGAAGGGTCGGATGATGGCCACGGAAGCCTCCTTGGGAAGCGTGGGTTCGAGTGGGGGGCGTATACCACGCGGCCCGTCGGAGGCGCATCCGCCAGACGAATGGTGAAGGGTGACACGACGACGCCCCGGATGACGAGGTGTTGCGGGGTGGCTGTCTGGGAGATGGAGGCGGGTCTTGTCTACCGCAGCACCCAGAGCAGCCAGGGCGAGCGGTCCGCGGTGTGAATGAGTCTGGCGAGCGGATACCGATCCCACGCGGGCCCGAGACCCGACAGAACCTGGGAAACCGATCGGAAGATCTCGGTCGCGACGCCTTCCGGCGTGTCGTGGGTCGCCCCGGCGAAGGCACGGAGGTATGGCCGGAATGCGCCCTGCACGCGCGCGATGTGTGCGACCGATCCAGCCTGCAATCGGGTGATGTCGAGCAACCCACCGTGAATGCCGCGCATGCGGTGCAGCGCGAGGAGATAGTCGATGTGGCGACGTTCATCGTCCGCGCAGGACTGGAACAGCGCGCGCGCAAGGGCAACGTGGCACCGGCGGCCCACGGCGTCGAACAGCGTGTGCGCGACGACCTCGTCGACGAGCAGGTTCATCAGCAGGCGTTCGTCGTCGAGCTTCAGGGGCGACGTCTGGGCGACCCGCCACATGCGACGCGGATCCACCTTATTGTTGTTCATGCCGACCGCGTTGCCGGCCGATCGCAGCGTGATCATGAGCCGGCGCAGCCCGCGCAGGTGGCGTTGCTCGTCGATGTCGTGCCACTCCAGGCACTCGGCGAGGGCTTCTTCGTCGGACCACGCGCGCGAGATGTGGTCGCCCATGCGAATGCGCGCACCAAGCTGGAAGTGGTACATCGCCTGCGCGACGTCGATCAGGTCGAGCTTGTTGATCGTTTTCTCACGCTCGCTCGAGCCGCAGAACTCCACGGGCTCGTCCCATGGAAGCTCCTCCAGTCGCCATTGACCACGACGTCCCCTCTCGGCGTGTTCAGCGAACCATTCTTTCGTCATGTCGGCTCCCAGCTTGCCTCCACCCGCGGTGGAGCGCTCGTGATTTCGGCGCGCTACTTGACTTCCAACAGCTCGATGTCGAACAGCAGCGTGGCCCGCGGGGGAATGGTTGGCGGCTTGCCCTCCTCGCCATAGGCCAGGTCGTACGGAATCGTCAGCTTGCGCTGCCCCCCGACCTTCATCCCCACCACCCCCTTGTCCCAACCCTTGATGACCTGTCCGCTCCCGATCGTAAACTCGAAAGGCTGCCCCTTGTCCCGCGAGCTGTCGAACTTGGTGCCGTCCTTCAGCGTGCCCGTGTAGTGGACTTTGACCGTCGAGCCCTCCTTGGCCTCGGCGCCGGTGCCCACCTTGATGTCGTCGATCTTGAACTCATCGCGTACCTGCTTGACGCTGCTCCCCGGCCCAGGGGGAGGCTCGTCCTTACGGTCGCACGCGGGCATGCAGGTGATCAGCGAGACGAGCGCGAGGCTGCGCAGAGTGCGAAGAACAACGTGGCGATTGCTCATGCTGGGGGGCAGTAGTGCAGGTCCGAGGGGGGTGCAACGACCCAAGGCCCAGGGACCGTCGGCGCCGTGGCCCTCCGGCTGTCCCCACCAAACACAACGGGCCGGGCGCCTATTCTGGTGCTCCCGGCCCGTTGACCTTGCCCCGTTCCCAGGACAATGCGTGCTCTTGACCCTTCTGGGATCAGCCGCTCGTCACCTCCGGGTTGGGACCACAGGTTCGTTTCATGATTTGCATCCCTCCTCCGGCGTGCCGGGCACCCGCGGTTCCCCATGAGCCTTGTCGCGGGGGGCTGTCGGGTGTTCCATGGTGGGGATCCCTCGGTGGATCCGCGTTACACGATCGGGAATGACGGCTGTCATCGGACCATTCCGGGCGCGAGGCCTCCCGTATCGAACTTGATGATAAGACGTGCCGCCCGTTCAGGCAAATGACCAACCGACCCCACGGGATGGGGATCTCTCCGGCGCCCACCCGGCACCGTCCGTCGCCGTCGCGACCTGGAAGCCCTGGGCGTCGCTGCTGGTCGCTCCTGTCGTGATCGGAAGCGTCTCGGCCATGGCACCTCATGTCGAGCTGGGCCCCTTCGCGGTGGACCTGCTGACCTTCGCCGGCGCCTGCATCACTTCCCTCGGGGCCATCACGCTGCTTTCTCGCGCGCCCTTGGAAGGCAAGGCTCGCATCGCCACCAGCCTGGCCGCCGCCGCCACGCTCGCGATCATCGCCCTGCTCCACGCACGGTCCGCCCTCGCCGTTGTCGCGGTCGCCACCGCGCTCGTTGCGCTCGCCCATACCGTGGGCGACTTCATCGGCAGCCACATCGAGCACCCCGGCCACATTCTGCCTGCCTGCGTCGTTGCGTCATGCATCGACATCACCTCGGCGCTGCATCCGTCCGGGCCGACGCACGCGGTGATTGCAAGCCCCAAGGCCCTCGCGATGCTCGCGGTGTCCTTCCCCGTGATCGGCACGTCCCAGCACGCTCCGGTCATCGGGATCGGGGATCTGTTGTTCGTGAGCTTGCTGCTGGGCACCGCGCGCACCCATGACATCCGCTGGTGGAAGGTAGCGCTGGCTGCGCTGGTCGGGGTGGCCCTGGCAGGCGCGGCTTCCGCAACCCTTCAGGAGGTTGCGCCCGACCTTCCCGGAGCGGTGCCGGCCCTGCCCGCCATCGGCATGGCAACGGTCCTCGGGGTCCGCACAATGCGAATCCTTCGCCCCAAGGACAGGCGCGTCGCCTGGATCTTTATGGTGGGCGCCGTGCTGTTCGCCGTTGTCACGCTAGCGTCTCGTTTCCTCCTGGCCTCCCGCGTTTGAAACCGATCCATGCCTTCCTGGCTCACAAGCGACCGATTCCTCATCATCGGCTCGATCGTGTCCGTGCTCATGTTCGTCGGAACCATCGTCGCGATCCCGGTGATCGCGGCGCGGTTGCCGGAGGACTATTTCATCGCGCCAATCCCGCGACGGGCCCCTTGGAAGGTGGTCGTGCGAAGCGTCGCGGCGGCGGTGCTCATCCTCATGGGGCTGGCCATGCTGGTGCTGCCCGGGCAAGGAACGCTCACGATCCTGCTGGGCGTATCGCTGCTCGACTTCCCCGCCAAGCGGAGGCTCGAGCGACGTATCCTGGCGAATCAGCATGTACTTCGCGCGCTCAATGCCGTCCGTCGAAGAGCGGGCCGGCCTCCCTTGCTTGCGCCGTGACGTCGCGCTCGTTGCCCTTTCCTCTCCGCCATCCCTGCGGCTATCGTGGCCGCGATGGCACATCGGCCGGCCCTGTCCTCTGCACACCGTCGTCGCCGCGCGATCCGTCTCGCCACTGCCGGATGGTTCGCGGCTGCCCTGTCGGTGTCCGGGTGCCGCTGCGGTGGTCCGTCGGAAGACCTTCTGCCCGACACCAGGACGCCTCCGGCGAGTGCAAGCTTGCCGGGCGCGTCGACCTGTCCTGCGCGGCCCGAGTGGGCGGGGCCCCTCGCCAGCGCCACCGAGGTCGAGGTGCTGCATCACGCGCAGACGCCCTCCAGTCCCCACGGCACCGGCTATCGCCTGTACGCCGACGGCAGATTCGAAACCTACGATGACATCAACCTGCGTCCCGACGACGCCGGCCGTCTGACGTTCCAGAGGGTTCCGGGATCGTGGCGTCTGCGGGGCGTGGTGACGGACGAGGCGAGGGCGGAGCTGCGCGCGCTGCTCGCCAGCACGCCAGCGGCGGCCGTCGAGGGCGTGCAAGCGACCAAGACACGGGACAGGGGCGCGTTCACGATCGTCACGTGGGTGCACGCGGACAAGGTGGCCGTGAGTTGCTACTACGGCAGCGAGATGCCGTCGTCGAGCGAGCGTGTGGTGAGCAAGGTGCACGATCTGGTCAACCGCGTGAGCAAGTAGCGAGAAGTCTCGTGGAGCAGGCAAAGCAATACGATCTGGTGGTGATTGGGTCTGGTCCTGCCGGGCAGCACGGCGCATTGCTGGCCGCGCGGCATGGGTGGAAGGTGGCCGTGGTGGAGCAGCGCCAGGTTGTCGGTGGAAGCTGTCTGCACGTGGGCACGATTCCGAGCAAGACGCTGCGGGAGGGCGCGCTGTACCTGACGGGCTGGCGGCTGCGCAACATCTACGGCGACGGCTACGCCGTCAAGCGCCGGATCACGATGGCCGACCTGATGTTCCGCACCAACTACGTGATCGGCAGGGAGCTCAATGTCCTGCAGCACAACTTCGCGCGCGAGGGCATCGACCTGCACTTCGGCCAGGCGCAGTTCCGTGACGAGCACACCGTGGTGGTGGTAGGCACCGCGCAGGAAACCACGCTGCAGGCTCAACGCTTTCTGGTCGCGACGGGGACCACGGCCTATCGTCCGCCCAACCTTCCTTTCAACGACAAGACCATCATCGATTCGGACCAGGTGCCGTCGATGACAGAGCTGCCGCGGCGGATGGTCATCATCGGCGCCGGCGTGATCGGCATCGAGTATGCGTCGATCTTTTCGACGCTCGACATCGATGTCACGCTGGTCAGCCGCAGCTCGAGCTTCTTCGGCTTCGTGGACCGCGAGATCACCGACGCGCTGACGTACCATCTGCGCGATCGGGGCGTGTCGCTTCGCATGAACGAGATTGTGGAGACGATCGAGACGGAAGACGACGGAACCCCGACGGTGGTGCTCGAGTCGAAGAAGCGGATACGCACGGACCTGGTGATGGTGGCGTCGGGCCGATCGGGCAACGCGGGGGGCCTGCAGTTGCAGAAGGCCGGGGTGACGCCCACGGACCGGGGGCTGCTCAAGGTCGACGACCGCTATCGCACCGAGGCGCCGCACATTTCGGCAGCCGGCGACGTGATCGGATTCCCCAGCCTAGCGTCGACGTCGATGGAGCAGGGGCGATCGGCGGTGGCGGCGATGCTCGGCTTGCCGCTCGCCTCGCGGCAGGATCTATTCCCCTATGGCATCTACTCGATCCCGGAGATCGCATACATCGGTCGCAACGAGGAGGAGCTCACCGCGGCGGGCGTGCCGTACGAGACCGGCGTGGCGCACTATCGCGAGATCGCGAAGGGGGAGATGCACGGCGACGACATCGGCATGCTGAAGATGCTGTTTGAGACGGGGACACGGAAGCTGCTAGGCGTGCACGTGATCGGGCTCGACGCCACCGAGCTGATCCACATCGGGCAGGCGGTGATGTCGTTCGGCGGCACGCTGGACTACTTTCTCGAGAGCGTTTTCAACTATCCGACGTTCGCCGAGTGCTACAAGGTTGCGGCGCTCGACGCACAGGCGAAGATGGGGTGAAGCATGCCCGATCATCGGCAGAAGAAGCTTCAGAAGCACAAGAAGAAGCGCGCCGGGGTGACCCGTCGCGGGCCGGGCCAGGAGTCGCAAGCGGCACAGCAGCAGGCGCTTGAGCGGTACTTCGTCAGCGCTGCATTGCCCCGCCCCTTCGGTCCGTGTTTCGTCACCCGTGGGTGGGACGACGAAGCCAGAAAGCGCCTGCAGTGTGTCGTGGTGACGCACGAGCTCGACGATGCGAGCCTGCTTCCGGCTGTGCTGCTTGTGGACCTGGGTTGCGAAGGGATCAAGGATGCGTTCGTGCTGGCGCCGGTGCCTGCCGGGGAGGGAATGCAGCGAGTGCTCGACAAGATGACGGAGTGGTTTCCAGGCGGCTTCCAGCAGGTTCCTCCCCATGTAGCGTCGGCCATTGCGGTGCGGGGCAAGGCCTGGGCAGAGAAGCTGGGGTTCGAGACAACGCAGAACGTTCGCAAGGTGCTGCCGCTGCTGGACTCGTCGGAGTTCGTCTCCGACGTCGAGGTACCGCTCGGCCGGCAGGGCAAGCCGGTGTATGCGCCGGAGCCTGGCGAGGACACACGGCCGGTGATCCAGCGTCTTGCCAGGGCGCTTGGGCCGGATGGTTTCGTGGTCGAGCTGCCGGAGGGAGGGACGCCCCACCCCTGATGCGCAAGCCCACGACGGGTGCATGCGGCGAGTCCGGTGGTAAGCCGTAGCTCGTGGGCGTCGATGGCCGACCGGCAGGACCAACCTCGGCTTGCTTGGAACCCGACCGGATCGAATGCGACCTTGAAGAGGAAATTGCGAGGCGCGGCCGGTTTGGTAGGCGGGCGCGAGAGGCTCGCAGTCGGCGCTGGAGGCGACGACCCCGGCGGGCCGACGTGGGCCCTGGAAGCCTGCGTGCGGGTGAGAAGTCTTCTTACAGACCCTTCCGGACGGAGCCCGAAGCCGCCGAGCCCCAGCCCGGTTCGACCCGATCCTGCCAGTCGGTACGCCAAGGTTCGCACAGGTGAGGCGGCACGCATGGGCAGACATGTGCCGTCAGACGCTGTCGGGTCGGCAGGCAAGAGAGCAGGCAGGGGGGATGGCGAAGTGGCGGAATGCGCGGAGGGGTGGCGGTTCGCCATTTCGGTGGTTTCTCCTGGGCAATACCGCAAGGCGGGGGGCTTGGCGGGCGGGGTTCGGGGTGGCGGCCGCCACCCGAGCCTGTCGGCAAGTAGGCGCAAATGCGTGCTACCGGCCTGGCACAGGAGGTGCTTGATGGTCGGGCACCGGTGCGAGTGCGCATAGCACCGGCTCGCTGTTTGACAGGATGGACACGGGACGGTTGGGATTGTCCAGGCGGTCCGGCCTCGGCCGGGTCGCCGTGGGTAAGTGGCGGGTTTTTTTGACCTAACAAGAGGTGCCACTTGGCAGGAGTGCGCCCGGTTGGCGGGCTCGGCTGCGCGTAGCGGCCGGTCTGGCAGGCGAGGCGCGAGAGGCTGGCGGTCGTCGTCGTTGGAGGAACGACCCCGGCAGGCAGGAGGTGAAGCAGGCCCCCGGCAGGCAGGAGGTGAAGCAGGCCCCCGGCAGGCAGGAGGTGAAGCTGAGCCCGGCAGGCAGACGTGTGCCTTTTCGCCAAGACCGCGAACGGAGACCGTCTTGCGATTCGCCGTGCAGAGGTGTGTCGATTCGAGGGAGTTGAACTGCAAGCGCCGGACGAAGAGGCACCCTCAACGGCTCCTCCGAACGTCTATTCGGTGTCCGTCGCCAGACGCGCCAGACTGTCTCACGAGCCAATCACGGCGGGCATCGTCCGTGGCCGGGCTGGATGGTCAAACCAACGCTCCGGGTATCCCGAGGGACCAGGATGGGGCCCCGAGCCATCGGGGGGGTATCCGTTGGCCATCGGGGGGGTGTCCGGAGCAACGCTCCGGGTATCCCGAGGGACCAGGATGGGGCCCCGAGCCATCGGGGGGGTATCCGTTGCCATCGGGGGGGTGTCCGGAGCAACGCTCCGGGTATCCCGAGGGACCAGGATGGGGCCCCGAGCCATCGGGGGGGTATCCGTTGGCCATCGGGGGGGTGTCCGGAGCAACGCTCCGGGTATCCCGAGGGACCAGGATGGGTGTCCCGAGCCGTCAAGCCGGCATGTGCCGTGTGAATTCACAGCCGCTTGCGGTTCTCGGGCGCCGCGAACAGGATCTTGAACACGAAACGCTATCGTGCACCACGGTGTGCTGGACGAGGGGACGAGCTTCTCTGGAAAGCCGTTCACCGCGGCGGAGCTCGCGCGCAAGGTGCGAGACGTTCTCGACGGAGCGGACGGCTCGTAGGCGGACCGTCGGGCGCTGGCCGGTGATGAACCGTCAGGGAGGTCTGGACGGGGCATGGCCGGGGCGCTAGCGAGGAGAGGTGCATCCCATCGCTCGACGAGTGCTGGACGGCGACATTCGCGCCGTGGCGCGCGCGTGCCGCATGGCCGACGACCGGCTCGACGGCCATGTCGACTTGCTCAAGGATCTGTTCCCGCACACGGGAAAGGCGTGGATCGTCGGCATCACCGGCAACCCTGGAGCCGGCAAGAGCACGCTGACCGACCGTTTGGTCGAGCACTGGCGTGCGGCGGGTCGTCGCATCGCCGTGGTGGCGGTGGATCCGACGAGCCCCTTTTCGGGCGGCGCGATCCTGGGCGACCGCATCCGGATGCAACGGCACTTCGAGGACCCGGAGGTGTTCATCCGATCGCTGGCGACGCGCGGGGCACTGGGGGGGCTGTCCAGGTCTGCGTCGGACGTCGTGCGGGTGCTCGATGCGTGGGGGGCGGACGTCGTGATCGTCGAGACGGTTGGGGTCGGGCAAGACGAGCTGGAGATCACGCGCACGGCGCACACGACGGTGGTAGTGATGGCGCCTGGGATGGGGGATGGCGTGCAGGCGATCAAGGCGGGGATCATGGAGTGCGCGGACGTGTTCGCGGTCAACAAGGCAGACCGCGACGGTGCGGACGCGACGGTTCGGGATCTGGAGCTGATGCTGGCGCTGGGCCAGGGGGTGATGGCCTCGGGGCCGGGTCACGTCGGGGCCAAGGTTTCGTCGCCCTTGCAAGGCAAGCCGGACGGTTCCTGGGTGCCGCCGATCGTGCGGACGGTGTCGACGCAGAACAAGGGGGTCGCGGATCTGGCCGCGCGCATCGAGGAGCATCGCGCCTGGCTCGCTACCGCGGCGGAGGGGCAGGAGCGAACGCGGCGGCGTGCTCGCGAGCAGCTCTACAACGAGATCCGCGATGCGCTGGTCGAGGCGGCGATTCGCGACATGGGGACGGAGATCGACGCCATCGCAAGCCGTGTGATCCAGCGGGAAGTCGACCCGTACACCGCGTGCGACGCGGTCATCACGGCATTTCGGGGAAGGGGTCGCGCGATGGGGGGCGAGCAGATGTGAGCCGAGGCCGGCCGCAAGTGGTCAGCGGCGCCTTCTTGACACGAGCAACGCGGCGCCAGCGATCGCGAGCAGCACGTCGGCGGAATTTCGGCCCGCCCCGGCGGGCACCGTGCACGAGCATCCGCCTCCGGCTTCGACCTTCTCGGGTTGTGCACCCGCTCCGCCGTCAGGCTCCTCCACCGCGTGGCAATCGAGCGGCTTCGACGCCTTTCTCAGCGCTCCTTGCTCGAGCGGCGTGAGCAGCGACCCCGTGTTGCGGTTGTCGTGGTGGAAGCTCTCCCACGCGATCACGCCGTCGGACCGGCCCTTCGTCTTCCACGCATAGAGCCAACCGTTGCGCGTGTTGACGACCAGATCGAGCATCTGGTCTCCGTCGATATCACCCACGGCCACCGTGGACACGATCCACTGCCCGGTGAACTTGGGGAACCCATCCGCTTCACGCCCGCAGGCGTCCGCTGCGCGCACGAAGTACGCGCCGCTTCCGGTGATCACCTCGGGGTAGTCGTCGCCGGTGAGGTCTGCGATGACCTGGTTGTTGAAGAACGTGTAGTCCTCGAGCGGGACCGGCGCACCGGGGAGCATCTTGCCGGTCTTGCCGCTCCACATCGCGAGCAGGTTCTGCCCAGACTCCGCGGTGGACGCGCTCGCGGCGAGATTCTCCGCGAGCGACAGCGATCCGCCGGACGCCGTGATATCGGGGACGCCGTCCTGGTCCAGGTCGCCGACCGCGGGCTGGGCGAACAGGGGGAAGAACGTATCGGGCACGCGAGCCTTGGTGAGCTCGCCGAAGATGGCCGTGGGCTCGAGCCCGCGCTGCGGGTTGCCGTTCTCGTCGACCCCTCGGTCGGGCAGCGCGTTGGGCGGCAGGTCTCCCAGGTGGGTCTGCACCCCTGGATCGACCGGCAGGATCAGCGGGGGGCTCGCGGTGCCGTGCATCACCGCCTCGGGCTTGCCGTCGCCGTCGAAGTCCGCGGCGGCCCCCGCGTTGCACACGCCCTCCGAGATGAGAGGGAAGACCGCGAGCGAGGTCATCGTGACCGGCCAGTTCTTCAAATACGGAGGCGATCCAGCCGTGTTCCCCCGTCCGTCGATGAGATAGATCGCGCCGGCGCCGCCACCCTTGCCGAGACGCTCGTTGGACCCGACGAGCACATCGGGGTAACCGTCGCCGTTGAAGTCCGCCACGGTCGGCGTGGTGAGGATTCGCCCGTACTCCTCGTTTTCGACCAGCACGTTCGTGTAGTGCACGTCCACCGGCCACCCGGCAAGCGGCGAGCCGTCCGGCTGGAACACGTACACCTTGCCGTCAAACGCCGCCACCACCACGTCGAGCTTGCCGTCCTTGTTCATGTCCGCCAGCACCGGGCTGCCGAACGCTCCCCGGTCGAGCCGATGCAGCTCGTCCATGCACGGCTCGGGACGCGACGCGGCGGGGTCCAGGGGGCAGGATGGCACCCGTGGCAGATGCACGGGCCAGCCCGCCATCGGGGTGCCGTCGTGCTTGACGGCGTACACTGTGCCTTCCCAGCTCACGTTGACAATCTCGTTCTTGCCGTCGCCATCGAGATCGCCGACCGCGGGCGACGCGATGAACGTTTCTCGTGCGAGGTCGACGTCGACGCCATCGGGAGCGGTGTACGCCTTGCCGGATGTGTTGTCCGGGATGCTGGGATCACGCGCGGTGGCATCGGGGTTCAGGCCATAGATGCGGTCGCTCCGGAAGGGGAATCCCGGCAGCTCGACCGGGCCCGAAGAAGTCATCTTCCACACGTGGATGACGCCGTCGGCGTTGGCGGACACGATGTCGCGCACGCCGTCGCCGTCGATGTCGGCGAGCTTGGGGCTCGACTCACCACTCGATGTGCCTGTGGAGCGCGTGGCGACGTAGATCGGAAACCCAGGGAGCAGGTCGGGATCTTCGTGCACGTAGTAGGTGCGGCGCATCTGCCCGGGGACGTCACCGATGGTGCCGCCGTAGTGGGCGACGGCGCGGACACGAACGGTGATGGTGCGACGGTTCTCCCGGTTGGCGGTGTCGTCGGGGTCGGGGGGGTTGTCGATGTCGAGGCCACGGATCTCGAGCTGCGCGAGGGGACCGTCCACGCCGGCCACCGTGGTGGGCGGCACGTTGGTCATGGACGCATTGGGGATGGGGCGGAAGTCCTCGTCGAGCGGCTGCACACCGGGCGCCCACTCCACCGTGTAATCGTATGCGTTCGCGCGCTTGGCGGACACAGTGCCGCGTATCTCGACCGGCGCCGTGACCCGATCCTTGTAGAGCACGGTGTACCAGGTGGGGTACACCATGTCGATGGCCGGTGGGATCCGCCCCTCGAAGACCCATGTGACGGCGTTGTCCGCGTCGACACGGCCATAGCCGAACCGGGTGTCGAAGCCGGGCTGGGACCAGTAGTACGAGGATCCTGGTTCGCGCGATTCGGGGACGTTGATGTCGTCGGTGGTCATCAGCAGGAGCTGGTGCGCTTCGCCGGCGGTCAGCGGCGGGATGAGGTTGCTTTGCAACGCGGCGGAGTACACGAGGCCCATCACGCCGGAGGTCACGCCCGTGGCTTCGCTGGAGCAACCGTCGCCGGGCGCGGACAGCAGGTTGTGCCCGCCATAGTTCGAGCACGTGTGAAAGCCGTAGAACGAGCGCGCCATGGTGGACTGGTCGCTGCCAGCCTTGACGATGGCGTGCACCGGCAACGTGTGGTTGGCGGTCGCGGGCATGTTGGAGTGACGCGAGTTTTCGTCGGCCATGGAGGCCACGATCGTGACCCCGTGCGCGTAGGCGTAGTCCATCGCGGCCTGGGAGAACGACGACTGGTTGATGGTGCCGAGCGCCTCCTGGATGACGTTCGCTCCGCTGTCGGTGGCGAAGACGACCGCTTGGGCGTAGTCCTGCACGTTGACGATGAAGCTGTCGCCGACGCGGCAGGGGATGAAGCGGCAGAGGGGGCACACGCCGGCATCGCCCGCGCCGTTGTTGGTCTCGGCCGACGAGTCCCGCGCCTCGCCCGTGCCGTGCCCGTACCTCGTGTCGTCGTACGGGTCGTTGTCGTCC
>Ga0272446_1002565_pt1 | contig 24457 bp, 25 predicted proteins | sample YNPCB0061_FD_194587 | JGI IMG/M metagenome (GOLD analysis project Ga0272446, IMG submission 194587) | Hot spring microbial mat communities from Yellowstone National Park, WY, United States - YNP-CB-006-1 | ecosystem: Environmental > Aquatic > Thermal springs > Hot (42-90C) > Sediment | place...
TCAGAAGACGCGGGGTGACGGGAGCGCCCACCCTCTCGAGCCGCCAGGCGAGCTTCGCCTCGCCGCGCAGGATCGACCAGTGCCGGTCCGCGATCGCGCGCCGGTCGCCCGAGCCGATGAAGCGCCGCGCGCGGAAGAACGCATTCGCCACCCGATCGGCGGGCGCCTCAGGCGCAGCGCGGGTCGCCTCGATGAGCTCGATCCCCGCCTGGATGCGGGCAGGCGGCGTCACGTCACGGCCTGGTCCGGCGGCGCGAGGAGCCGAGGCAGTGCGTCGAGCCCGCCGACGATCGCGGCGACCTGGTGCAGCGCGAACTCGCCCGGCTGGTTGATCCGGTTCACCCAGACAGTGCGGAATCCATAGGCCGCCGCAGCCTGCGCGTCCCAGGCGTTCGCCGAGACATAGGCGATCCGCCGCGCATGCAGGCCGAAGGCATCCTCGGCGAGTCGATAGACGCGCGGGTCCGGCTTGTAGGCGCGCACCGCATCGACCGAGAGGACGTGGTCGAAGAGGGCGCCGAGCCCGGCCGCGCGCACCGCTTCGGCGAGCATCGCGCGCGCGCCGTTGGAGAGGATCGCCGTCGCGAGGCCGTGCGCGCGCAGGCCGGCGAGCGAATCGGCCACGTCGTCGAAGGCGGGCAGCGTGCGCCAGGCGGCCATCAGACGCTCGACCGTCTCGAGGCTCGCCCCGCCCTGCCAGTTCAGCGCGGTGAACAGCGCCGCGCGGGTCAGCGCCTCGAAGTCGCGCCAGTGCTCAGGGCCCGTGAGCGTCGTCACCCAGGCGTATTCGAGCTGCTTCTGCCGCCAGAACGCGCTCGTCTCCCGCCACCGCTCGCCGAGCCTGGAGGCGTGCCGCGCCATCGCCGCCTCGATGTCGAACAGCGTGCCATAGGCATCGAAGACGACTGCGGCCGGGCGGCCGCTCACTGCTCGAGCCGGTAGTTCGGCGCCTCGCGGGTGATGGCGACGTCGTGCACATGGCTCTCGCGCAGGCCGGCTCCGGTGATCCTGCGGAAGCGCGTGTTCTCCTGCATCGCGCCGATCGTCGCCGCGCCGACATAGCCCATGCCGGCGCGCAGACCGCCGACGAGCTGGTGGATCACCGCGCTCACCGGCCCCTTGTAGGCGACGCGGCCCTCGATCCCCTCGGGCACGAGCTTCTCGGCATCGCCCACGTCCTCTTGGAAGTAGCGGTCGGCGCTGCCCTTGCGCATCGCCCCGATCGAGCCCATGCCGCGATAGGCCTTGTAGGAACGGCCCTGGTAGAGGAACACCTCGCCCGGGCTCTCGTCGGTGCCGGCGAAGAGGCTGCCGATCATCACCGAATCGGCGCCAGCGGCGATCGCCTTGGCGACGTCCCCGGAGGTCCTCACCCCGCCATCGGCGATCGCGGGAACACCCCTGCCGCGGCAGGCCTGGGCGGTCTCGAGCACGGCGGTGAACTGCGGCACGCCGACGCCTGCGACGACGCGCGTGGTGCAGATGCTGCCGGGGCCGATGCCGATCTTCACCGCATCCGCCCCGGCCTCGATCAGCGCCTCCGCCGCCTCCGGCGTGGCGACGTTGCCCGCGATCACCTCGACGGAGTTGGAGAGCTTCTTGATCCGCTCGACCGTGCGCAGCACCCCGCCCGAGTGCCCGTGCGCCGTGTCGACCACGATCACGTCTGCCTCCGCGGCGACGAGCAGTTCGGCGCGGCGGAGCCCGTCATCGCCCACCCCGGTCGCCGCGGCGACGCGCAGCCGCCCCATCTCGTCCTTCGCGGCGTTCGGGTGAGCCGTCGCCTTCTCCATGTCCTTGACGGTGATGAGGCCGACGCAGCGATAGGCGTCATCGACCACCAGCAGCTTCTCGATCCGGTGCTTGTGGAGCAGCTTGCGCGCCTCGTCGGCGCCGACATGCTCGCGCACGGTGACCAGGTTGTCGCGGGTCATGAGCTCGTAGACCTTCTGCGCCGGGTCCTGGGCGAAACGCACGTCGCGATTGGTCAGGATGCCGACGAGGCGACCGGTGCCGCGCTCGACGACCGGGATGCCGCTGATCCGGTGCATGGCCATCAGCGCGTGCACGTCGGCGAGCGTCTGGTCGGGGTGGATGGTGACGGGGTTGACCACCATGCCCGATTCGAACTTCTTCACCCGACGCACCTGCGCTGCCTGGTCCTCCGGCTCGAGGTTCTTGTGGATCACGCCGATGCCGCCTGCCTGCGCCATGGCGATCGCCATCGCGCTCTCGGTGACGGTGTCCATCGCCGCGGAGAGAAGCGGGATGTTGAGGCCGATCCGCCGCGTCAGCCGCGTGGCGACGGAGGTCTGGCTCGGCAGCACCTGCGAATAGGCGGGCACGAGCAGAACGTCGTCGAAGGCGAGCGCCTCGTCGATGCTTCGCGCTGCGGGAACGCGGCCGGCGCCGGCAGAATCGGCCGGGCGTTCGGGAGGCGACGTGTCGGGGGCCATGGTGGGAACCTTTCGTCCGCAACCTTGGCGGCGTCTGGTAACCCGCCCGTCAGCGCGTCGCAAGCGCCGATGCCGCCCGTCACGTCGATATCAGCCACGCTGATATCAGCCGCGGCGATCTCAGCCTCGCTGCGCACCCGCGCCGGCAGGGCGGAAGCCGCGGGCGACGACATAGGTCTCGGCGCTGTCCTTGCGGCTTGCCGGCGGCTTGGCGTGGCGGACCTCGCGGAAGTGCCGCTTGAGCGTCGCGAGCAGCGCCTTCTCCGACCCGCCCTGGAACACCTTGCAGACGAACCCTCCGCCCGGGGCGAGCACCGCGAGCGCGACATCGGCCCCGACCTCGGCAAGCGCCATGATCCGCAGATGGTCGGTCGCTGCGTGGCCGACCGTGTTCGGCGCCATGTCGGAGAGAACGAGGTCGGCCGGGCCGCCGAGGGCGGCGACGGCGCGGGCGGCCACCGCAGGGTCCGTCAGGTCGCCCTGGAGCATGGTCGCGCCAGCGACTGGCTCCGCAGGCAGGAGATCGACGCCGACGACCCTCCCCGAGGGCCCGGCGCGCGCGACGGCGACCTGCGTCCAGCCGCCCGGCGCGGCGCCGAGGTCGAGCACGCGCGCGCCGCGACGGATCAGGCCGAAGCGGTCGTCGAGTTCGGCGAGCTTGAAGGCGGCGCGTGAACGGAAGCCCTGCGCCTTGGCGGCCTGCACATAGGGGTCGTTCAACTGGCGCTCGAGCCAGCGCGTCGAGGCGGCATCGCGCCGCCGCGCGGTGCGGACGGTGACGGTGAGGTTCCGGCCAGCGGGGCCGCTCTTTCGCGCCATCGGGCTCAGGCGTCGTGGGTGCCGAGGCCGTTGCGCCCGCGCGGCAGCCTCCGCCGGTCGGGCTCGCCGCGGTCGGCGCGAATCAGCCTGAGCAGGATGCCCTCGCGCAAGCCGCGGTCGGCCACCACGATCGCCTGTGTCGGCCAGAGCCGGCGGATCGCTGCGAAGACGGCGCAGCCGGGCAGCACGAAGTCGACCCGCTGCGGCCCGATGCAGGGATGCTGGAGAAGCCCCGCTCGCCCCATCGCGCGCACCCCCGCGAGCGCGCGTTCGGCCGCCCGGGCGGAGAGCACCTGCCCGTCGATCATCGCGCGGCTGTAGCGTTCGAGCCCGAGCGAGACGCCCGCGAGCGTGGTGACGGTGCCGGAGGTGCCGACGAGCCTGACCCCGCCGCGCGCCACCTCGGCGGCGATGCAGTGCACCGCATCGAAGGGCATGAGCGCTGCCATCGCCTCCATCGTCATCGCCGCGAATCCCTCGGCCGTGAAGGCTGCCTCGCGCCAGCGTTCGGCGAGCGTGACCACACCGAGCGGGATCGAGGCGTAGCCGATCAGGGCGGGCCGCCCGTCCGCCTCGATGCGGAGCCAGGCGAGCTCGGTCGAGCCGCCGCCGATGTCGAACAGGAGTGCCCGCCGCTCCGGCCCCGCGAGCAGCGGCGCGCAGCTCTCGACGGCGAGCTCGGCTTCCTCGCGTGGCCCGATCACCTCGAGGGCGAGGCCGGTCGCGTCGCGCACCCGGGCGAGGAACCCCGGCCCGTTGTCGGCGCGGCGGCAGGCCTCGGTCGCGACCGCACGGAGCCGGCGGACGGGCCTTCGCCCGAGCTTGTCGGCGCAGACGGAGAGAGCGGCGAGCGCGCGATCCATCGCCTCGGCCGAGAGGGCGCCGGTGGTGGCGAGGCCTTCGCCGAGCCGGACGATTCGCGAGAAACTGTCGAAGACCCGGAACCCACCGGGCGCCGGGGCGGCGACGAGGAGCCGGCAGTTGTTCGTGCCGAGGTCGAGCGCCGCGTAGAGCGGCGGCATCCCTCTCTCCGCGTGCAGCGCATGGGGCGGCATGGGGCGGGCGGCACCTTTCTGACACCCTCATGATCGGGTGCGCGCATGGGTTCGTGCAAGGCCCGTGCCGGGTGCTGCCGATTGCTCGCCCCCCTGCCCTATGGTATTCGCCCGTCGCCTACGGGTGGGGGATAGTTTAGCGGTAGAACTCCCGGCTCTGAACCGGGCAGCCTTGGTTCGAATCCAGGTCCCCCAGCCACTCCACCGGCAGCGTTCCGAGAACGCACAGCGACGTCGCGCTGGCCAGCCAGGCGCAGCTTGGCAGGACCGCCCCCACGCGGTGCACCAAGCACACGACAGCGATGCGTCTCCCACTACCGGCGGCGCACTCAGCTGCGGGCGGCCACGACCTCAAGATCGGCCGCGAGCGCCTCGGCGAAACGCGCGGCAGCAACCGGCAGGCTCCGCTCGCGCAGCTGCCCGAGCACGATCTCCGCCGCTGGCACCTCGACCGGGTCGAGCGGGCGGACGACGAGGCCGCCCTCCGCAACGCCCTTGCCCCCGGGCGCGCCAAGCGCGAACTGGATTGAGATCGCCCGCTCGCTGCGCACGATCTGCCAGAGCAGGTCGAAGCTGTTGCATTCGACCATGGGCCGAGCCGAGAGGCCGCGGCGGGCCAAGGCCTCCTCGAGGAGCCGCCTTCCGGCGAGCGAACGGTCCGGCAGCACCAGCGTCTCGCCCGCGAGGTCGCGCAGCCGGATCGTCGCGCGCGCGGCGAGGGGATGGTCGGCCGGCAGGACGGCGACCAGCGGCTGTTCGACCGTGGTCAGAGCCAAGAGCGCCGATGACCGCGGCGGCCCGACCACCAGCACGAGATCGACCTCGTAGGCGGCGAGCATCGCCATCGCCGCGGCATGGTCGCACACCGTTATCCGGAACTGGACGAGCGGCGACTGCGCCCGGAACCGCGCCACTGCCGCGCCGACCAGGCGATGCGCGACCGCCTGGCTCGCCGCGAGCCCGACAGCGCCGCGACGGAGAGCGCGCAGCTCCTCGATCTGCGAGCGCACGCGCTCGAGGTCGGCCTCCCGGGTGCGGATATGGGCGAGCAGGAGTTCGCCGGCGGCGGTCGGCCGCATCCCCTGCGGCAGGCGCTCGAACAGCGCCGTGCCGAGTTCTGCCTCCAGATCGGCGATGCGGCGGTTGATCGCCGAGGGGGTGACGTTGAGCCGGTCGGCGGCGCGGCGGATGGACCCCCACCGCGCGACGGCGTCCACATACCGCAGAGGCCTCAGGTACCGCGTCGCACCGAGCGTAGCCTTTCCGGCACCAGGCAGCGACGAAAAAGGCGCTTTTCCCGAACCCCCGCACAGGGCAGAAGAACCGCCAGGAGACGAGTGCCAGCCGCACACGGCCCAACCCGGTCACGGAGGGGTCGTCGATGCATAGACGCCATCTGCTCGCCGCCGCCGCCGCATCGCTCGCCGCGCCGGCGCTCGCCCAGGGCCGCGCGCGGATCAAGCTCGTCCTCAACTGGCGCTACCAGGGGCCGCAGGGGATGTTCTTCCTCGCCGAGGATCGCGGCTATTTCCGCGAGGCTGGCCTCGATATCGCGATCGACCAGGGCGAAGGCTCTGCGGCGGCGGTGACGAAGGTCGCGACCGGTGCCTACGACATCGGCTTCGGCGACATCAACGCCGCGATCGCGCTTGCCGCCACACGCCCTGCCGAGGCCCCGCTCGGCGTCATGATGCTCTACAACCGCCCTCCATTCTGCATCGCCGTGCGCGCCGACGGGCCGATCCGCACGCCGAGGGACCTCGAGGGCCGCACCCTCGGCGGCCCGGCGAACGACGGCGCGCTCAGGCTCTTCCCGGCCTTCGCCCGGCTTTCCGGCATCGACGCGGCGAAGGTCACCATCACCAACATGCAGCCGCAGCTCCGCGAGCAGATGCTCAACCGGGGCCAGGTCGACGGCATCTTCGGCTTCATCAACACGATCCGCTTCAGCGCGCGGCTGATCGGCACCGACGCCGACACCGCCTATCGCTGGATCGCCTACGGCGACTACGGCATGGATCTCTACTCGAACTGCATCGTCGTCTCCCGTGCGCTCGCCCGCGACAACCAGGCCGCCGTGCGCGGCTTCCTCGCAGCGCTCAACCGGGGACTGCGCGACATGCTGCGCGAGCCGGACGCCGCGGTCATGGCGGTCGCGCGCCGCGAGCCGCTGATCAACACAGCGGTCGAGCGCGCCCGCCTGGATGCGACGGTGCGCGACGAGATGAACCATCCCGAGATCGGCACGATCGGGCTCGGCGACGTCATCGAGGAGCGGTTCGTCCGCGGCATCGACATCCTCGTCGAGGCGCAAGCCCTGCCGCGCAAGCCCGCCTTCGCCGAGGTGTTCAGCCGCGACTTCCTGCCGCCGCTGGCCGACCGCCCGACCCGGGTCGTGGGCTGACGGCCGTGGACCTCGCCCTCGCCGGCAAGGTCGCGGTCATCACCGGCCCGGCCAAGGGCATGGGCGCTGCGATCACCCGAGCCTTCGCCGCCGAGGGCTGCCGGCTCGCTCTCTGGGCGCGCGATGTCGCCGCCGTCGCGCCGGTCGCGGCGGAGGTCAGGGCAGAAGGCGCCGAGGCCGTCGTCACCGCCTGCGACGTCACCGACGGCACGGCCTGCGCGAGGGCGGCGGAAGCGGCGCTTGCCGCGTTCGGCGCGATCGACATCCTCGTCAACGTCGCCGGCGGCTCAGGGCCGGTCGGCACGCCCGGGGTCGAGACGACGGAAGCCGAGTTCGACGCGATCGTCGCGCTCAACATGCGCGGGCCGTTCAACACCATACGCGCGGTGCTGCCGGCATGATCGCGCGGCGGTCGGGGCGGATCGTCAATGTCGGCGGCACGTTCGGGATGCGCGGCCGGGCGGGGCGGATGGCCTATTCGGCGAGCAAGTGGGGGCTGCGCGGCATCACCAAGAGCTTCGCGCTCGAGGTCGGGCAGTACGGAATAGCGGTGAACACCGTCGCGCCCGGCATGGTCGACGGGCCGCGCTTCCGCGAGAAGGTCTGCCGCGAGCTGGCCGCCCGCCTCGGCATTTCCGAGGAGGAGGCGGCCGAGCGCCATGCGGCAGACTATGCGCTCCGGCGCGTCTCGACCGACATCGACGTCGCCCATGCCTGCCTGTTCCTCGCCTCGGAGAAGGCGGCGCGGCAGATCACCGGCGTCGACCTGCCGGTCGATGGCGGCTGGGCGATGCTGTGAGGGGGAGGAGCGTGATGGAGGGGTATGTCGCCGACCTGGTTCTCGCGGGCGGAACGGTCGTCTCCGGTTCGGCGAGCGGGCCGGCAGATGTCGCGATCAAGGACGGCATGATCGTCTCGGTTGGCCATCCGGGGGCGATGCTGCCGGCGCGCGAGCGCCTCGACGTCTCGGGCATGCTGGTGCTTCCGGGCGCGATCGACGTGCACGTGCATTTCCGCGAGCCCGGCTACACGCACAAGGAGGACTGGGAGACCGGCTCGGCGGCCGCGGCGATGGGCGGCACGACGACGGTGTTCGAGATGCTGAACACCCATCCGCCGACGCGCAGCGCCGCTGAGCTCCGCGCCAAGCAGGAGGCGGCGCGGAAAAGCCATGTCGATTTCGGCCTCTACGGCCTGCTCGCAGAGGACAACCTCGAGGAGATCGAGGGGCTGATCGCGGCCGGGGCGAACGCCTTCAAGTGCTTCATGGGCAACACCTTCGGCAACCTGCCCTCGCCTTCTACGGGCGCGATGCTCGAAGGGTTCGAGATCATCTCGCGGCACGGTCTTCGCATCAGCCTGCACGCCGAGGAGGCGACGATCATGGCGCGGCGGCAGGAGCGGCTCGCCGCCGCCGGCAGGAACGCGCTGCTCGACCATCTGCTCGCGCGGCCGGCGATCGTCGCCGTCGAGGCGGTCGGCCGCGCAGCGGCACTTGCCGAATGGACGGGCGCCCGCATCCATGTCCTGCACATTTCCTCGGCAGCGGAGCTTCGCCCCCTCGCCGAGGCGAAGGCGCGCGGGGTGGACGTCTCGGGCGAGACCTGCCCCTGCTACCTCTTCCTCGACAGCCGCGACTACGCCCGCCTCGGCAGCGTCATCCGCGTCAACCCGCCGGTGCGGGAGGCCTCGGACAGCGCGGCGCTCTGGCATGCGCTTCGCAGCGGGGTGGTGGACATGATCGCGACCGACCATGCCCCGCACACGCCCGAGGAGAAGACGCAACCCGTCATCTGGCGCGCCGATTGCGGCTTCCCCGGCGTGGAGACGCAGATGCCGCTGATGCTGACCGCCGTCGCCGAGGGCAGGCTCGCGATCGAGGACTATGTGCGCCTCTCGGCCGAGGCGCCGGCGCGCGGCTTCGGGCTGTGGCCCGCCAAGGGCCGGATCGCCCCCGGCGCGGACGCCGACATCGCGGTGGTCGACCCGCGCCGGCGCGAGACCATCCGCGCCGCCGCGCTGCACAGCCGCGCCAAGGTCACGCCCTTCGACGGGCGGGAGGTGAGGGGCGTACCCGTGCACACGCTGGTGCGCGGCCGCTTCGTGCAGCGCGACCGGCGCCTCGTGCCCGGCACCGCCGGCTGGGGCAGGCAGGTGAGCAGGATCCAGCGCATGCCCCCCGCGGCGCCGCGGAACGAGGCTCTGGCGATCGCCGCCCTGACACGGCGTTCGGCCGACGCGGCATGACGGCGGCGGCGGCGCTCCGGGTAAGTCCCCCGCCGGCCAGGGAAGCCGCGCCGCCGCGGCCGCTGATCGAGCTCGACCGCGTCAGCGTCACCTTCGGGCGCGGCGAGGCGGCGGTCTCCGCCCTCGCCGAGACCACGCTCAAGGCAGCAGTCGGCGACTTCATCGCCCTCGTCGGCCCCTCGGGCTGCGGCAAGAGCACCATCCTGAGGCTCGTCAGCGGCCTGCTCGCGCCATCTTCGGGGAACGTGTTCGTCGCGGGGCGGGAGATCGGCGCCAACCCGGTGCGGATCGGCATGGCCTACCAGAACCCGACGCTCCTGCCCTGGCTCACGGTGCGGCAGAACGTGATGCTGCCGCTTAAGATCGTGCAGCCCTTCCGCGCCGCCTGGCGCCGCAAGAAGCGCGGCGAATACCGCGAGCGGGCTGAGGCGCTGCTGCGCCAGGTCGGCCTCGCCGGCTTCGGCGACAAGTACCCTTGGCAGCTCTCGGGCGGGATGATGCAGCGGACCAATCTCTGCCGCGCGCTGATCCACGAGCCCGACCTCCTTCTGCTGGACGAGCCCTTCGGCGCGCTCGACCAGTTCACCCGCGAGGAGCTGTGGGCGACCATGCAGGACCTCTGGATGACCAAGCGCACCACCGTGCTGCTCGTCACCCACGACCTGCGCGAGGCAGGCTATCTCGCCAACCGGATCTGCGTCATGAGCGCCCGGCCGGGCAGGATCCTCGAGGACAGCGACGTCGCCTTCCCCCGCCCGCGCACGATGGACCTCCTCTACACGCCGGATTTCGTCGCGCTGACGCAACGGCTGCGCGCGCTGATCATGGGCGTGCGCACCGCCGCGACCTTGTGAGCGGAGGGGGGAAGCATGGACAGGCTGCTTGCGAGGCTCCGCGCGAAGGCGCCCTCGACGGCGCTGATCCTCGGCGTGTTCGTTGCCTGGGAGCTCGCCTGCCTCGGCTTCGGCATCAGCGACATCGTCCTGCCCAGGCCGAGCCAGATCGTCGCCACGCTGGTCGACCGCTGGCCCGCGCTCTGGCCGCACGCCTACCAGACGCTCTACACCACGATCGTCGGCTTCGGCTGGGGCGTCCTGATCGGCGTCGTCCTCGGCGTGCTGATCGGCTCGTCGCGGCTCGCCTTCGACACCGCCTACCCGCTGCTCGTCGGCATAAGCTCGATCCCGAAGGTGGCCGTGGTGCCGATCTTCGTCCTCTGGTTCGGCGCCGGAACGGTGCCGGCGGTGCTGACGGCGATGATCATCTGCGTCTTCCCGATCGTCGTGAACGTCGCCACAGGGATCGCCACCGTCGAGCCAGAGCTCGAGGACGTGATGCGCACGCTGAAGGCCTCGAAGCTCGACATCCTCTGGAACGTCGGCCTGCCGCGCGCCGCGCCCTACTTCTTCGCCTCGCTCAAGGTCGCGATCACGCTCGCCTTCGTCGGCTCGGTGGTGGCCGAGACGGTCGCCTCCAACCGCGGCATCGGCAACATGATGATGATCGCCTCCTCGAGCTTCAACGTGCCGCTCGTGTTCGCCGGCCTGTTCATCCTCGCCGGCCTCGGCGTGACGCTCTACCTGATCTTCTCCGCGATTGAGCGGCGCGTCACCGGCTGGGCGCACCGCAAGACCGAGCTTGCGGTGACGACGTGAGAAGGGCGCGCCGGCGCCGCCGGGCCGAAGGGGCCTGCGGCGGACCCTGAGGGATCAGGCCATCGACCGCAACGACAACGAGAGGGGAACGAGATGACGACCAAAACGACACGCCGCAACCTCCTCCGCACCGCGATCGCCGCCGCAGCCGCGCCGCTCGCCGCTCCCGCCATCGCCCAGACGCTGACCAACATCCGCTTCACGCTCGACTGGCGCTTCCAAGGGGTGCACTCCTGGTATTTCCTCGCCCGCGAGAAGGGCTGGTTCCGCGAGGCGGGGCTCAACGTCACCATCGACCAGGGCGATGGCTCCGCCAACACCATCACCCGGATCATGGGCGGGGCCTACGACGCCGGCTTCGGCGACATGAACGCGATCATCCAGCAGGCCGCCCAGCGCCCGGGCGAGCAGCCGCTGATGGTCTACCAGATCTACAACGCCGCACCCTTCGCGATCGTCGTCAAGGCGGACGGGCCGATCCGCACGATCGCCGACCTCGCGGGGCGCAAGCTCGGCGGCCCGGCGGGCTCAGCGACGACGCGCACCTTCCCGCTCTTCGCGCGGCTCAACGGGCTCGACCCAGCGCGGAACGAGATCCTGAACATGGCGCCGAACCTGCAGGAGCAGATGCTCATCCAGGGCCAGGTCGAGGGCTCGCTCGTGTTCACGCTCACGAGCTACATGAACCTCGTCGCGATGCGCCAGAACCCCGACCGCGACTTCCGCTGGTTCGTGTTCGCCGACCACGGCATCGAGGCCTACTCGAACGGCGTCATGGTCAGCCAGCGGCTCGCGCGCGAGAACCCCGAGGCCGTGCGCGGCCTCGTCCGCGCCATCAACCGCGCGATGCTCGAGGTCGGCCGGGATCCGACCGAGGGCGTGCGCCTGATGGCCCGCATCGAGCCGACGATCAACGAGGCGATCGAACGGCAGCGAATCGAATACGCCTGGCGCACTGTGATCGCCACGCCCGAGGCCGTTCGCCTCGGCGCGGGCGACCTCGACGACGCGAGGCTCGGGCGCGCCATCGCCCAGACCGTCGAGGTGTTCGGCCTCGCCCGCACGCCGGCGCCGTCGGAGGTGTTCAGCCGCGCCTTCCTGCCGCCCGCAGCCGAGAGGACGCTCGCGCCGCCGCGGGCGTGACCGCCGCCGCGCCGCGGCGGATCGCGGCGGCGCACGCGGCCGACCCTTCCGGGTCGCGCCGCGGCGTCGCCATCTCCATCGCGGAAGGGCGGATCGCCGCCGTCGAGCCGGCGACGGGGGCACCGCCGCTTATCGTCGTTCCCGCGCTCGTCAACGCGCACGACCATGCGCGGCCGATCCGATCGAGCGCGTTCGGCGCTGCCTTCCAGCCGCTCGAGACCTGGCTCCACCATCTCGTCGTTCTGCCGCCGGTCGACCCCTATCTCGCCGCTGCCGCCTCGCTCGGCCGCAGCGCGCTCGGCGGCGCCGGGGCGGTGATGGTGCACTACACGCGGGTGAACGGGCCGATGGCTCTGCCCGAGGAGGCGGCCGAGGTCGCCCGCGCCGCGCGCGACATCGGCCTGCGGATCGGCTTCGCGGTGGCGATGCGCGACCGCAATTCGCTCGTCTACGGCGACCATGGCCCGCTTCTCGCGACGCTGCCGGCGGAGGCGCGCGCCGCCATCGAGGCGCGACTCCTCAGGGCCCCTCTGCCGCCCCGCGAGCAGGTCGCGCTCGCCGACGCTGTCGCCGACCGGATCGCCGGCCCGCTCGTCGATCCGCAATACGGGCCCTCCGGGCCGCAATGGTGTTCGGACGCGCTGCTCGAGCCGGTCGCCGAGGCGTCGGCGCTGACCGGAAGGCGCGTGCACATGCATCTGCTCGAGACGCGCTACCAGCGCGACTGGGCCGACCGGACCTATCCCGGCGAGGGCGGGCTCGTCGGGCATCTCGACCGGCTCGGCCTGCTCTCCCCGCGGTTGACGCTCGCGCACTGCACCTGGGCGAGGCCCGACGAGCTCGAGCGGATCGCCGCCTCGGGCGCGACCATCGCTGTCAACACCTCGTCCAATCTCGGCCTCCGGTCGGGCATCGCGCCGGTTGCGGAGATGCTCAGGCGTGGCTGCCGCGTTGCGATGGGGATCGACGGCCTCGCCTTCGACGAGGACGACGACGCGCTGCGCGAGCTTCGCCTCCTGTGGGCGCTCAATCGCGGCTGGGGTTTCGACGCGGCGGTCGACCGCAGCGCCGCGCTCGCTGTCGGGATGCGGAACGGGCGGCGGTCGGTCACGGGCAGCGACGAGGGCGGCGCGATCGAGCCAGGCGCTCCGACCGATCTCCTGCTGCTCGACTGGTCGGCGCTGGACGAGGAGGCGCTGTGGCCCCCGCTCGACCCGCTCGATCCGCTGCTCGCGCGCGCCTCGGCCCGGCACGTCGCCGAGCTGATCGTCGCCGGCCGGACGGTGGTGCGCGAGGGCAGGCTCGCGGGCATAGATCATGCGGCGCTGCAGCGCGAGCTGCTCGAACGGTTGCGCGCCGCCATCCGCCATGACGACGCCTTCGCCGCCGCTCTGCCCGCCTGGTCCGACACGGTCGCGCGGCACTTCGCGGGTTCGATCGGCTGCTGCTGAGCCTCGCTGCCACGGCCGCAAGGCTCGCATTGCCGCTGCCGTGCGAGCGCTGCATTGCCGATATCGGAACGATCCGGTCGCGAGCTGAGATACGCACCGCGCGCGAGCGGTGACGGCTGCAGGCGGCCGGACGGGATGAGAACGCCACACCGGCCATCGCCCGGTGCCCCGCCCTCGGCCACGGGGGCAACCCGGGCATCGCTGAACGCAGGGAGCGTCACGGGTTCGAGCCTGAGGCATCCGGCCGCCGCCTCGGTGGCCGCCCTTCGCCGCCTCAGGCTGGTGACGGGGTGCGGGCGAGCAGGCGGCGCGGCGTTCCGGCGAGCAGCAGCGCAACCGTCGCCGCGTCGAAGCCGCGCGCATGCATCAGCGGCACGACGTTCGCGAGCAGGTGCGCATAGCCGTGCCCCCCGAAGGCGGCGAGCCGGGCTTTCGTGCAGATGTCGTGCGAGAGCAGCACCTGGCCGGCATGCCCGGCGTCGATGAGGCGGCGGATGTGGCGAAGGCGCATCCCGTCGTTCGGCAGATCGACCTCGGCCGCCCAGTAGCGCGTCGTCTCAATGCCGAAGAAGTCGAACTCGAGCATCGCACCCCGACGCGCGACCGCGAGCATCGGGCCGATCTCGAACAGCGTGCGGTCGATGTGGCAGAGTACGAGCCGCGACGGGTCGAGGCCTTCGGCTTCGGCGATGTCGATGATCTGGTGCAGCGCCGCCTCGGCCCGCCCCGGATGGACGCTGAGCGCGAGCCCGGTGCGCGCGGCGACCCGCGCCGCGGCCCTGAGCCCGCGCGCCTCGGCCGGGTGCAGCGGCCAGGAACAGCCGATCTCGCCGATGATCCCGGCCCTGACCGTGGTGTCGCCGATCCCCTCCGTCACGGCGCGGAGCAGCAGGGCCTCGTGCGCCGCCTCGTCCCGCATCAGCGCCTCCTCGCCGAGATAGGGCGCGATGTAGGAGCCGCAGCCGGCGACGATCGCCACGCCGGAGGCGCGCGCGATCCGCGCAAGCGCCGCCGGGTCGGGCGCGATGCCCTCGACCGTCAGCTCGACCAGATGCGTGCCGCCCGCCTCGCGGAACGGGACGAGCTCGCGTGCGGCCAGGGCCTCGTCCTCGAGAACGTGGTTGCCGGGGTGCTGCTCGGGCCGGTAGAGGGCATCGAAGCGGTTGGCGAGCGTCACCGGCATGGGCGGCACCCCGCGCAGCCCGGGCAGCGTGATGTCGCAGAGCAGGTGCTCGTGCATCAGCGTCGCCCCCACCGCCTCGGCGGGTGCGGGGCCGAGCACGGTCATCACCGCGCCCGGCGGCGCGAGGCCTCGCTCGCTCATGCGGCGGCGAGTGTCATTTCCGGGCCGGGACGGGTGATCGGCACGCGGAACAGCGCCGCCGGGTTGTCGCGCACCATGCGGCGGAGCGCGGTCTCGCCGAACCCCTCGCTCGCCATGGCAAGGATGAAACTCCGGAACGATTCCACCGGCACGGGCAGCACGGCGATGCCGGCATCGGAAGAGAGGATCGCGCGGTCGCCGGCCGCGCGCACGCCGGCCGCCATGTCCGCAAGGCCCTGCGCGCCTGCGGCATGGCGCTCGCTGTCGGCATGGGTGAAGTCGATCTGCGCGGCGATCGAGACCAGGAAGTAGGAGAACTCGGCATAGGCGCCGGTGGCGACGATCGCGGCGATCGCCTCCGGGGCGTAGCGCGAGCAGTGCGTGCGCACGCGCCTGAGGCCGCGCGCCCGCGCCACCTCGGCAAGCCGCACCGCCTCGGCGCCGGAGACATGGCCGCAGTCGAACACCGCATCGGCCTCGGCGCAGAGGTCCATGATCTCGGGCAGCGGATCGGGCAGCGGCCCGGTCTCGGGGATGGCGAGGCAGGCCTCGACATAGGCCGGGCTCCGCCCCTCGGCGCGGGCGACGTGGCGGGTGTGGTGGGTCGGCAGCGAGATGAAACGCGCGCCACCCTGGCCGTAGCCGTAGCGCAGCGCCGACCGCACCACCTCAGCATCGACCCCGCCTGCCGCCGGCTGCATGATCAGCCCGCCGAACACCTCCACCCCGAGATGGCCGAGCTCGGCCATCGCGAGCGCGGCGTAGCCCGAGGAGTTGGCGAAGTTGTCCATCAGCCCAAGCCCGGCCATGCCGGCGGAAGCGGCCTGGCGCACCGCCTCCATGACGGTGACGGAACGGCCATGGATGTGCGGGCAGGCATGGACGTGGCAGTCGATCGCGCCGGCAAGCAGCGCGGCCCCTGGCTGGACGAAACCCGTCCTCATCGTGATGGCCCCCTCCCTCAGTGCCGCAGGATCTTGGTGACGAACTCGCGCGCGCGCTCGGTCCGCGGCGCGTCGAAGATCTCGGCGGGCGTCCCGGCCTCGATCACGCGCCCCTGGTCCATGAACAAGACGCGGGAGGAGACCTCGCGCACAAAAGCCATCTCGTGGCTGACGACGAGCATCGTCATGCCGCGCGCGGCGAGGCCGCGGATCGTGTCCAGCACTTCGGTGACAAGCTCTGGGTCGAGCGCGGAGGTGACCTCGTCGAGCAGCAGGATCTCCGGCCTGAGCGCGAGCGCGCGCGCGATCGCCACGCGCTGCTGCTGGCCGCCCGAGAGCTGGTCGGGATAGGCGCCGAGCTTGTCGCCGAGGCCGACGGCGGCGAGCAGCCGCCGCCCCTCCTCCATCACCTCCGCGCGCGGCCAGCGCTTCACCGTCAGCGGCGCGACCGTGACGTTGTCGAGCGCGGTCATGTTCTGGAACAGGTTGTATTGCTGGAAGACGATGGCGAGACGGTCGCGCACGCCGCGCACCGCCGCCCGGCTCGCGTAGTCGACCGCCACACCGTCGATCGCGACGCGGCCCGCGCTCGGCCGCACGAGGCCGACGAGGCAGCGCAGCACGGTGCTCTTGCCCGACCCCGATGGCCCGATCAGGCTCACGATCTCGCCGCGCTCGACGGCGAAGGACACGCCTTCGAGCACGGGGGCGGCGCCGTAGCCGGCGCTAAGCGCGTCGATGCTTAGGAACAAGCCGTCTCTCCGCGAAGGCCCCGAGCCGCGCGATGGCGAACGAGAGCAGGAAGTAGAGGACCAGGATCGTGCCGAAGGCAATCAGCGCCGAGAAGCCGCGCTGGTTCAGCTGCCGCGCGGCGAAGGTCAGCTCGAGCACGCTGATCTGCGAGGCGAGCGAGGTCGCCTTCACCATGCCGACGAGGCCGATGGTCAAGGGCGGCAGGATCACCGGCCAAGCCTGCGGCAGCACGGTGCGTCGGAGCGTGGCGAGCGGCCCGAGGTTCATCACCTCGGCAGCGTCCCACTGGTTCGGGTGCACCGATTCGAGACCGGCGCGGAAATTCTCGGCGAACAGCGAGGCGGAGCGCAGCAGGATGGCGAGCGCGCCGACGAACAGCGCGCGCACGTTGAGGCCGAGAAGCTGGAAGGTGAAGAACACGAACATCAGCAGCACGAGCACGGGGATGCGCCGGAACACCTCGACGATCAGGATGGCGGCCCAGCGCAGCGGCGCGAAGCGGACGATCCGCTTCGCACGGAGCACGGCGAGGCCGAGCCCCGCGACGACGCCGAGCCCGCAGCCGACCGCGACCATCACGAGCGTGTTGCCGAGTGCGGTGGCGAGAAAGACGAGGTTCCAGTAGGTGAAGAATCGGGGCGCCTCGGCGCTAAGGGTTGCGAGCATCGCCGGTCAGAACACCTTGGCGCGCACGCGGAAGGCATAGAGCCCGAACCAGTAGAGGCTCGCGCTCGCCGCCACCGTCAGCACAACGTACATCGCCGCGGCGATGGTGAAGATCTCGAAGGAGCGGAAGGTGATCGAATTGATGTTGAGCGCCCGCCCCGTCAGCTCCTCGACGCCGAAGATCGCCGCGATCGAGGTGCCGAGCACCATGACGATGTAGTGGTTGGCGAGCGGGGCGTAGAGCGTCTTCAGGAGGTGCGGCAGAACGACGTGGCGGATCGTCTGCAGCCGCGAGAAGCCGAGCGTCTCGGCGGCGTCGAGCTCGCTCCGCCGCACCGAGATGAACCCCGCGCGCTGGATCTCGGCGAGATAGGCGCTGGCGTTGAGGCTGATGCCCGCGAGCACGGCCTCGTAGCTGTCAAGGAAGATGCCGGCATCGGGCAAGGCGTAGAACAGGAAGAAGATCTGCACGAGCAGCGGCGTGTTGGTGAAGAATGAGATGTAGCCGTCCACCGCGCGGCGGGCGGCGCGTGGCCCGTACACCTTCACGGCGGCACAGGCCGCGCCGATCACCATGCCGATGGCGAAGCCGAAGAACGCGAGCTGCAGCGCGACGAGCGCCCCGCCGGCCAGGTACGGGATGTAGCCCGTCGCCTGGCCCCACTGGAAGGTGTAGCCCACGCCGCCCCCGGCGCGCGCCGCTCAGAAGTACGGCGTGAACGGCACCGGCCGTGTCATCGGGCCGCCGTACCACTTCTCCCAGGTGCGGTTGATGAAGCCGCTCGCATGCATGTCGAACAGCGCGACGTTCACCCAGTCGCGCAGCGAGTGGTTGCCCTTCTGCACGCCGATGCAGGGATAGAATGCGGCGAGCACGTCGGGCAGCACCTTCCAGGGAACGTTGTGCTGCGCCATCTGCACGCGGAGCCCGTCGGCCACGTCCACCATCGCGTTGCCGCGGCCCTGCGCCAGAGCGCGCATCGCATCGGGGTAGTTGTCGAGCAGCGTCACGCGCGCCTCCGGCGCGTTCGCCTGGATCCACGGAACGCCGATCGTGCCGCGCACCATGATGAAGTGGGTCGAGTTGCGGTTGAGGTCGGCGAGCGCGTTGATGCCGCGGCCGTCGATGGTGATCACGGTCATCGCCTGCGTCGAGATCGGCACGGTGAAGTCGATCACCAGCGCGCGCGCGGGCGTGCGCGTCATCGCCCCCATCACGAGGTCGACGCGGCCCGTGGAGACGAAGGGGATGCGGTCGGGCGAGCCGAGCTGGACGAACTCGATGGTCGTGTCGGCGCCGAACTGGCGGCCGAGCTCGTTGGCCATGTCGATGTCGAAGCCCTCGAGCTGGTTGCGGTCGTTGAGCCGGGCGAGTGGCGCGAGCGTCGGGTTCACGCCGATCCTGAGCCGCTTGGTCTGGACCACCTGGTCGAGCGGCCGCGCCTGCGCAGGGCGCGCCGAGAGGGTGGCGATGGCGGCGGCGCCGGCGGCCCCCGCGGCGAAAAGTTTGCGGCGATTGGACGTGAACCAGGTGCGCATGCGGTCTCCCCCGTGGCGATGGCGGCGGGATGGCCCCGCCCACGACGCATAGGCTGCATCCATCGTGCCATCCGCGAAAGGGGCTATCGCGGCGGCGCGCGCGGGCCGCCGCCGCCAGCGTGCTGGGCAGCCTGCCTAAGCGCTGAGCAGGCCGCACCCCTCAAGCACCGCGCGCAGCCGCGCCACCTCCTCTGCCGGCAACGGCCCGACCGGGCGCTTGGTGGCGGCGGTCGGGATCCGCCCGAGCAGGGCGAGGCAGGCCTTGAGCCGCGCCGTCGCCCAGCCGCCCGGCGCGGTGCCGTAGATCGCGCGGGCGAGCGGCCAGACGATCTCGTGGTGCCGCCGCGCCGCGGCGAGGTCGCTCCGCCGCACCGCGCGGTCGAGCGCGACGATCGTTTCCGGAATGATGGCGGCGAGCGAGACGAGGCTTCCCTCGCTGCCGAGCACGAAGCAGGAGAGAAGGTGCTCGTCGCCCGACGCCATCACGCGCACATGCGGCGCGGCTTCCGCCACGGCGCGGCGCGAGGCCTCGTAGGCCGCCGTCTCCCAGCTTCCTTCCTTGATCGCAACGACGCCGGGAAGCCGCGCCAGGGTGGCGAGCAGCGTTGGCGGGAAGGCCATGCGCCCGGCATGCACGCTGCCCTGGAAGAGGAAGGCCGGAAGCCCTGACGCGGCGATCACGGCCCGGTGGTGGGCGATGATCGCCGCTGGGTCGTGGAACGTCGCCCAGCCGTTCGGGGCGAACACCATCACCGCGTCCGCCCCGGCCGCGCGGGCGTCGCGCGCGTGCGCCTCCGCCTCCTCCGTCGCCTCGGCGTTGACGCCGCAGACGACGATCCGCCGCGAACCTACGGCCGCGACCGTGATCTCCGCGACGCGCCGCTTCTCCGCCCGCGAGAGATAGACGTTCTCGCCCGCGTGGCCGTTGCAGAGCACCCCGACGATGCCCGCGGGCGCGCACACCCTCTCCGTATGACGCGCGATCGCCGCCTCGTCGAGCGTGCCGTCCTCGGCCAGCGGCACGATCGTGCTCGGGTAGATGCCGTCCCACGGCGTTGCGGAGGATGGGATCATGCGGCGTCCTTGCGTGCGAGCAGCCGCTCGGGCGGGAAGAGCGGCAGCGCGGGCGCGCGGCCCAGGATGGCGTCGGCCAGCAGCTGGCCCATGAACGGGCCCGAGGTGTAGCCGCTATGGACGCTGCCGATGATCCAGGCATCCGCCACGCCCGGCAGCGGCCCGAGCAGCGGCAGGGCGTCTTCGGTCTCGGCCTCGAGGCCGAGCCAGGCGCGCACGATCCGCGCGCGCCTCAGCGCTGGCATGACGAAGACGGCGAGGCGGATGTTGCCGAGGAGCGCCTCGGGCACGAACCCGTCGCCACGGCCGTCATGGCGCCCGCCGCGCCCCTGCCAGCCGCCGCCGATCAGCACCGTCCCGTTCGGGTACTGCTTGAGCGAGAGCAGGCCTGAGGCGATGCCGAGCACGCTCCGCATCACCGGCGGCATGCGCTCGGTGACGGCGAGCTGGTTGACCAGAACCTTGATCGGCAGCGCGATGCCGAACCAGCCCGCCATCTCCTCGAGCCACACCCCGCCCGCGAGCACGAGCCGCCGTGCCATGACCGTCCCGCCGCCATCGAGACGGAGCCGGAACATTCCTCCCGAGCGCTCCGCGCCGAGCACGGGCGTCGCCTCGCGGAGCGTCGCCCCCGACGCGGCAAGGGCGAGGCGGAAGGCGCGGCCGGTGAGATAGGCGCTCGCGAACCCGTCGACCGGGCAGTGCCCGGCGCGTAGAGCGCGATCGGTCAGGCCGGGCTCGATCCTCCGTGCCTCCGCGCCATCGATCAGGACGATCGGCGCTCCGGCAGCGCGGCGCGCGGCGGCGCGGGCCTCGAGGATCGCCACCTCCGCCTCGGTGAAGGCGACCGAGAGCCCGTCGCGCCGCTCCGTGCCGACGCCGAGGCCGAGCCAGCGCGGAGCATCCATCCAGAGCTCCCACGCCTTCAGCGCGTAGGGGATCAGCGCCGCACGCGTCATCTGCATCGTCAGCGTGCCGGCGTTGACGCCCGAGGCCTCGCGGCAGATCGGGCCGCGATCGAACACGACGACGCGCATGCCGGCGCGGGCGAGCGGCAGCGCCACGCTCGCCCCCATCACGCCGGCGCCGACCACCGCACAGTCGAACTCGGCGCTCATGGCGGCGCCGGCGCCGGGATGGGAATATCGGCGTAGTCGAAATCGCCGACGAGGGCGTCGGCCGCGACAGGCCTGAGCGGTGGCCGGCCGGTCCACTGCCCGGCCCGCTCGCGCCCTCCGACGGCGGCGGCGAGCAGCGCGCCCGCTGCCTCGCCGCACATCCTGCCCTGGCAGGGGCCCATGCCGCAGCGCGTCCACTGCTTCAGCTGGTCAAGCGTGCGGGCGCCGGCGGCGATCGCCGCGTCGAGCTCGGCGCGCGTGACGTCCTCGCAGCGGCAGATGATCGTTCCGGGTGCGATGTCATCGACCATGCCCTCGCGCGGCCGCATCATCGCGGCCATCGCCGCGCCGGCGCGACGAGCGCGGGCGAGCGCCACGACAACCGAGGCCAGCGCGGCCGCCGCCGGAGTACTGGCCGCCCCCAGCGCCTGAGCCGCCGCAAGACCGGCCATCCGCCCCTCAAGCTCGGCCACGGCGGCGCCGCCGATGCCGCCCACCTCGCCGGCGAGCCAGAGCGCCGGTGCCGGCGCGGCGAGCGAGACGTCGCGCACGGCGCACCAGCCGCCGCGCGCGGCGTCGTAGCGGTGCGGCAGGCGCAACAGCCGCGTCGCCGCCGTCTCAGGCACGAGGCCGTGCCCGACCGCGAGCGAATCAGCCTCGATTCGCCGCGCGGCGGCCCCGGGGCGAAGCCTGCCCTTGGCATCGACCGGCGCGACGAGGACAGCGGCGAGCCTCTTCTCCCCCTCGGCCGCGGCGATGGCATGGCGCGCAAGCACCGGCACGGCGGAGGCCGCGAGCCGCGCCCGCCAGAGCAGCCCCTGACGCAGCAGATCGGGCCGCGCGGCGAGCGCCGGCAGGGCGGCAAGCCAGTCACGCCGCGCAGCGAGATCGACCACCGCGGCGACCGTTCCGCCCGCCTTCAGGAGCGCGGCGGCGACGAGGTAGAGCAGCGGGCCGGCGCCGGCGACGACGCTGCGCCGCCCCGGCAGAACGCCGTTTGCCTTCAGGAGCACCGTCGCGCCGGCAAGCCCGATCACGCCCGGGAGCGTCCAGCCCGGGAACGGAATGATCCGCTCATGCGCGCCCGTCGCGATGACGAGGCCGCGCGCTGTCACCGTCTCCGCCCTGCCCTCGCGGACGAGATCGACGCGCCAGGCCTCGCCCTCGCGCGCGATCATCCAGGCGGTGGCGCGCGCGCGATGGACGACCGGGGATGCAGCGAGCGCCGCGCGCAGCGCCCCGCCCTGCCGCGCCTCGCCCCCGCCGTCGAGATGCGGCGCCGGCGCGCGCCAGACCTGGCCGCCGGCCGCGCCGTTCTCGTCGATCAGCACGACCGAGAGGCCGTGGCCGGCCGCGACAAGTGCAGCGGTCGCACCGGCCGGGCCGGCGCCAAGCACGGCGAGATCGGGCCTCATCCCTCGTGCGCACCGGCCAGGCGCACCTCCATCCCCGCCCGCACCGGCACGAGGCAGGCACGCTCGACCGCGCCATTGACGAGGATCGCGCACTCCTGGCAGGCGCCCATCAGGCAGAACGCGCCCCTCGGCGCGCCGCTGCGTGGGCTCGGCCGCAGCACCGCATGCCCCGCTTCAAGCAGCGCGGCGGCGAGCGAGAGACCCGCGGTGACGACGACCGGAGCGCCCTCGACCGTGATCGTGACCGACTCTCCAGAACCCCTCATGGCACACGAGTGTCGGGCGCGGGCGCGCCGCGCGCAAGCCGCGGCGAGCGGCCGCGACACGCGGGATGCATGCGCCGCGGCGTCCTGATGGTCGAGGGAGATGTACGCACCATGCCCAGCGCCCCGCCCGTCCTCGCACCGTCGGTCCTCGCCGGCCTCGCGGCCGCCGCCTCTCGCTCGCCTGCCTCCTCGCCCAGCCCCCGACCGCAGCGGCGCAGGTCCAGCTCCGCGTCACCGGCAATTTCAGCCAGAACACCAAGCACGTGGACGGGGTCGAGCGGCTCTTCTTCACGGTGCTCTCCGCCGCGACCGGAATCCCGCTCGCCGTCGCCAATAACCCGCTCGATGTGCTCGGCATCCAAGCCGCCGACAGCCTGCGCCACCTCCGCTCCGGGGCGTTCGACGTCATCAGCGCGCAGATCGGCATGGTCGCGCGCGACGACCCGTTCTTCGAGGGGCTCGACCTGATCGGCGTCTCGACCACGGTGGCCGATCTCCGCAAGGCGGTCGACGCCTATCGAGAGGTCTTCGACCGACGCCCGCAGGAGCGGTTCGGCGCGAAGGTGATAACGCTCTGGCCGTTCGGGCCGCAGATCATCTACTGCGCCTCGCCGATCCGCTCGGTCGCTGACCTGCGCGGGCAGAAGGTGCGCTCCTTCACCCTCATCATGTCGGCGCTGCTGAAGCATCTCAGCGCCACGCCGGTGACGCTCCAGTTCTCCGAGGTCTACCCGGAGCTGCAGCGCGGCGTGGCCACCTGCGCCATCACCTCCGCGACCTCGGGCAACACCGGCAACTGGCCGGAGGCGACCACGCATATCCTGCCGCTCGGCCTCTCGGGCGCGGTGCAGGGCCATTTCATGACGCTTGCCGCCTGGCGCCGCTTCGCGCCCGACCAGCAGGCCGCGCTCGTGCGCGAGTTCAAGCGGATGGAAGATCAGATGTGAGAGCTCGCCGGAACCACCAACGGCGATGCCCTCTCCTGCTCCACGGGCGGCGAGTGCCGCGAGCACAAGCGCTTTGGCGACACCCTCGTCACCGTCACCGAGGTGGACCAGGAGTCAGGGAAAGCTGTCACGGCGGTAAGCCTGCCGACGTGGCGCGACACCTGCAACCGCGTCTGGAACCAGTGCACCTGGGTGTGGAACGGCATGGTCGGCGCCGCGCGCGGCTTCACGTTCATTTAGTGTGGCGACGGGGAAATCCGGCGGCGCCGTCAGCCACGCCGCCGGTTTGCCCGCGACCAGACGCCGAGCACCGCATCGAGCGGTGCAAGATCGACGCGCGTCCGCAGAATCTTTTGCGACGCTTCGTGCAGGTCGCGCTCGTAGGTCGCCACGACGTCCTCGGCGACCATGACGTAGTAGTCTATGAACGGCGCACCGCGCGCCGTGCGCTCGACACAGCCCAGGGTGCCGACGCCCATGCACACGACCGTCCTGATACCGTTATCGGTCAGTGCGATGTCGAAGTTCGTGCCGATGAACGCCGATGAGCGCCACGGGTCGACGACGATGTCGCCGGGACAGGGTGCGACTTCGGGCAGGATCTCCGCACCCAACGTGCCATCCACCGTGCAGCCGCGCTCCAGGTCCAAACCGTTGCACGCGACGATGAAGCGCAGCCAGACCCTGGAGGCGGCGCGGCGCCCGCACAATTTTTAGTTGTATATCCAGATCGGCAGCACACCGCAGTCGCGCGCCGCCTTGATCGCTGTGGCGATTCTCGCCACCGCGTGCGGGAACTGCGAGAGGTCCTTGCCCATCGACCCGTACAGCCCGCCCTGGCTTCAGAAATCGTCCCGCAACGTCGATCACGAGGAGCGCCGTGTGCGCCGGGTCGACGATCTCGGCGAGCGTCTCGAGGACCTCCCGTCCGTGCACGATCAGCATCGCGTCGCCTCCTTCGCGCCGATGGGGTTCGCACATCCGATGCCACGTGCGATGCCACGCGCGCGATCCTGCCGCCGCCCCGATCCCGGTTCGCCGCGTGCGGTCATCCGCTACGAGCGCGAACGGCCCGGCGAGCTGATCCACCTCGACACCAACAAGCTCGGCCGCATCGACGGCGTCGGCCATCGCATCACCGGCGACCGCACAGGCCAGAGCCGCAAGCGCGGCACCGGCTG
>Ga0272446_1002566_pt1 | contig 24447 bp, 20 predicted proteins | sample YNPCB0061_FD_194587 | JGI IMG/M metagenome (GOLD analysis project Ga0272446, IMG submission 194587) | Hot spring microbial mat communities from Yellowstone National Park, WY, United States - YNP-CB-006-1 | ecosystem: Environmental > Aquatic > Thermal springs > Hot (42-90C) > Sediment | place...
ACCAAACATGGGCTACCGGAGCCGCCAGTTTGATATAGCCCATGCGATGACGGCGCACCCGAGATTCAGTGACTTCCACCCCGCACCGTTCACAGACAATGCCCCGGTGGCGCACCCGTTTGTACTTGCCACAGTGACACTCCCAATCTTTGGCTGGCCCAAAGATCCGCTCACAGAACAGACCGTCCATTTCTGGTTTTAGGGTCCGGTAGTTAATGGTCTCTGGTTTGGTCACCTCACCCACCAATTGCCCATTGGGTAATGTCCGCTCTCCCCACTGCCGGATCCGCTCTGGTGAGGCCAGACCAATCTTTACGTAATCAAACCGTTGCTCTAGCTTCGGCATTGTCTGTATTCCCTCGTGTTTCTGGTCGCCAAAATCACCTGTTTGCCACCATCAATCGCCAGCCATTAGCTGGGTGCTAACAGCTAGCAATTGGTTACAGTCAACTATTCATCTAAATCATCCAGTTCATCCCGACTGATGGATTCGTAGGTCGGTCGAGAGGGGGCGCGGCGACTGCTGACATCAGCCATCAGATCAACCTCCACATCCCGGCTTGTGCCATCATCACGGGTTTCCAGCTTATGCACCGCCACATCCAAACAAAGCGATTGCAATTCTCGCATCAACACCTTGAAGGATTCCGGCGTTCCTGGCCGAGGAATTGTTTTGCCCTTGACGATCGCATTCAGGGCTTCGTTTCGACCCTGCATGTCGTCCGACTTCACCGTCAGCAGTTCCTGTAGGGTATAGGCAGCCCCAAAGGCTTCCAGAGCCCACACTTCCATTTCGCCGAATCGCTGTCCACCCTGTTGGGCTTTGCCACCCAGCGGCTGCTGGGTCACCAGCGAATAAGGTCCGGTAGAACGAGCGTGGATCTTGTCATCCACTAGGTGTACCAGTTTCAGCATGTAAGCCATCCCTACGGTCACCGGGCGATCAAACGGTTCCCCTGTGCGGCCATCAAAGACCTGGATCTTACCTGGATCCTCAGGATTAAAGATCCAGTTACGGCCAGCCTTGTCACGGGCTTGCTGGAGTTTGCCGTGAACCGTCTCGCGGGACTTCTCCTGGCCGTGCATTTCGTCAAAGGGAACCACCTTGAAACGGGCATTCAGATTTTGAGCGGCCCATCCCAGGAGACATTCGTACACTTGGCCCACATTCATCCGGGACGGTACCCCCAGCGGATTCAGCACAATATCAACCGGGGTGCCATCGGGCAGATAGGGCATATCCTCAATCGGCAGAATCCGGGAGATGATGCCCTTATTGCCATGGCGACCAGCCATCTTGTCTCCAACCTGAATTTTGCGCTTCTGGGCCACGTAGACCCGCACCACCATGTTGGCCCCTGGCGGCAGTTCGTCGCCTTGCTCCCGGGTAAAGACGCGCACATCCACAACCCGTCCCCGCTCTCCATTCGGCACTCGCAGCGAGTTATCCCGCACATCCCGCGCCTTTTCACCGAAGATTGCCCGTAGCAACTTTTCTTCCGGCGGCTGATCCGACTCACCCTTGGGGGTGACTTTACCCACCAGGATGTCCCCTGATTCCACCCAGGCACCAATCCGAATAATCCCCGTCTCATCTAGTTGACGCAGGGAATCCTCACCCACGTTGGGAATTTCACGGGTAATTTCTTCGGGTCCCAGCTTGGTCTGGCGCGCCTCAATCTCATATTTTTCAACGTGAATCGAGGTGTAGACATCTTCATAGACCAGACGCTCGCTGATTAGGATAGCATCCTCGTAGTTGTAACCTTCCCAGGGCATGTAAGCCACCAGGATGTTTTGACCTAGGGCCAGTTCCCCACTTTCCGTGGCGGAACCATCCGCCATCACCTCACCTGCAACCACGCGATCGCCCTCAAAAACGATGGGCCGCTGATTTAGACAGGTGTCCTGGTTCGAACGCTGATACTTCTGAAGCTGATATTCGGTTTCCCGCCCCTGGGCATCCCGCACCCGGATGCAATCAGCCGAAACATAGGTTACTTCCCCATCGGTACGGCTGACAATCACCATACCGGAGTCACGGGCAGCCTGGGCTTCCAAGCCAGTACCCACCAATGGACGTTCCGGTTGCAGCAAGGGTACTGCCTGCCGTTGCATGTTGGAGCCCATCAAAGCTCGGTTCGCATCATCATGCTCCAGGAAGGGAATCAACGAAGTTGCGACTGAAATGATTTGAACGGGTGAAACCGCCACATAGTCCACCTCGTCCGGAGTGGTGGTGGTAAATTCCTGACGATAGCGAACAGGCACCTGCTCACCCAGCAGATTACCCTCCTCATCCATCGACACATCCCCAGCCGCCACCCGTAGATCATCTTCCTCATCGGCGGTCATATAAACCGGCGGCAGATCTCGGCGAACTCGGCCATGCTCAACCTTACAGAAGGGCGTTTCAATAAAGCCATAGGCATTCACCCGGGCATGGGTAGCCAATGAGCCAATCAGACCCGCATTGGGACCTTCCGGCGTCTCAATCGGACAGATCCGACCGTAATGGGAAGGATGGATATCTCGCACGGCAAAACCAGCCCGCTCCCGAGTCAGACCGCCGGGACCGAGCGCACTCAAGCGCCGCTTGTGGGTTAATTCCGCCAGCGGATTGGTTTGGTCCATAAACTGGGACAATTGGGAAGAGCCGAAGAATTCCTTAATGGCGGCAACCAAAGGCTTGGGGTTGACCAAAGAAGCAGGGGTCAGGGCATCCGAATCAGAAACGGTCATTCGTTCCCGAATAATCCGTTCCAGACGGTTCAGCCCCACCCGCACCTGGTTTTGCAACAGTTCACCCACCGATCGCACCCGACGGTTGCCCAGGTGGTCGATGTCATCCACATTCCCGATATCAAATTCCAGGTTAATCAGATAGTCGATCGCCGCCAGAATATCCTGAGGTGTCAACACCCGCACATGGTCGGGCACATTGAGCCGCAGTTTTCGGTTCAGCTTATACCGACCGACTTTGCCCAGGTCATAGCGCTTCGGATCAAAGAAGCGAGATTCCAGCAACTGCGTCCCACCAGACACGGTGGGCGGTTCACCTGGACGCAACTTCCGATACAGTTCCATCAAGGCATCTTCTTCGCCAAACTCCCCTTCTTTCTCAATCGTCTTCTGGAAATACTCTGGATGACGCATCGCATCCAGGATTTCATTGGTGGTGAGACCAAGGGCTTTCAACAGAACCTGCGCAGACAGCTTACGGGTTTTGTCAATCCGAACCCAAACCAGATCATTCTTGTCAGTCTCAAACTTCAACCAGGCGCCCCGGTTCGGAATCAGGCTGGCATTGTAGGTGCGGCGACCATTTTTGTCCGTTTCCGACTTGTAATAAACACCGGGACTCCGCACAATCTGGTTAACAATAACCCGTTCCGCCCCATTAATAATGAAGGTTCCCCGATCGGTCATCAGTGGCAGGTCACCAATAAACACTTCCTGCTCTTTGATTTCGCCGGTTTCCTTATTGATCAAGCGAGTTGGCACATACATCTGCACCGCATAGGTACTGTCGCGCCGCTTCGCTTCATCCACGTCATACTTGGGGCGTTTCAGCTTATAGTCCTTGCCAATAAAATGCAGTTCCAGCTTACCGGTGTAGTCTGTAATAGGAGAGAAACTGTCTAACTCCTCAATCAGACCTTCCTCCAAAAACCAGCGGAAGCTATCCCGCTGAATCTCAACCAGGTCTGGCAATCTAAAAGCGGGGGTATTGTTGTAAGTCTGCTCAGTCATGCGTCTCCTTCAAAAGGTTCACGCCCAGCGCGAATCCCAGATTTTACAGAGTGTTAACGAGAAAGTCAATAGAAAAAACCTGGATTCCAGCTAGAACCCAAGAAACAAATTGCATATTCGGAAGGGCATTGGCAGATCCAGCGTAATCGTCAGGGATAAAGTCCAATCAATAGAGGCAATAACAGTTTGTTTAAGTAAAACCCTGTCGGACAGCCCGTCGCCCAATCTTACCGCTAGAGCAGAAGGGGGGAAATAAAACAGAGTGATTATCGTACACAGGAAGACAAGTCATGGGAGAATACTCCTACCTATTATGCCGTACAAAGAACGATTTTGTGGGGTCTCTAGCAAAAGCTAAGGCAACAGTCAACCGTACCATTAGACCTGATTGAGGCATTGCCGATTCCAAGGATGAAAAGGGTGCAGGATGAATTGAAACGAAGTTTCAATTCATCCTGCTTGTTAGCAACGCCGACCTGATTGATCCCAAACTGCTCAAGGCAGGGGTAAGTTGAACAACTTACAAGCATTTTGAGTGGTTTGACTGGCCAACTCTACAACCGGCACATCTTTCAAACGAGCCACCTGCTGCGCCACAAACTGAACATAGGAAGGTTCATTTCGACGCTCACCTCGCTTGGGAACGGGAGTCAGAAAGGGACAATCGGTTTCGACCAAGAGCCGATCATTGGGAACCATCCGGGCTGACTCCTGAATTTGAGTTGCCTTCTTGAAGGTCACTGTGCCACTAAAGCTAATGTAAAAACCCAGATCCAAAAACCAACGGGTTTCCTCCGGCGTGCCCCCCCAGCAATGCATTACCCCTCGCACCGGCCCATGCTGAGCCCAATACTGACGCAAAAACTGAGCCATCGGTTCGGCTGCATCTCGGCAGTGAATGATCACAGGTAGATCCAAATGCTGGGCGATCGCCAGTTGAGCCTCGAAAGCCTGAAACTGCACCTCCCGATTGCTGGCTTTGTAGAAATCCAATCCCGTTTCGCCAATCGCCACCACGCGCGAATCTGATTTTGCCAGGGTCAAAATTTCTTCAGCCAAACCCGCTGTCCATCCAGTTGCCACATCCAGCGGATGCAGTCCAACCGCAAAAAACAACTCTGGAAACTGATCAGCCAGCGATCGAATTGCAGAAAACTCGGCTGGCTCCACACAGGAATGAACCAGGCGAACCACCCCAGCCTCTCGCCAACGTGCCGCTACCGCTTCCAAATCAGGCTGAAAGTCTGCAAAATTAAGATGAACGTGGGTATCAATCAACTGCATCGGAGGAGAGAACAGGCATCAGAAAACAACAAAGCAACAAAAGGTTCTAACCTTGAATCTGCCCAATACAATTGTCAGCGGCAGGTCCAGAACCTTTCCTGTACTGAAACCCAATCCCAGATACAGACAACAACTATGAGGCTGCTGAAGTAAGCTCGTACTTTTTCAAAGCCTTAGCCAAACGAGACTTTTTGCGAGCCCCAGTATTTGGGTGCAGTACCCCTCGTTTTACTGCCTTGTCAATTTTGCTGTAGGCCGAAGCCAATTGCTGTTGAACCTCATCCTTCGCTTCCGGCGTCGGATTGGCGGCACACGCATTGGCGGCAGTCAGACACTTCTTAATCAGAGTCTTGACCGCAGACTTGTAACTCTTATTTCTAAGCCGGTTGCGCTCAGCAACCTGAACTCGCTTAATGGCAGACTTGATGTTAGCCACAGTTAATCCCGAATACCCTACCGAACGACTATTGAACCGAAATCAGCAAACACACAGATTGCTAGATAAATTACTATAGCATCTCTGTTGCTCAATCACCCAATCCCCGAAAAATCCAAGTTAAGCTAGAGTAACAATCAGCAGATACGGCCTTGGGTTTGTCCTCCATCCGTATCACTGAGCAAACCGGGTAATTCCTTAAATTGGCATTCCTAACTCCATGTTGCGAATTATTACTCAGCGATCTGAGGCCCGAACGGAACTGCGACGGATCTGCGATCGCACCCATGATGATCAGGTAGTTCACAAAGAAGCAACAGTGCGGGAAGTGCTTCTAACGGTTAAGCGTCAGGGAGACCGGGCTGTCCTGCATTACACGGCTGAATTTGATCACGCCACACTTAAGCTAGAAGAATTACGAGTCAACGGGTCCGAATTGGAGGCTGCCTATCGCCAGGTTTCCCAGGACCTGATCGATGCTATCCGGCTAGCCTGCCGCAATATTGAAACCTTCCACCGCCAGCGCGTCCCCAAAAGCTGGGTGCAGTTCGGTGAGGATGAAGTGGTTCTGGGCAAACGCTACACCCCAGTTGACCGGGCCGGCATCTATATTCCAGGCGGTCAGGCGGCTTACCCCAGCACGGTTTTGATGAATGCCATTCCAGCACGGGTGGCTGGGGTGCCGCGAATTGTCATGGTCACGCCGCCCGGGGCGGATAAGGGTGTCAATCCGGCGGTGCTGGTGGCAGCCCAGGAAGCGGGAGTAGAGGAAATTTATCGGGTCGGGGGGGCACAGGCGATCGCCGCCCTGGCCTACGGCACAGAAACCATCCCAAAAGTAGATGTGATCACCGGCCCCGGCAATATTTACGTGACTCTGGCCAAAAAGCTGGTCTATGGCACGGTGGGCATCGATTCCCTGGCGGGGCCCTCGGAGGTTTTGATCATTGCCGATAAGACGGCTGCCCCAGTCCATGTAGCAGCCGATATGCTGGCCCAGGCAGAACATGACCAGATGGCAGCAGCGATTCTGTTAACCGACGATTCAGTCCTGGCGCGGAAGGTCGTAGAAGAAGTCGAACGTCAATTGGTCGAGCATCCCCGCCGGATTCTGACCGAAAAGGCGATCGCCCACTATGGCTTGGTCGTAGTCGTCGAATCTCTAGAAGAAGCGGCTGAACTCTCCAATGAATTTGCCCCAGAGCACCTGGAGCTGGAAATTGCCGACCCCTGGAGCCTCTTGGAACAAATCCGCCACGCTGGAGCTATTTTCCTGGGTAACTCTACCCCAGAAGCAGTTGGAGACTATCTGGCTGGTCCCAATCACACCTTGCCAACCTCTGGCGCCGCTCGTTATGCCTCCGCCCTGGGTGTAGAAACTTTTATGAAACATTCCAGCCTGATTCAGTACTCTCCCCAGGCGTTGCAAAAGGTAGCTAGTGCCATCCAGACTCTGGCTACCACGGAAGGTCTACCTTCCCATGCAGATTCAGTACGCCTGCGAATGGAACTGTAAGGTCGGCTCAGGAAAAAGTAATAGGTTATGTTTCTACTTGAACCGCTGTTCTGCCCATGTTGCACACCAGCCGTACTACACACGTTGGCTCAAACCGACTTAACCCGTCTATCCCAGCAAATGCTCTGGCTTGGCACAGGCTCTTTATCCCTAGCCATCAAACAAGATCAGCACCAGCCCCAAGCTCCATTCAAGCGCGGCGATCGCCCCATTGCCGATGCCCCCATTGCTGATGACTCCCTGCCAACCAACCAGATGTTGTAAAGCCCACAGATTCAAAAACAACCCCCCATGCTTGTACGGTGTGGCTTCACTGTTGAGTTGGACAATCACACCAGTAGCATTAGGCTCATGCCAAGCATCCTCAACCCGTTCTAAATTGGCTAGGACTAATGAAGTAGCGCTGTCATTCCTGGGTAAGGGGGAATCCACCGCTGACTGGCTACTTTGATCGGACTCTGATTGTGACACAGATTCCCTAGTCAGCTTGAGGATCCGATGCTTGATTAGCCAGAAACTGTCGCAGCCGCATCAAGCTTGCAGTTTGAGCTAAATTGAGCGGCAACAAAGAAACTCCTTCCAACCGAGACTGCACCCATCCCTCGCCCCAGTACCACTCATGAAAACCGTCGATTCCCTGACTGAGGAGTAATTGTAGACAGTTTGATTCTGCCCGTTGCACCACATGCTCCAAGGGAATTGGCCCTAACCAGGTGGTAAAGGTAAGACCCGGTTGTAGCTGTTCCGGCAACCCTTTAGAAAGCTGTTGAGGAAAAAGCCACCGTTGCAACTTTACCGGATACAGCAAACTCTCTCGTAATTGTTGCTCCGAAGCCGGGACTTCAATCCGAAGACTACTCTGCTGAAAAGTTCCAAGCATAACGCAAAAGCAGGGACAACCCTTTCAGTATGCCAGAAGCACAGGATTCTAGGGGCAATCATCCACCCCTCCTGCAACAGAGAGCCATGGAGCCTTTGATCAACAAAGATCTCAGGCGAGTTTTCCACGGCTCAATCCCTCGATGATCTGATTCTCAGGCTTTCGGATTGAGCTGCAGTCGCTTCTCCCAGTGAAAAATACTGCAGGTAAGTTCTGGAGAGATGACTTTCAAATTGGCTTCTAACACTCACCGACAGCAGCGCTTACAATAAATGAAGAATTCAACTGTTAAGAAACGTAAGGGCATTCATGGCGGACCAGCTTATTCGGGCAACAGCAGCAGATGGCGGCATTCGGGCCGTGGGCGTAATTTCCACCCGGTTGACAGAGGAAGCCAGACAGCGCCATCGACTTTCCTTTGTGGCAACCGCAGCTCTGGGGCGAACCATGGCGGCTGGCCTATTGTTTGCCTCCAGTATGAAAAGAGCTGAGTCAAGAGTCAACATCCGCATTAAGGGAAACGGACCTCTGGGTGGCATTCTGGTGGATGCGGGCCAGGACGGTACCGTGCGGGGCTATGTGGAAAATCCTGATGTGGAATTACCCCCTTCACCCAAAGGCAAATTGGATGTCGGGGCAGCAGTTGGACAGGAAGGTTATGTCTATGTTGTCCGAGATGTGGGATTCGGCTACCCCTATTCCAGTACGGTTGAGCTTGTCTCTGGTGAAATTGGAGAAGATCTGACCCACTACCTGGCCACATCCGAGCAGGTTCCCTCCGCCCTGTCATTGGGTGTCTTTGCCAACGCGCAGGGAGTGACCGCAGCCGGTGGTTTGTTAATCCAGATTTTGCCTAAGGCCGCTCGGGATGAAGCCCTGGTTGAATTGTTGGAATCTCGCCTCTCCGGTCTGGCTAGTTTTACCACCTTCCTTCGTTCGGGTCAGACCCTGACCGATATTTTCCAAGATTTGTTGGGAGATGTGGGGTTGGAAATTCTCCCAGAAGTGCAACTGGTCCGATTCCACTGCGGCTGCAACTTCGATCGCGTTCTAGGAGCCCTGAAACTGTTTAGTCAGGCCGAACTGCAAGACATGATGGAAACGGACAAAGGGGTGGAAGCGACCTGCGACTTCTGTGGCACGGTTTATCGAGCCGGAGTGGAGCACTTGTCCCAACTACTGGTGGAACTTCAGACTGAGTCGTCAGTTTGAAGCAGAGCAACCGTCCTGCGCTCCTGACTGGCCTGCAGGCTAAGTTTGGCTAGAAGAACCAGCATCAACTCAGAAGGCACAAACCAAATGGAATACAAGGCTAGTGCAGCGTCAACTCTAGAAATTAGGGTTTGTAGTCAGCGCTTCAGCGCTAAAGCGCCGACTACGAGCCAATGGGTTCACCTTAAAATTAGGGTTTGACAGAACATTAGACAAAGATGCTTGTCTAGCCTTGTAGGATTCACGGTTGACTCTATCCCACTTATCGGTTAATGAACCAATTAGCTGTTCCAAGCAACCAAGCTAAATAATCATCCCATCAGGAATAATCGCATTTTTCAGTACAACCACAATCCCACTTCGGATATAGAAGCCCAAATTTTCCCGTTCAGCCTCTTCAACCCGATCTTTGTTCACAATTTGAACATTGCACCCAATACGAGCATTCTTATCAATAATGGCTCGTCGAATAATAGTATCTCGGCCAATTCCCAACGGAATGTGATCAGGGCCGCAATCCCCCCGATCTTCATATTGAGGTTGATAATAATCCGCCCCCATGATCAGCGTATCTTCAATCAGACAACCCGCTCCAACCCGGGACCTGACGCCAAGAACCGAGTGGTTAATGGCGCAGTTTTTTAGAATACAACCTTCGCTAATAATAGACTCCCGCACCTGACAATCCAGCATCTTAGTTGGAGGCAGATACCGGGCCCGAGTATAAATAGGAGCTTTCTCATCGTAGAAGCTGAAGGGGGGATGGGGCTGCTGGGTCAAGGCCAGGTTGGCGTCGTAGAAAGCCTCAATCGTTCCAATATCTTCCCAATAGCCATTAAACAAGTAGGCCTGGACATTATGGTTGCCTGAGGAAGCCGGAATAATTTCCTTGCCAAAATCAGTTTGATCCGGTGCTCCCCGTAACAATTTGATCAAGACATCTTTACGGAAGACATAAATCCCCATAGACGCAATATAGGGACTCTGTTGGGCTTCCTCCGGCGTAAGACCCAGAACTGTGGTGTCCACTCGCATCTCAGCCAGCGCATCCCCCTTTGGCTTTTCGCTAAAACTCACCACCCGCCCGGATATATCGATCTTCATCAAGCCAAAGTCGGAGGCTCGACGGTCATCCATCGGCACTACAGAAATCGTAATGTCTGCGTTAGTTTCACGATGGCGCCGAACAAATTGGCCATAGTCCATGCGATAAAGGTGGTCACCTGAGAGAATGAGAAATTCATCCACATCCCACTCTTGCAGTAACCAGAGGTATTGCCGCACAGCATCAGCAGTTCCCTGAAACCAGTTGGGGTTTTCGGGGGTCTGTTGGGCTGCCAAAACTTCTACAAATCCCTCACTAAAGCCGGAAAAGTTGTAGCTGCGGGCCAGATGGCGATTTAAGGAGGCAGAATTAAACTGGGTCAGGACATAAATCTTATAGATTTCTGAATTAATACAGTTACTAACAGGGATGTCTATCAGACGATACTTACCTGCTAAGGGAACTGCAGGTTTCGCCCGTTGCTTAGTTAGCGGGTAAAGACGGGTTCCTGCACCGCCGCCCAAAATAATTGCTAATACTCGTTTCACAACCAAATTTTCCTCGCCTGTCTGCTCCCACCTATTAGTGTGAAGCTGGACGGCACCGTTGGCAAGGGTTGACCGGAAGAAGAATCAAAATTGGGATCAGCATAGGAACAGGATCCTTCAATTCCCGCTGTCCTGATGATCCCTGACGACGACTCCAGCCGCGCCCTACTCGTACAGAGCAATCTGGGGCAGACTGATCAAATAGCGATAACCAGATTCAACAGAACCGTGGATGGTCAAAGTGCCACCATGCAGGGTTGCCAGTTGTTGCCCTAAGCGAAAACCCAGATTTTTCTCTGCTCCGATTGCTGGTTCGCTGGGTGGCTCAGCCGAAACGGGTGTGGCGTCAATCATGGCGGGATCTATTACAGATGACGAATCCAACATGGCGATCGCGTTTGCCGGCGATCTCTGGCAATCGGAACTGGGACGGCTGCTGGGTCGCGATTGATGGGACTCACCTGCTATGGAACTTCTGGAGGACGTTAACTCATTAGTGTACAGGTCAATCGCTGGCAGCCCTTCTCCTAACCAGGGGTGGGACACCCAAGCAGCAATATTGAGATGGGTGTCCCTGCGAGATACATGCAATCGGATCACGCTACCAGCCGTGGAGGTTTGAATTAAGTTGAAAATCAGGTGATACAGCAACTGTCGGACTTTATCCTTATCCAGGAACCAGATGCGATGGCCTGGTTCCACAGACAGGTGAATTTGCTGTTCCCGCCGGTTGGCAGCCTGTTCCAACGTATTGATAGCCTGCTGACAGAGCATTTCAATATCTACCGCTGTCAAATTCAGTTCCCGACTGGCATCAGCCACATGGGACAGTTCCAAAATCTCGTGAACCAGGGAAAGTAAATACTGCCCACTGTGGTGAATGATGTCCAGATATTCTTTCTGTTTTACCGTCAGGGGGCCATAAATTTCACGGCGCAGCACACTCGTCATACCCATCACAGATGTTAAGGGTGTACACAGTTCTTGCGTCAATTGGCCCAGAAGTTCATATTGCAGTCGATTGGCCAGTTCAACAGTTTCAGAGGAAGGGACGGCTGCACCGCCAGCAGATGATAAAGGCTGACAACCTTGCCGTTCATACTCACTCATACTCCAGCGAGCAGTGAGTTCCAGGAACTCAAGCTCCCGCTCCGGAAACTCACGCGGCTTGACATCCATCACCGCCAGTGTACCGACACAGTCTCCACTACTAGTGATGAGCGGAACTCCCAGATAGGCACGGATTTTCAGCCGTTGGGTCAGGAAGCTAGTGGCAAAAGCCGGATGGTCCAGGGTGTCACTAATCAGCAAGATCTGCTTGCTATCGACCACGTAGGTACAAAAAGAGTCCTGGCGTGGTAGTTGACGGGCTGTAGCCAGGGGATTCATGAGTCCCAGTTGGGATAAGCCAACCGCAGATCGGATATGTTGGCGGTCGCTATCCAGAATGCTTAAACAACAAACGGGCACATCCAGAAAATGGGATGCGGTCTGCGTTGCTTCCTCAAACACCGGAATCAGGTCTGTCCCAAGTAAGCGCAGTGTTTTCACGGCGAGAAGTCGTTGCTGTTCCTGTGCAGCGGCAGGCCGATCAGCCAGTTTACAGAAAAGTGGATTGTCTGGGTTAATCATGTGAGGTTGCCCCCGTACTCACCGCAGAACCCTTAGCAGTTCAGTCCAAGAGTCATCTTTTACAGACCCATCGTTCCCAAAGCATTGGAGTAACGAACGTCCGGAAAGCAAGTAAGATTACGGAACTTGCGGTATTCTCAGTCGATGAGGTGGAATTTATACCGATTTAATCTGAGGCTGCATAGAGTTTACCCCACCGCCTGCGGCACCTCCCCTTGGTAAGGGGAGGTTGGGAGGGGTCAGATAATGCTCATCATTAAAGAGAATTGGTATTAGATAGAAAAATTACTGAATCTCAGGACATTTCTAGAAAATAACCATTTCTAAGAGGATGTTTGAAAAGTTACTTATGGTGTATCAAAACTATTCAGATCCCCCTAAATCCGCCTAAGCCCTGTGGGGATGTGTCTGCGGCGTAGCAAAAGGGGGGCTAGGGGGGATCTTGAAGTATCCAACATCACAGCCTATATAGCAGTCCTAAATGATTTATGTAACGACTGGATGGTGAAAGAGCTTTGTGAGAAGGATTTCCTGCGGAAACCTTTCACAATCCTGATCGGATCGCTATACCTTGTCAAACACCCTCTAAAAATCTCCTGAAGTTTAGGCCGACCAGCTTGTCTTTACGATCTGGAACCACCTCACCTGAGCGATGCCATAAGGAGCAGGACAATTCAGTTGAAATTCCCTCAATTCAGGTCGAACTGTTCCAGGCCGGATGGACTAACAGGGATGCGAATGGCCGCACTCCTCGCAACTGGTTTGACAGTGGCAGGTGTCCCTTTGGAGCAGATAAGTTCCAAATAAATTCCTGGGGATAACGAGTCCAGTTATTGCCACTTTTCCAGGCAATTTTATCCCATAGTTTTTCCCAGTTTTTCCCCACACTGAGCCACAATTCCCGTTGTACAGAAAAACCAAATTTGCCTTCGGAATGGGCTAGCCAAAGTGCATTGATCGTTTGTAAGTCTGGGATGGGAAATCGCTCAACTTCGGTGAAATATACCCACTTACGCTGAACTGCTTGGGGGCCCGCCAGTTCACATAACTTGTGTAGGGTCATCTGGTCAGCGGCCTGAAAATATTGGTCTGCCAGCAGTTTTTGCAAGTCTGAATAGTCAATTCCCGCCGCCGATTGGAGCGGCACGATACCAGTAGGGAAATGGACTTGTAAGAAGTCAGTGGCTATTGAAGTGGGGGTGCTAAAAAGCACTTGATAGGCTTTTCCAGCAACCAATCGGGAATTGGCTGCCGCTTCCCCGTCGTTGAGACCTAGCAGCCGAGTTTTTTGCTCCAGTAGAAAGGCCATAAGCACAGAAAGACCGGCCTCTCCCAGGGCTGCTAGGTCTTGAACAGCCTGGAGCTGAGTTTTTTCAGACCCCGTTCGGAGTTGGGTAGACAGAGTAGTTAGTTGATCTGCAGCATTGGTTGCAGGTGTGGCGGTGACATTACTGGTACTGCTCAGGGAAGGATTGTCGAGGGGGTGTAGGCTATCCATGAATGAACACTGCGTCAAAACACCAAGAGTTTGGCAACACGGTGGATGCCAGAGTCGGAATAGATTCTGTCAGGAGGACGATTGGCGTAAAGCAGTCCTTCTGAAATTTTCACAGGAGCCTTGCTGAGAGTGAATTCAGCAAAGGTGCTTGCGACCCAACTTATTTAGGATGGGAGCAGGGTTGCTTGAGTCCTGCCTTTTAATACCCTACACCTTATTCTCTCCACCCCCACGATTCCTTTTACATCAGTCGGAATTGGATGGTTGCTCTGTGGGGGGGGTGTATCCATGTTCAAAGGCAAAGCGAACCAGTTGAGACCGGTTTTCTAGCTGCAATTTGCTGAGGATGTTGCTGAGGTGGGTCTGTACGGTGCGCGGGCTAACGAATAGACGATCGCCAATTTGCTTGTTGGTATAACCCTGGATAACTTCCCAAAACACTTTTTCTTCTGCGGGGGTGAAAGGTAACGGGCCGGGGGCCGGGGCAGAGGTATCCGTCGGCAAAGGAGAGGTTGCTTCGGCGGCTTTTTGCATCAAGCGGACAATTTCGCTATGGATCCGGCGCGTCCGTTCCAACTGAGCTTCAATTTTGGCTAGCAGTTCGCGCGGTTCAAACGGTTTGATTAAGTAGTCGTCTGCCCCAATCGTGTGTCCTTGAATGCGGTCTTCAACTTCTCCTCGACTGGAGAGAAAAATAAAGGGAATCAGCTGGCCGGAGCGGGTAGCTCGCAACCGGCGACAAAATTCAAATCCATCCATCTGGGGCATCATGACATCTGACACAACCAAGTCGGGCGGATCTTGTTCAAAGGTGGTCAGCGCTTCTACACCAGACGCAACTCCTTGGACCAGATATCCCCGTTTTTCCAGATAGCGAGTCAGGGCCATCCGCAAAGTTGCATCGTCATCAACCACCAGGATTCTTTTCATCGAAATCCCCAATCGAGATTCAAGGGGTTACTTTCCAGATCACGTCGAACCAAGCTCAGCCTCCGCTATTGGCAAAATTATCATGCAACCTATGCTTGAGAAAGACAAACACAGACCTGATCTCTCATCCCGCCAGTGTCACCAGGTTCTATTCTAGGATGCCCATTCACCAGTGGATAACTGGATGTCCAGGTCAAGATTGTTCAGCGTTCACATCAAGGGGTTGTGAAAAAAGTATGGCAATGGGAAAGAATCTGGTAGCCTACCAAAAGATTTATCCCGCCTGCCTGGAATGAAACATTTCCGGCCAGAGAGGACTTTGATCGATGTAAGAAAGACAGTTTCGGTTTGGGCTCAATTAAGTTTAGACACTCAGACTACAGACGCGATCGCGACTTTTTGATTACAGATTGGTTGACATCCGCACGCAAGCAGATGGTTGACTGAGGGGATTGTTATGAGGAGCTGTTGTCCATGACCTACGAAAAAATTGCACCTCCCGCAACTGGGGCATCCATCATATTTCAGCAGGGTGAGCCAATTGTGCCAGATAACCCCATCATTCCCTATATTCGGGGAGATGGGACGGGTATTGACCTGTGGCCTGCCACCCAACGTGTTTTAGATGCGGCGGTCGAGACAGCTTATGGTGGCCAGCGGCAAATTGTCTGGTTCAAAGTCTATGCTGGCGACGAAGCCTGTGAAAAATACGGCACCTATCAGTACCTGCCAGAAGATACGCTCCAGGCCATTCGGGAATATGGCGTGGCTATCAAAGGGCCTCTGACTACACCAGTTGGGGGTGGGATTCGCTCTCTCAACGTGGCTTTAAGGCAGATTTTTGACCTATATGCCTGTGTCCGGCCTTGCCGATATTATGACGGCACGCCGTCTCCCCATAAGACCCCAGAAAAGCTGGATGTCATCATCTATCGGGAGAATACGGAAGATATCTACTTGGGGATTGAGTGGGCCCAGGGCAGTGAAATTGGCGATCGCCTGATCAAAATCCTGAATGAAGACCTGATTCCCTCCACGCCAGAACATGGCCGGAAGCGCATTCCACTCGACTCCGGAGTCGGCATTAAGCCCATTAGCAAAACGGGTTCGCAACGGCTAGTTCGGCGGGCCATCCGCCACGCCCTGCGCTTACCCAAGGAAAAACAGATGGTGACCCTGGTGCACAAGGGCAACATCATGAAGTACACAGAAGGGGCATTTCGAGACTGGGGCTATGAGTTAGCCACTACCGAATTCCGGGCAGAATGCGTTACCGAACGGGAATCCTGGATTTTGGGCAATAAGGAGAAAAATCCCGCTCTGTCCATTGAAGACAACGCCCGCATGGTAGATCCAGGATTTGATGCGTTGACGCCAGAAAAACGGGACAAGATTTGTCAGGAAGTGCAGGGAGTCCTGACCGCCATTTGGGACAGCCACGGCAATAGCCAGTGGAAACACAAAATTATGGTCAATGACCGAATTGCCGACAGCATTTTTCAGCAAATCCAGACCCGCCCGGATGAATACTCCATTTTGGCAACCATGAACCTGAATGGGGACTATTTATCCGATGCGGCAGCCGCGATCGTCGGGGGGTTGGGTATGGGTCCGGGGGCCAATATTGGAGATAGTTGCGCCATTTTTGAGGCAACTCACGGAACAGCCCCCAAACACGCTGGCCTGGACCGAGTCAACCCCGGTTCCTTAATCCTGTCAGGGGTGATGATGCTGGAATACATGGGTTGGCAAGAAGCAGCCGATCTGATTACCAAAGGACTGGCAGCAGCCATTTCCAACCGTCAGGTAACCTACGACTTGGCCCGGCTCATGGAGCCGCCGGTGCCGCCCTTGAAATGTTCAGAATTTGCTGAAGCCATTATTCAGCATTTCAAGGACTAAGCCAGATCAGGGCAAGGTAGATGAGCCGAAGTCGGGAAGTATAGTTAAGCCTATCAATCGACTACTGCCTTGTCCCTGCGGCCTCAACCAAAGCCTGAAATAGCCGTTGTTGTTGGGGGTCCTCTGGTGAAAGCTCAGGATGCCACTGAACTGCCAGGATCCAAGGATGGAATCGATGCTCCAGGGCTTCCACCAGACCATCGGCTGCATGGGCAACCACCTGCCAGCAATCGGGAATCGTTTGGACTGCCTGATGGTGCCAGGAGACCACGTTAATCTCAGGGGAACCCACCATATCTGCTAGACGACTGCCTGTCTGCACTTGCACCGGATGGGCAATGGGACGGCGGGGGTGGTCCAGCCGATGGGCAATCTGATCCCCATAGGTTTCCGGGACGTGGGTCACCAATGTGGCGCCAGTTGCCACACTCAGAATTTGCATGCCACGGCAGATTCCCAACACCGGAATGGTCGTTTGAAGGGCCTGCCTGGCCAGTTCTAACTCAAATTCATCTCGCTCAGCATCGACCAAATAAATTGTGTGGTGATGGGCACCGCCGTAGACTTCTGGGTCAATATCTCCCCCGCCAGCAAAAACCAGACCATCCACAATGTCCAGAATGCGGGCTGGCTCCGGTTGGTTCGGGGGCAGCAAAATGGGCACCCCACCCACTAATTCGACCGCATCAACATAGGCTCCTGGCAGGGTAAATTCGCCAGCTTCGCTGCGACTGTAGGTGGTAATTCCAATGACGGGGTGCTTCTGACTGAACCTTGAATGTTTCATTGCAAGTGTTTGAGGCAAGATCAATTCTGCGTTTACCCAGGATAAGCTGCGACGCGGGCTCCGCTGAAGCATGGCAAACTTTTTCCCACGGCCATACCATTGCGAAGTTGCTGACGGGCTCCCCTTCCATTCAAGCTATGACTTTCTTTTATAGCCAGAACCAAAAGATATTAGAAAAAACTGTGAGACTACTCCACCCAAACCCCACTCGCAGGTCATTGCTCACAACCTTCCTAAATTCCGGGCACTTTTTTTCTGCGCTGGCGTCATCACTCTTACCCAGTTCTATCCAGACAGACGACCTCTGGTTGCGATAGAACAGTAGGTGATTGCACTCACTGGAAACTGTTAAAGTCGTATATAGATTGTGAGAATCGACACAGCATTGAAATTACTCCGTCAAGCCAGTAATCAGCCTATGTTTTCCAAACCCTCGTTGCGAAAAGTTCTTCCCGGTCTGGCGATCGCGGGTTGCCTGATATCAGGACTCCCAGTCATTAGTCTGGCTCAGGGAACACCCGGCCTGACGATTTTCGGGGGCGTCAAGGGAGAAGACAACCTGAACTATCGTTTGGACTTTGGTGGCAAGGCTGGCGGTTGGGATCGCTATCGACTGAGGATCCCAGCCAAAAAGATGAAGCTAGCCGTGGCCCAATTTGCCATCTCTTACCCGGACTACTATCGGGGCAAGTTCGATCCCAAAAATGTTGAAGTCATTGTCAAAGACAAATCTGTTCCCCTTCAGGAAGTTAATTGGGATAAGGAGAATAATTTACTAGAGATCTTTCCTGTTGATCCAGTTCCAGCTGGCAGCAAGGTTGAGATTCAGTTAAGCAACGTTAAAAATCCAACCTTCGGCGGCATGTTTTATTTCAACCTTCAGGTCATTTCTCCTGGGGATATTCCCATGTTGCGGTATGTGGGTACCTGGGTGATTGAAATCGGCTAGTCTTAGCGCTGAACCAGACTGTTTAGTAGCCACTTATTCCAAACCCAGAATGTCAGTAAGGACTTCTCTTGCTAGCTTCTCTTGCTAGTAGTAGTTCGCCAGGCAGATTTTGAAGGGCTGGCAACCCTTCAACCCCCTGACAAATAGGTTTTCTGGGTTGAGATTACTAGACCACTAGATTGAGCAGTTCAAGCCAATCCGTTCCGATCAACAGAGATGTGACAGCCATGTCTCTGTTTTTTCAGGTCTGTCTGGGTGTAGAATTAGAGACTGTGGCTTTTTGAGAAGCTCGCTGCTTTGTTCGGGAGATAGGAATCATGACTCAACGCACCTTGGGTGGCACACGGCGCAAACGCCGGAGAACCTCTGGTTTCCGGGCTCGGATGCGGACAAAAAATGGACAACGGGTTTTAAAAGCTCGCCGCAGAAAAGGTCGGGCCCGTTTGGCCGTAGCCTAATTAGGGCTACGCTCGGCGGTGTCTGAGACACAGGTGTGGCATTACCGAAGCTGCATCGACTTCGGCAGCGGAAGGACTTCAGCCAGGTTTATCGGGAGGGCAAACGACGCTCTTCCAGGTATTTGACCTTGCGGGTTCTATCTCGCTGGAAAAAAAAATCTGCAGCCGCACTAGCATCTAGCGTTGACTTTAAGGTCGACCATGTGTTGGCATCCTGCCTTCCCACTCGGATCGGAGTTTCGATCAGCCAGAAGGTTAGTAAACGGGCTGTGGTTCGCAACCGCTTGAAGCGTCAGGTTCAGTCCGCCCTGTATCAGCTGCTTCCCCGTTTCCCAGACGGCTGGGATTTGGTGGTTATTGTCCACCCCCAAGCGGTGCAGTGCGATTACTTTAAAATTCTGCAAGAATTAGAACAGTTATTAATCGACGCCGAGGTACTCAATGGGCATTAAAGAGGATGTTTATTACGAAGGGGGACCTCATATCGGTGACCTGATTGTGAATATCTTGTTGGGTTTCACGGTCATTTGCCTGCCCTTGACAGTGGGTGCAATTGTTCGAGCGCTCTGGTTGCGCTATCGGATTACAAATCGTCGTATTTCGGTGACTAGCGGCTGGATGGGGCGCGATCGCATCGATATTGTTTATTCAGAAGTTGCTAAAGTGATTACCGTTCCCAGAGGAGTGGGTCTCTGGGGCGACATGGTAATAACCCTGAAGGATGGCAGTCGCGTCGAACTAAGGGCATTGCCAAAGTTTCGCGAAATCTACACCTACATTTGTGATAAGCTCTCACCGCAAGCCCGCACAGCAAGTGGTGCGCTTGGTAAGTGAAACCAGCTAGACTGGAGCTTGTTCCTGGTTGGTGGCCAGTCAACATTGATTTAAACGTTGGCTTGGTCGATTCCATATCTTCGGTTCAAATTCAGATCATTTCAGTCAAGGGGTAACGTTCAGCGAATGGACTTTGGTACTGGCTTTCTTTCCAACAATGTAATGCTGCCAATCCTGGATTTCTTTTACGGGATTGTGCCCAGTTACGGTCTTGCAATTGTTGCATTAACCCTGGTCGTTCGCTTTGCGCTTTACCCCTTAAGCGCTGGTTCTATTCGGAACATGCGGCGCATGAAGGTTGTTCAACCGATTATGCAGAAGCGGCAGCAGGAAATTCGGGAACGGTACAAAAACGATCCGCAAAAGCAGCAGGAAGAAATGGCCAAGGTTATGCAGGAACTGGGGAATCCCCTGGCTGGCTGCTTTCCGCTGTTGGTACAAATGCCTGTCCTGTTTGCCCTCTTTGCAACTTTAAGAGGATCGCCTTTTTCCGATGTGCCCTACACGGTAAATTTGCAAATCCTGCCCAAAGAGCAAATCGAGCAGGTTCAACCCCAGGCATTTACCACCAACTCCCAAAACATTTTCTTCTCGGATGGCGTCCACGCTCCGATTGCAGCAATTTTACCTGGTGGCAACAAGCTAGGCGTGGGCGAGAAAACCCGACTTGAGTTTCAAACCACTGAAGGTAAGCCGCTGAAGGAATTACTGCAAGAGTATCCCGATAATGCTGAAAAGCTGGTTCCCCGATTTGAGGTCGTTAATGGAGCTGAGCGCGTCAAGCTGAACAATGACGGAACGATTGAGGCTTTGCAACCAGGGGATGTCAGCCTGAAGGCCGTTATCCCAGGTTTGGCCTCTGATAAGGGTTTCTTGTTCATCGATAAGCTGGGCCGGGTTGGAGCGATAGATGGCGATGGAACCATTCATTGGGACATCGTCGGTATGATTATCTTCTTCGGTGTCAGCATTTACATTAACCAGATGTTGGCTGGCCAGCAGCAGGGTTCAAGCTCTAACCCCAATCAGGATACGATTAATAAGATTACGCCGGTTATTTTTTCAGGCATGTTCCTGTTTTTCCCATTGCCAGCGGGTGTATTGATGTACATGGTGATTGCCAATATCTTCCAGACTTTACAGACCTTTATTCTGTCTCGGGAGCCATTGCCAGAAGCAGTGCAGAAGCTCGTAGAAGCTGAGGCGAAAAGTGCCGACAGTCAGTCTGGGAAAAATGCAATTCCCTTTGAACCCGGACGTCCTAAAAAGAAAGCCTGAAGGTAGTCATGGTGGATGATGAACTGGCGCGGCGCGGGCAAAATTGGTTAGAGCAGTTGCTCCATTTGCTTGGCCTTTCCTCAACTGTCCGGACAGAACTTAACCATCCCCTAACGGAGGGTAGCTGCTGGCTGGAGATTGATGATGGCCAATTGACGCCGGATCAGATCCACACCTTGATTGGCCAGGACGGCGCGGTTCTGGACTCAATTCAGTATTTAGCCAATACGATTCTCAATTTGGGTCAAGCGCCTGACCATCAGGGAGCTGTTACGGTTGAGTTATCTGGTTACCGTTTGAGGCGGTATGAGGAACTGAAGCAAATTGCCGACCAGGCAGTTCAACAGGTCCGCGAGACTGGTAATGAGCTGGAGCTGAAATCTCTTTCCTCAGCAGAGAGACGTCAGGTTCATACTATTTTGAAGCAATACCCTGACATGGCAACTTACAGTCGAGGACAGGAGCCCGATCGCCGATTGGTGATTCGTTTGGCAGAAGGACTAAGTGAGATTTGACCCAGAGGGAATCCAGCGTGTCTATGGAACCAATCTACATCCCTCGGCTAACGCGGGCGCCAGAACGAACTGAAGTCGTTGAAATCAATCAGATGGTTCCTGGGCTGGAGACATTGACCCCCGTTCGCGGACAACTCAAAGTAACACACCACGGGACTTATCTGGAAGTTTCAGCCCAAGCAGAGACAATTATGACACTGTGTTGTCATCGTTGCCTGCAGCAATATAACTATCGGCTTGCGATCGCCCCGTCTGAATTAATCTGGTTGGAAGATTCCACCGCGGAGCCAGAATTGTCTTTACTGGATCAGGATTTAATATCTGATGATCTGCTTGAGACCCTATCCCCAGACGGAGATTTCGACGCACAAACCTGGTTGTACGAGCAATTGTGTCTGGAGATTCCCCAGCGTCAATTGTGCGATCCCAACTGTCCCGGAATTCTGCCGACCAGCGTGGAAGAACCCGCACCCCTGAAAGATAGCCGCTGGGCTTCCCTGGAAGCTTTAAGAAATACCTTTCTGAATAATTAAAGGCCAATACATCTGTCTACTCCGGTGATGACGACACTACCTTAATTGTCTCCTGATAACCTTCCAAGTCGTGCCTGGCACCTTTTCTTCCCCATCTTCCCTACCTCCCCCATCCGCCATCTCCCGCACTTGCCTTAGCGCGATCGCTGTTTGCCGAATTTAGCTTGCAGGTCTGCCAGGGTAGCTGGTTGGCTCTGCTTTTCCTGGGCTGGTCGGCGTTGTTTTTCGGCTGGTTTTTCTGGAGAACGCATGGAGAGGCTGATCCGTTTCAGTGCCTGGTTGACCTCCAGCACGCGAACCTTCACCACCTGGCCAACTTTAACCACTTGTTTGGGGTCGCTAACAAAGCGATCGGCCAGTTGGGAGACATGCACCAAGCCATCCTGATGCACCCCAATATCGACGAAGGCCCCAAAGTTGGCAACATTGGTGACCACGCCTTCCAGTTCCATGCCCACGGTCAGATCGGAAAGTTCTTTTACCCCTTCCTTAAAGGTGGCGTATTTGAATTCGGCCCGAGGGTCGCGGCCGGGTTTTTCCAGTTCCGCCAGGATATCCCGCAGGGTGGGTTCGCCCACGGTATCAGTTACATAGCGCTTCAGGTCGCTGGGTTTCAGTTTGGTGGCAATCTGGGTCACCTGGGTTAGGGGCAGGTTCAGGTCAGCCGCGATCACCTCCACCACGCTGTAACTCTCTGGATGCACGGCGGTATTGTCCAGAGGATTGGCGCCATCGCGAATGCGGAGGAAACCCGCTGCTTGTTCAAAGGCTTTGGGCCCCAGTTTGGGCACCTTCAACAACTGGCGGCGATCGCGGAAGGCGCCATTTTCGTTGCGGTAGGCCACGATATTGTTGGCGATCGCGGGCGTAATGCCAGAGACGAAGGTGAGTAATTCCTTAGAAGCGGTATTCAGGTCCACCCCAACGTAGTTGACGCAACTTTCCACCGTTTCATCCAGCTTTTTCTTCAGCAGCTTTTGGTCCACGTCATGCTGATACTGACCGACGCCAATCGACTTGGGGTCAATTTTGACCAACTCCGCCAGGGGATCTTGTAATCGGCGACCAATGCTGATGGCGCCTCGCACCGTAATGTCCTGATCAGGAAATTCGGCGATCGCCACTGGGCTAGCGGAGTAAACCGAAGCCCCCGCTTCACTCACCATCACCACAACCGGCTGCCGTTCGATCTGGGGCAGAACCGACCGAACAAATTCTTCCGTTTCCCGCCCAGCGGTGCCATTGCCGACAGCAACTAACTCGATTGAATATTGGGTCAGCAGCCGGATCAGGGTACGGGCCGCCTGTTCCCGCTGGCCTGCCGACTGGTGAGGGAAGATAGTCTGATATTCCAAGAACTGACCTGTCTGATCCAACACTGACACCTTACAGCCAGTCCGAAATCCCGGGTCGATGCCCAAGGTTGGTTTCATGCCAGCGGGGGCAGCCAGTAATAGTTCCCGCAGGTTGGTCTCAAAGGTGTGGATTGATTCAATGTCTGCTTCTTGCTTTTTGGCTGTCCGCACTTCGGTAATCAGGGAGTTTTTCATCAAGCGGTTGAAGGCATCCTGAATCATCACCCGATAAAAGTCCCGCAGGGAGAGGTTTCTGGTGCGAATCTCTTGCTCTTCCAGATAAGCCAGCACAGCCTCTTCGGAAAAGTCCAGGCTGACATCCAGAATGCCCTCCGTTTCACCCCGGTACAGCGCCAGCAGATTATGGGCCGGAATACCGCTGACCTTTACCTGGTAGCTACGGTACATCTCAAACTTGGTGCTGCCTTCCGGGTAATCTTCCTTGATCCGGCAGGTCCAGACCCCGGACTCCAGCAGGTAGTCCCGCAGATAAGCCCGATAAGCCGCTGTGTCGGCCACGGCTTCGGCCAGGATATCCGAGGCTCCCTGCAGGGCTTCTGAAACAGTTTTCACGCCTTTTTCCGGCGACACATAGGGTGTGGCGGCAGCCTCCAGGTCAATGCTTCCCGTTTGGGAAGTATTGCAGGACTTGATCCAGTCTGCCAGTGGGCCCAGCCCTTTCTCACGGGCGATCGCGGCTCGCGTGCGGCGTTTAGGCCGAAAGGGTAAATACAGATCCTCCAGGACATTTTTTTGCCGGCAGGCCTCAATTTGGGCTCGCAGATCCTCAGTCAGCTTGCCCTGATCCGCGATCGCCTGCAAAATGGCTTGTTTGCGTTCTTCCAACTCGGTCAGGTAGATGTAACGATCCTGCAACTCCCGTAATTGGGTTTCGCTCATTTCACCCGTTCGCTCTTTACGGTAGCGGGCAATGAAGGGAACCGTTGCCCCTTCAGCAAACAGTTCCAGGGCTTGACTAACCTGAAACGGCCGCAGGGAAAGTTCTTCAGCCAAAAAGTGGGGAATATTCAGCATAGATCTGGAATATTAATTCAGAGCAGAAACTTGAAGAGGATTAGACTCATCAGCCTACGACATTTTT
>Ga0272446_1002567_pt1 | contig 24442 bp, 24 predicted proteins | sample YNPCB0061_FD_194587 | JGI IMG/M metagenome (GOLD analysis project Ga0272446, IMG submission 194587) | Hot spring microbial mat communities from Yellowstone National Park, WY, United States - YNP-CB-006-1 | ecosystem: Environmental > Aquatic > Thermal springs > Hot (42-90C) > Sediment | place...
AGTGTAATTGCGCTTTTGGGGGCTGTTGTAAACCAGCCTAGAGGTTCGGGCTTGTCTTGTTCTCTTGCAGAACATAACAGGCTCAGGGCTACTGAAAGCCCCTGACTTCAGTCAGGGGAAGTTTACTATGTCTATGCTGAAGACTATGGCTGGGGACAATCGCAGGTCGTTCCCTCGGTACAACTGGAGTTGCTCGATGACGTTGAGCAGTGGTTGCACCCACACGATATTGACGAATTGTTGACAGCAGAGCCTGCCAAACTCTTTGCCCACGCCGTGGGTTTAGTCCACTACAACTGGCTATCCTATGACTACATAGAGCGTGATTCCGCTAACTCACCTGAAGTGACGCGGGTTGTTGGAGCGTGACCGTCCTCAGGGGTAGCGGCAAGGGGCAGATGTATAGCAGTGGCTTAAGGGCTATCAATACATTGTTTTAGACGTGTTAGATCAGTGAGCGATTGCCTGCACAGTTGCAACCACTGAACGCCCCAACGCATCGAGGTTATACCCTCCTTCTAAGCCAACGACGATGCGGTGAGTGATCTGCAAGCACTGGCCGATCATCCAGCCGTAGTCAGTGTCGTCAAGGTCAATCCCCGAAAGTGGGTCATCTCGGTGGGCATCGTAGCCAGCACTAAGAATTAATAGGTCTGGCTCAAATTCCTGTAAAAAGGGAATGACGCGCTCTCTAAACGCCAGTTGATAGGTGGCTCCGGTTGCTCCTGCGGCCATCGGTAGGTTAAGCACATTTCCGTGGCAGCCGCGATCGCTCTCAGCACCGGTATAGGGATAGGCAGGACTCTCGTGCAGGGAGCAGTAGGCGATTTGCGGGTGATGTTGCACTAAGGCTTGGGTGCCGTTGCCGTGGTGAACATCCCAATCGAGGATCGCCACCCGTTCAATTCCTGCTACGCTGAGTCCGTAGTGAGCCGCAATCGCAGCATTCGCCAGCAAACAAAAGCCCATTCCCCGCTCCCGCAGTGCATGGTGCCCCGGGGGGCGCGCTAACACAAACACGGGAGATTGAGTGTAGCAGGTGTCATTGACTCCATCCAGCCAAGCTTGGACGGCGAGCAGGGCAACATCATAGCTGTGTTCATTGAGGTAGGTGTCGGCATCCAGCCACCCTCCCCCCGCTGCTGCAATATCGGCTAACTGCTGTAGGTACAAAGGACTGTGAATCTGCTCGAGCCAACATCGCAAACCCTCACTCACTGGGGTGGGTTCCCGCCATACTGCGTTGGGAAATGCGGTGCGTAGGTGCTGACAAATGGTCGTCAACCGCTCTGGGCGCTCAAAATGAAACTGGCGGCAGCGGTGATCAAGAAAGCGATCGCTATAAATAAATCGTGGATTAACCATAGAGGCCGGAACAGTGATCAGCACGCTTGTTGAGTAGTTCGCTCCGCCGTTACAGGGGCGATCGCCAGCAGGGAGAACGTTGGCCGTTGCAGCTCTAGCCTAAATCTCTGCGCTAAACTGAATAGCAGCAGCCTATGCCATTTTGAGCCAAACTAGGAGTCAAATCCATGGATGTTGTCATCAGCGTTAAGCCTATTCTATTAGGGATTACGCCAGTCTTTATTCTATTGTGTCTCGTCTTTGGCACCCAGAATGGCTACTACGATAGCGATAACTATCATGGCAATGGCTCGGCGCACTAAGGAGGGTCACTGATCGGAGTTGATGATCGAGTGCCTCAACTATGGGGTGGGTCACGCAGGGGAAGGGGTGTGCATTGGTTTAGAGCTTGGCACCTATCGTATTCTCCTAGACTGTGGTATTCCATCTCTATCGGTGTTGCCGCTAGAGGAAATTGAAGAGCATCCGTTTGATCTAGTGTTATGCAGTCATGCCCACGCCGATCATGCCCAGAGTTTACTCGCTTTCCATCGACGCTTTCCCCACATCCCCGTCTATGCCAGTGAAGTTACCGCTCAACTGTTACCCCTGAACTGGCCGGATGAAGAGGTGCCACCGTTTTGTCGTGCCTTGCCATGGCGATCGCCAGTGGAATTTGGAGACGGCTTAACAGCAGAACTGTTTCCCGCGGGTCACTTACCCGGAGCCGCCGTGTTTGCCTTGACCTATCAAGAGGCGAACCCTGAGCAGCCGCCCCTGAGTGTGGTTTATACAGGGGACTTTTTTCTCTCTAATACGCGTTTTGCTGAGGGGTTACCCCTTGCGGATCTGCGGGGGTTGCAGCCGGATGTGCTCATTATTGAAGCCAGCCTTGGGACAGCGCGGCATCCCCACCGTCGCCAGCAGGAAAATCAATTGGCCGAACGCATCCGCACGGCGGTCGATCAGGGGTACAACGTCCTACTGCCCTTGCCTCCCCTTGGGGTAGCCCAAGAAATCCTCATTTTGTTGCGCAGCCACCATTTATTTACCGGTCAACCGATTCAGATTTGGGTGACAACGGCGATCGCCCGCAGTTGCGATGCTTACCTAACGGTGTTGCCCCACCTACCCACAGCGATCCAAAACTTTGCCCAACATCAAGCCCTCTTTTGGGATCAGCGGGTCAAGCCCCAAGTTCAACCCCTGAGCAGCCTTGACCAAATTAGTCCCCGTCCAGAGCAAGCCACCATTGTCCTTGTGGATCAAGGGCAGGAATTATTGCCTTACCTAGAGCGCGGCGATCGCCCGTGGTTGGTGCTGTATCCCCGGTTACTTTATGGTCAGCCCTTTCGGGATCTTGACCCGCAACTCAGTCAACTCCCCCAGGTCGAAGTGGATAGCTTTTTGCTGTCATTGCACGCTGATGGTCCTGCCACGACCCAGCTCATCCACAATATTCGCCCCCAACACGTTGTCCTCATTCACGGTGATCCAAATTACTTAGCAGATTTGGCCAGTCTCAATGAACTGAGTAACCGCTACCACCTGCATACCCCCACCAGTGGCTCCACGATTCAATTTCCCATTGGCCAACTCACTCTTTCCACCCCCAGTTCCTTAGTGCAGCTTGCCTACGAAGGTGAAGTCAGCGAGTGGAATGACGATGCCCTGATCCGTCTGCCGGCCGCCATTACCGCCGATCCCCGCTGGCGCCGCTTAGCAGATACAGGCTTTATTTTAGCCTCATGGCAGGGAGAGCAATTGCTGGTGCGGGGAATGACCCCCAAAGAAGTTCTGGGAATGACCGCAGCGATCGCCCCTGAGCAGGAAAGCTGTTTTAATTGCCAGTTTTATCGCGGGCAACGCTGCTGGAATGAAGCCTCCGCCTTGTATAACTTCAAAGTGGCACCAGAGGGCTATTGCCCCGCCTTTGAGCGCGCAGAAACCCAGCCGGAACCGGACAGTTAAGATAGCTATTGCTCGCCAGCAGTCCCTCCTCAAGCACCTGTGTTCTCCCCGCAAATTGCCTATACCATTCTGATTGCCGCTGCCCTACTGGACTATGGCCTTGGGGATCCGTGGGGCTGGCCGCATCCGGTGCGCTGGATGGGAACCTATATTGAATGGGTGAGCAACAGCTGTCGCTATGGCCAAGGGTGGCCAATGTGGGGGCAGCGCCTTGGGGGTGCTCTCCTGAGTGTGAGTTTGATTGGCGGTGCGGCCTGCATATCTTGGGGAATTGTTAAAGCCGCAACCGACCTTTCACCGCTGCTGGGGTGGGGGCTAGCAGTGGTGGGGACTGCCAGTGGTTTGGCGGGACGCAGTTTACGGGAGGCCGCCGAGGAGGTGCTGCAGGCGCTACACGCAGGCGATTTACCGCAGGCACGGCAATGCTTAGCCAAATACGTGGGGCGAGACACCGCTCAGCTAGACGAAACTGAGATTCTGCGAGCCGTCCTAGAAACCGTTAGCGAAAATGCGACGGATGGGGTCATTGCGCCACTCTTTTACGGGGCGATCGCCAGCCTCTTTGTCCCGCAGGTGGGGCCACTCCCCCTCGTCATGGCCTACAAAGCGGCCAGTACCCTTGACTCGATGATTGGCTATCGCCAGCCACCCTATACCCACTGGGGATGGTTTGCCGCTAAAACCGATGATCTACTGACGTGGTTCCCCTGTCGTTTTTTGGTACTCCTTGGGGCACTGTGCTCAGGCCGTTGGCAGCGGGTGTGGGAGTGGTGTTGGCGCGATGCCCCCAAGGATCCGAGTCCTAACTCTGGCTGGAGCGAGTGTACCTACGCGGCAGCCTTAGGGGTGCAGTTGGGGGGAGTCAACACCTACCGGGGTCAAATAAAGGTTAAACCATACCTCGGTGAGCCGCTACATCCTATTGAACCCGCTACAGTTGGTATGGCACTTGCCTTAACCCGCCAGCTTTGTCTTGTCACGCTTGCCCTCACAGGGGGACTGCTGATGGTAACTTTTGCAAGGTAATCATCGTCTTTACCCTTAGAGCGTTACGAACTTAACTCAGTATGCAAACCCTAGGATTGATTCTCAGCCTCCTACTGGGCTTACCCCTAGGGGCGATCGCCAACCCGCCCCCTGCGCCCGTACAGGAAACCCCGACAGCAACTACATTCTATACCCAAAACGGCACAGGTATTTTTGGCCTAGCCGGTCGCCCTAACATTGGTGTGACCTTTATGAGCATTGCCATAGAGGCTGATAACAAGGTGGATATGTCCATTCGCTTAGCTGATGGCCGCCTGATCTCTTTTGGGGGTACTCTCATCAAGGGAGACGCTTACACCCTAGATATTCGCCTGAGTGGCTCGGGCATGGCCGATGCCAGTGGTGGTGTCACTGCTCGCTATGGAGCCAATCAACGCATTCTAAGTGCTACAGCCAACGGCACACTTGATGGCCAAACCTTTTTTATTACCTTTCGCGGCAATTCGCAATAATAGTTCGCAATAATACATTGACAGATACTCCCCCTATCAGGCACGATAAAGGATCGCTGACCAAATTGTCGCAAGTGCGGAACTGGCGGAATTGGTAGACGCGCTAGATTCAGGTTCTAGTGTCCGCAAGGACTTCGGGGTTCAAGTCCCCGGTTCCGCATCCTCTGCTCCCTGAAAGTAGGGTACGATAGAGGCACTGACATCCGTTGACTGTTCCTATGGCCTTTTCGTCCATTGCTGTTCGCGAGCTGCCCATTTTTCCGTTGCCGGATGTGGTGCTATTTCCTGGGCGCCCCTTACCCCTACACATTTTTGAATTTCGTTATCGGATTATGATGAACACAATCCTTGAGGGCGATCGCCGCTTCGGGATTGTGATGTGGGATCCGCAAACGGGTCGTCCAGCCACTGTGGGGTGCTGCGCCGAAGTGCGTCGCTACGAGCGCTTACCGGACGATCGGATGCTCGTGGATTCCTTAGGGCAGCAACGCTTTCGTATTTTAGATTACACCCGTGAAAAGCCCTATCGAGTTGGCTTAGTGGAGTGGATAGACGACGAGCCGACCACTATCGATTTGCGCCCTCTTGCGGCGGAAGTACGCCAACTTCTCGATGATGTGGTGCGCCTGTCTGCCAAGCTGACAGATCAAGCCATGGAATTGCCGCCAGATGTTCCCACAGCCGCTCTTGAGTTATCCTACTGGATTGCCAGTAATTTTCGGGGTGTAGCTCAGGAGCAACAGAGCCTTCTAGAGTTGCAGTCCACCTACGATCGCCTGCTGCGGGAAGCAGAAATCTTAACAACAACGCGCAACCATTTAGCCGCCCGAACTGTGCTTAAGGAAACCTTCAAGTAGATCAGTTGTAGATCAGTTATAGATCAACCAGTGTGAACCCCTTTTCGGCTCCTTGAGTCTGAATAGGTGATTACGTTAATGGAGCGATACCTCCGATGAGTGTATCTATACCCCTACCGTTGATGACGGCTGCACCAAGCGTACACCCACAAGCCAAGGTGTCTGACCCTGACCGTCCAGTGATTGAGCAATGCCTTGCTGGACATCCCCATGGCTTTCGTGAACTGTATCAACGGCACCAGCAGCGGGTGCGATCGCTACTCTTTCAGCTCTGTGGGGCGATCGCCCTCGATGATTTGGTTCAAGAAGTGTTTTTGCGGGCGTGGAAAGGTCTGCGGGGGCTGAAGCACGAAGCAAAGTTTTCCACATGGTTGTACCGAATTACATGGAACGTGGCCTGCGACTATCGCCGCCAGCTTGCCACCCGCAAATCGCGTCACCATGAGTACCTTCACAACAGCGAACCCCTCACCCCCGGTCCCGATTTGAAGCAATTACACTACGAAGATTTAGTCCAGCGGGGCCTAGCTCAGTTGTCCTTAGATTACCGTAGTGTACTGGTACTGCACGATTTACAGGGACTCCCCCAAAAGGACATTGCCGAAATTTTACGCATTCCTGTGGGGACGGTTAAGTCCCGCTTGTTTCGTGCTCGGGGAACCTTACGCACCTACTTTACCAATGCAGGAGTGAGTCTATGAACCTCCCGCCGTCATCTGAGTCTTGCGAGGATACCGTCTTGGTTAATTTTTTGCGAACCTATGCAGGCACTCCGCCACCCCCCCATCCCCAGCTTGATCGCGTCATTGTGCAAGCCGCGCTACAACAGCAACAGCAAGCAAAACGCTGGTGGCGCACACTCACTCTGCTGAGCACCGGGGCGATCGCCACCGTCACAACCGCGTGGCTGTTGAAGCCACCTCCCCAAGTTACTCAAGACTACTCACCCGATTCTGTGGAAGCCTTTATCAGCCATAACTGGCAGGTGATCTTTCACGAATCTGACCTCTCGCCTAGTTCTGACCTCACAGTTATTGACTAGCCTCATTGGCCTGTGTACGCCCTATACCATTCGTGACAAACTCGGAGAATCCCTATGTTAAAACAAAGCCTAACCGCCCTACTCCTGTGTGGTAGCCTCAGCCCCATGCTAGCCATTGCCCCTGCTACGGTAGCGCAGCCTGCACACACGCCCCCCGGCTATCGTAACTTCGAGAACCTCAACCTTACCCCAGAGCAGCGGCAACAACTACAAGCCGTACGGCAGCAATATCAAAGCCGCATGGAGCAAACCCGTAACCAGCTGCGTACTGCCAAAGAAGAGCTGCGGCAGATGATGAGTGGCACTGCCAGTGACGATCAGATTCGTGCCAAGCACCAGCAAGTTCGGGAGCTAGAAAACCAACTGGCATCCCTGCGGTTTGAGAGTATGCTAGCCATGCGTAGTATTCTGACCCCACAGCAACGCCAAGCCTTAGCAACTCAAATGCAGCAGCGTCGCCCCGGCAATCGCCCAATGAGACCACAACAACCATAACTGCGATCATTGCAACGTCGCAACACGAGACTGGATCACGGCATGGTGGCTAGACGATGGGGGCTTGCCCATTAATTACTGTCTGCTAGAGCGGGGGCAGCAAGTGCGGAATACCCTACATCAAGTTGTATTGCTCTGCCATTCACCCCCAGAGTATGGTGTTACATGGCACTTAAGTCTGCCACTTGTTGCAAGTTATCGCGACTGAACCAAAGTTACCCCGTAAGGATAGCCACCGATGGCCAAATTAGTTGTTTTTCATGAAGAATCACGCCGTGCCTTAGAGCGTGGCATTAATGCCCTTGCCGATGCCGTTAAAATTACCCTCGGTCCCAAGGGGCGCAATGTGGTGCTAGAGAAAAAGTATGGCGCCCCCCAAATTGTCAATGACGGCGTGACCATTGCCAAAGAAATTGAACTAGAAGATGCTTGCGAAAATACCGGTGCCCAACTGATGCGGGAAGTGGCGGCCAAAACCAATGATGTCGTTGGGGATGGCACCACAACGGCAACGCTTTTAGCCCAAGCCCTCATCCGCGAAGGCTTAAAAAACGTGGCGGCGGGGGCAAACCCAGTGGCACTGCGGCGGGGGATGGAAAAAGCAATCAACACCGTTGTTGCCGGTATCGCCGAAGTTGCCAAGCCGGTTGAGGGAGACATGATTGCCCAAGTTGCCGCTGTGTCTGCGGGCAATGACCCAGAGGTGGGCACCATGCTGAGCCAAGCCATGGCCAAAGTGGGCAAAGATGGGGTGATCACCATTGAAGAGTCAAAATCCCTGAATACTGAAATGGAAATTGTTGAAGGGATGCAGTTTGACCGTGGGTATATTTCCCCCTACTTTGTCACCGATCCTGAGCGAATGATTGTGCAATTGACCGGTGCCTATCTGCTCTTGGTGGATAAAAAAATCAGCAGCATTCAAGATCTGATTCCCACCCTTGAAAAGGTTGCCCGCAGTGGCCGTCCGTTAGTCATTATCGCTGAGGATGTGGAGGGGGAAGCCTTAGCCACCCTAGTGGTCAATAAACTGCGGGGGGTTCTGAATGTGGTCGCGGTCAAGGCACCGGCCTTTGGCGATCGCCGCAAAGCCATGCTCCAAGACATTGCCGTGCTCACAGGGGGGCAAGTCATTTCTGAAGAGGTTGGCCTCACCCTAGAAGATGTGGAAATCACCATGTTGGGGGAAGCCTCTTCCGTCACCATTACCAAAGATACAACCACCCTAGTGTCGGAAAAGGGGAATACAGCGGATGTGCAAAAGCGGGTTGAGCAACTGAAAAAGCAACTAGCAGACACCGATTCCGAGTATGACAAGGAAAAGCTACAGGAGCGGATTGCCAAGCTCGTTGGCGGTGTAGCCGTCATTAAAGTGGGCGCAGCCACCGAAACTGAACTTAAGGATCGCAAGCTCCGTTTAGAGGATGCCCTCAATGCCACCAAGGCCGCCGTTGCAGAAGGAATTGTGCCGGGGGGTGGTGTAACGCTGCTGCACCTTGCCAGCCGTATTGACGCCCTTTTGCCCAGCCTCAGTGCCGAGGAGCAAACGGGTGCGCGGATTGTGGCAACGGCTCTGGCGGCACCTTTAGCTCAAATTGCAGCAAACGCTGGCGTGGAAGGCTCAGTTGTGGTTGAAAATGTGCGCTCAGCCGGGTTTAGCCATGGATTCAATGCTGCTACAGGGGCTTACGAAGACTTGATCAGCGCCGGCATTATTGACCCAGCAAAAGTCGTGCGCTGCGCCTTGCAAAATGCTGGCTCCATTGCTGGGATGGTGCTAACCACAGAAGCCTTAGTGGTGGAAAAACCAGAACCTAAACCGGCACCTGCGGCTGACCCCGGTATGGGTGGTATGGGGATGATGTAATCCCATACCCTTGTTTTAGCACCCCTTGCCTGAAGGCAGAAGAACGAGGCCAGTATGTACGCTGGTTTTGCCTAGGGCAGGGGGCATTTTGGGCTTTTCAAGACCGCTGGCATCGTTGCCCTGTTTGCGGTTTGGCATTGTCCCGTGGGCATAATGCTGCAATCAATATCAAACACTGGGGGGTAGGGCATTCCGTCAATAAAGCTCAGGATACGCCCGATGAGATCTTGGGGGGCACTGAGAAGCTCGCATGCTATGCGTTAGCATGAGTGTCCGGAGTATGTCACGTGCACCATGTCTGCCAAGACGGTTTTTGATCGACCAACGATAACACTCATCCTTGAAAGTCAAGGGCAGACGTTAACCTATCACCTCACCCAATCCCAGCATCGCTTGGGTCGCGATCGCCAGTGGGCGGATTTAGTTGTTCCGGACGATTCCATCTGGTCAGTGATTTCCAGTCGTCATGCAGTTTTTACTAAAGAAGGGCAGAGCTATTGTCTCTGGGATGGGGATGGCGAACAGCGCCGCAGCACCAATGGTATTTTTCATCAGCATACTCGGATTGGTATTGGGGAAGGGTTTAAGCTAGCGGACACCCTACGGCTTGAAATTGGCCAAGACCCCGCGAACAAAGTACAGATGTTTGTCCAAATTCAGTCGGCAGGCACTGCAACACCGCCGCCGTTACCCCAGCAACGACGGCTGAATCTGAAAAAACTCAGCCAATGGCCTCTCACGCTGGGGCGAGACGCAACAAACAGCTATCAGCACTGGCAGCTTAACGCTCCCACTGTCTCCCAACGCCATGCCAGTCTTGACCGTACCACTGCGGGTCTCTACGTCCTGCGGGACTTAAACAGTAGTAACGGCACCTACGTGAATAACCAACTCCTCAAAGCTCCTTACACCCTGCGCAATGGTGACCAAATCCGCATTGGCCCGTTTGCGCTGCTCTACCGCAATGAGATACTGGAGGTTACGGATCAAGGTAGTCAAATTCGCCTAGATGCTTACCATCTGCAACGGCGAGTAACGACACCCCACGGCGATCGCCTCCTGTTGGCAGGGGTGACCTTTGTGGCTGAACCCGGGCAGCTTATTGGCATTGTTGGCGGTAGTGGCACCGGCAAGTCAACCCTGCTGAAAGTCCTCATGGGGCTTACGCCTCCCCAAGCTGGTAAAGTCCTCCTGAATGGCCAAGACCTGCACCAAAACCGCTGCGCCTATCGCCACCAAACGGGGTATGTGCCCCAAGACGATATTGTGCATACCCGCTTAACGGTCACCGAGGTGCTAACTTTTGCTGCCCAACTTCGTCTGCCGGCAGATACCGATGCCACCACCCGCCACGAGAGTGTCCAGCGAGTTCTCAAGCAAGTGCAGTTAACCCCTGTTGCCCAGCAATTGGTGGCGGATCTCAGCGGTGGCCAGCGCAAGCGCGTCAGTATTGCTGTTGAGTTATTGGCTAATCCCAAGCTCTTTTTCCTTGACGAACCCACCTCTGGCCTCGATCCTGGGCTTGATTTATCGATGATGCAACTGCTGCGCCAACTAGCGGACGAAGGTCGGACAATTATTCTGGTAACCCATGCCACTAGCCATGTGCATCTGTGCGATCGCCTCGCGATTCTCGGCCGTGGTGGTCGCCTCTGCTATTTCGGGCCTGCGGAGCGCGCGTGTCAGTTTTTTAGTCCTAATGGGTCGCCCCCCCTAAGGTCTGTGGCTGAAATCTACGGCATTTTGGCCGCAGGCGAGGGCGATCGCGCCGCCTACGAATGGAGTGAGCGGTTTCGCCAGTCCCCAGACTACAAAAATTACCTAGAAAACCGCCTCAGTGCTGGCTGTGCCCCCAATAATACCGATGTTGCCCTTGGGAGTGGTACCCCCAACGTCCCTGCGCCAAGTCAACAGCCCGCCCCCAATCATCTGTACCAGTGGCAAGTACTGTGTCAACGGCAGTGGCGGCTGATGGAGCGCGATCGCCTCAGTTTGGCACTGAATCTGGTGAGTGTGCCCATTGCCCTCCTGCTGACCCGTTTTGCTCTTGAGACCTCACCGTTCTTACCCCAAGATCCGCCCTCACTGCTCCAAGCGGCTCAAACCTTACGGGTACTCTTTGTGTTTACCTGCGCCTGTTTATGGGTGGGGTTATCCAGTTGGGCACAGGCTCTGATTACCGAAGTCCCCATTTACCGCCGCGAGCGCCTCGCCAACCTCAGTCTTCCGGCCTACATGGCTGCCAAGCTCACCCTTGGCAAGGCAATGGCTGCTGTCCAAACGCTGCTGATTACGGTGGTTGCCGTCCTTGGGTTTGGTGTGCCCACCGGGGCGCTCATGCCTTGGCCGTTGGGCGTTGCCGTCACAACCTTTTTGACCCTTGTGGCCAGCCTTAGCTTGGGGCTGTTAGTTTCCAGTGCGGTCAGCAATAGCGATCAAGCCAGTAAAGTGTTACCCCCGCTGCTGTTGCCACAAATTATTTTTGCAGGGGTGTTATTTAAGCTTCAAGGATTAGCCGTGATCCTCTCGTGGGTAACAATTGGCCGTTGGAGCATGGGAGCCTACGGTGCCTTAATTAAGGTCAATGCCATGGTACCGCCCCCCCTTGACTTTGGCCTCTTTGAGCCACCGCCCCAACCCTTTGATCCAAGTCCTGTCTATGACCCAACCCCGACAAACCTGCTGTTGAACTGGGGTGTACTCCTGCTCCATAGCCTCATTTACATCGCGATCGCCACTGGGCTGCAACGGCGCAAAGACCGCTAGATTCCCCAAACCTAAACAGTAGCCACAGGATGGAAAAACAAGCTAAGCTGGCGAGTTAGCCCCCCATTATTATTGCAAACTGCCCTTGATGTCATGATCACGTCTGCGCAGCCTCTCATCGACACTGCCACACTCCAGACCTTAAACCAGCGCTCAAACTGGGCAGGGATCCGCCAACTCGCACTTCATGTGGGTCTTCTGGTGCTGAGTGGCAGCGTCTGGATGACCCAACTGGGACACCGTTGGTGGTTAGCCATTCCCGCCTTACTGCTCTACGGCACTAGCTTGGCAACAATGTTTGCGACCCTACACGAGTGCTCTCACCGCACTGCATTTGCAAATCAACGCCTCAACGACACAGTGGCTTGGCTAGCGGGCTTACTCTGCTTTTACAACAGTGACTTTTATCGGCGCTACCACAAGTGGCACCATCGCTACACCCAAATTCTAGGCAAAGACCCAGAACTCGATGCTCCTAAGCCCACTAACTGGCAACAGTACCTTTGGGAACTGAGTGGCATACCGTGGTGGTGGGGCAAGGTGCAAACCTTTGCCAACCTCGTTCGCGGTCGGTTAGAGGGCTACCCCTACATCAGCGCCGAAGTTCGCCCCGAGGTCGTTTGGTCTGCCCGCTGGCAACTCGGTGTCTATGGAATTGCCGCAGCACTCTCGGTAGTAGTTGGTTATCCTTGGCTACTGGTGGGATGGGCATTTCCCTTGGTGCTAGGCCAGCCAGTGCTGCGGTTTATTTTGCTGGCGGAGCACACCGATTGCACCCAAGATAGCAATGGCCTGACCAATACCCACACCACCCTCACCCTATGGCCGGTTCGCCTGCTGATGTGGAACATGCCCTACCATGCCGAGCACCACCTCTATCCCTCTATTCCCTTCCATGCCCTTGCACACGCCCACATCCTGCTAAAACCTCATCTCCAGCATTGTGTGTCAGGCTATTTCACTGTTCACCGTCAAATTGTTCAGCGCTTCGGTGCTGCATGACCGTTTGCGTGTAGCAAAACCCATCACTGGTTAACACGGCCAAGCGTCAGGGCATGTCTGCCGTTGATGCTATTTCCCGTGCCCTAGCTCCTCAGCAGAGCGATTGGCTACTGGGCTGATAGGTATTGCTGCAGGGCTTGGCGGGTTAAGGCGGCCACCGACACTCCCTTTGCTGCTGCCAATGCTTTTAGTTGCTGATACTGCTCTGCCTGTACGTCCACGCGATAGCGTTTGCGCTGGGTTGCAGGGGGGGTATAGCTTGCGGCAAACTGGCGCAGTGCCTCAAAGCCGACCCGATGGCAAAAATCCCCAAAGGACTCGCCACTGTGGCGGCGATCGCGGTAATAGACAAGTAACGGCTCAAGGGTGGCCTCCAGTTCCGTAATGGGCAACCGCTCGATATAAACTTGAGCCAAGCGAGTTTGGTGAGGGCTGCCCCCCAGCCATGTTTGATACGTTCCCGGCACAATCCCCACAAAGCCTAGTTCAGCTAAGTAGGGGCGAGCGCAGCCGTTCGGGCACCCCGTCATCCGGATCACAAAATGCTCATCCTCTAACCCAAGACGATCCATGAGGCGACGAATCCGCTCTAAAACCCCCGGAATGGCACGCTCGGATTCGGTAATGGCCAAGCCGCAGGTGGGGAGTGCTGGGCAAGCCATACTGTAGCGCTCTAGGGAATCAATAGCGCTAACATCAGGAATCCCATGCTGCTGCAAAATCAGTTGAATGGCATCTTGCTGATTGGGAGCCACATCACAGATCAGCACGTTCTGGTGGGGGGTGACCCGCAACGGCACATTAAACTCTTTGACGATTTTTTTCAGAGCTGCTTTGAGCTTGAAGCTATCGCGATCAAGGATGCGACCATTGGCAATGGAGACCCCATAAAAAAACTTGCCATCTCCTTGGGAGTGCCAGCCCAAAAAGTCATGGTACTGCCACGGCGGCAAGGGACGAAAGGGAGCAAGGGGTTTACCAAAATACTCTTCGACTTTGGCTTTGAATTTGGCGACTCCCCAATCATGGATTAAGTACTTCAGGCGGGCGTGGCGACGATTGTAGCGATCGCCATAATCCCGTTGTGTTGCCACAATGGCTTTCACCGCATCGTACACATCAGCAGCAGCCACAAAGCCAATTTCATCGGCCATGCGGGCAAAGGTGTCCTCTTTATTGTGGGTGCGCCCCAAACCGCCCCCCGCATAGATATTAAAGCCCTCTAGATCGCCTTTTTTGTTAGTGATCACAACGAGGGTGAGGTCTTGGGAAAACAAATCCACCGAGTTGTCCCCGGGGACTGTGACACAGCACTTAAACTTACGCGGCATGTAGCGATCGCCATAGATTGGCTCTTCGTTGTCGTGAAAAATGGTGCCGGTACCGTTGCGCTGGCGGGCTGCTTTGACCTCAGGATGCTCTTCAGCAGAGATAACCTTCTCACCATCGAGCCAAATTTCGTAATAAGCACCCGTTTGGGGCGTGAGCAAATCGGCAATGCGGTGGGCATACTCGTAGGCAAGGCGATACTCGGGGCGATCCCTAAATGGGGCTGGCGGCGCCATCACATTCCGGTTCAAATCACCGCACGCACCTAGGGTGGATCCCATGCTGCGGATAATGGCGGCGATCGCGGCTTTCAGATTCTTCTTGAGAATGCCGTGTAGCTGAAACCCTTGGCGAGTGGTTGCCCGCAGGGTATGGTTACCGTACTCGTCCGCCAAGCGATCCAAGGTCAGGTAGAGTTGGGGCGGAATATAACCCGCCGGGCTGCGGGTGCGCAGCATGAACTGGTAGTCTTTTTCCTGCCCTTTCACGCGGTTATCGCGGTTGTCTTGCTGGTAGGAACCATGGAACTTCAGGATCTGAATTCCCGCCTCACTAAAGCGATTGGTTGGCTCTCGCAGCTCTGTGGCAACGGGTTCACGGAGGTGCTGACTCTGTTCCTTGAGATCTTCAACTTTGGAACGCTTAGCAGCAACGTCAGCAGAGGGAGGGGAAGCAACCATAGTGTTCTGTGTTCCAGCAGGCGGGATGAATGCAGTGCAACTTACTGCTCACCAAAGTCCCTAATCTTGATTGGGAAAGTGAGCTATCCCATTGTAGCGAACCGAGGGAACGATTAACAGGATGGTTCGCCTTTAGAGGTGTACTCCTGCTGCCAACAGCGTTCAAGGTAGGCATTGCGATACTCCAGCCAAAATCGTCTGGGATTCAGCATAAAGTGACGGCTAAATAGGGGCTGGTTCAGGTAAAGCCAAAGGGGAAATCGAAGAACACGACGCGAAGCCATAAGCATACCGTGAGCGTGAGCGATTCTATGGACTAAGGTTACCTTAATCATAGAACAGGGGATTGGCGGCGGTGGGGGTCTGCCAACTTTCTTAATGCTTGTGGCAGAGGGCAGTTGGCGAAAAATGTTAGGATTGTTAAAATCTGTGAAGTTTTCTGGAATCACTGATGCGGGTTGTCATTGTTGGTGCCGGTCTGGCGGGCTTAGCGGCGGCAGTGGATCTAGTCGATGCCGGTCACACCGTTGAAATGTATGAGTCCCGGCCATTCGTTGGTGGCAAAGTCAGCAGTTGGCAGGATGCTGACGGCAACCACATCGAGATGGGGTTACACGTTTTTTTCTATAACTACGCCAACCTCTTTGAGTTGATGACCAAGGTGGGGGCGATCGCCCACCTCCTGCCCAAAGACCACACCCACACCTTCATCAATCGCGGTGGCCAAGTAGGGGAATTGGACTTCCGGTTTCCCTTGGGTGCCCCCTTTAACGGTCTCAAAGCATTTTTCACCACAGGGCAACTCTCCTTGGTCGATAAATTTTTCAACGCTATTGCCTTGGGAACCAGTCCAGTGGTGCGCGGTTTGGTGGACTACAATGGCGCCATGCGACAGATCCGCGCCCTCGATCGCCTCAGCTTTGCTGAGTGGTTCCGGCGGCACGGTGGCTCTGAGAATAGCTTAAAGCGGCTGTGGAACCCCATTGCCTACGCCTTGGGCTTTATTGACACAGAGCACATGTCGGCACGCTGTATGCTGACAATTTTTATGATGTTTGCGGCTAAAACCGAAGCGTCGCGCCTGAATATGCTGATGGGATCCCCCGCAGAATACCTCCTCAAACCCTTGGTGAACTACATCAGTGCCCGTGGCGCAACGGTACACCTGCGCCGCCGGGTCAAGGAAATTCTCTATAGTGGTAGCGAGCCAAGCGCGTGGCGGGTAGATGGCTTAGTGATTCCCAAAGATGACGATCCCCTAGCAACTGTAACCGCCGACGCCTACCTCTGTGCCTGCGATGTTCCCGGCATTCAACGCCTGATTCCCCAAGCGTGGCGTGCGCTACCAGTATTTGACAACATTTTCAAACTAGATGCCGTTCCGGTGGCCACAGTGCAACTGCGTTTCGACGGTTGGGTTACCGAATTGCAAGACCCCAGCAAGCAACGGCAGGTGGCCGCTACGGGGCTAGATAATCTGCTTTATACTGCCGATGCCGACTTTTCCTGTTTTGCCGATTTAGCCTTGACCAGCCCAGCGGATTACTACCGGGAAGGCCAAGGCTCTCTCCTGCAAGTGGTGCTCACCCCCGGCGACCCTTTCATTAAAGCCAGCAACGAAGAGATTGCACAGCACGTTTTGCGGCAAGTCCATGAGCTGTTTCCCTCGTCGCGGCACTTAACAATGACGTGGTACAGTGTCGTCAAACTCGCCCAATCGCTGTACCGTGAAGCCCCCGGCATGGATCCCTATCGCCCTCCCCAGAAAACGCCCATTCCTAATTTCTTTCTAGCGGGCAGTTATACCCAGCAAGACTACATTGACAGTATGGAGGGAGCAACCATGTCTGGACGACAAGCGGCTCAAGCAATTTTAGCGGGAGGAAACCGATGACGAACTGGCTAGAGCACACCGTCCAAATTGAAGTTGCTGCCGACATCGACTTGGTTTGGTCGCTGTGGTCAGATTTAGAAAAAATCCCCCTGTGGATGAAGTGGATAGAGTCAGTGGTCATTACCAGCGACGATGCTGAACTCTCCCGCTGGACGCTTGCGACGGGTAACTGGCACTTTAGTTGGCTCTCGCGCATTCGCAAGCAAATCAAGCACCAGATCATCAAGTGGGAGTCAGTGGATGGGCTGCCAAACCGTGGTGCCATTCGCTTTTACGATCGCCACGGCAGCACGGTTGTAAAGCTCTCAGTGGCCTATGCGATTCCCGGCATTTTAGGTCAACTGATGGATCGCCTCTTTTTAGGGCGGATCGTCGAAAGTACATTACAGGCAGATTTAGAGCGCTTTCGCGACTATGCTCAGCAATTGCAGCCGAGCCGCCTAAGATAGATCCAATCCGCTGTTACCCTGACACTGCAAAAGGCGTTGTACTCCTAGAGCCGACAGGAGCATGGCAGGGGCGTGCCCCCTTTTTGGTAATTTAAGATCGTTGGTTGCTAGATAGTTGAACACCCGATGACCCCCTCTCCCCCTTCTAAACCCACCATCTGGCAAACTGTCCAACCCATTCTCTTGCGAGAAGCCATCGTCTTCCTAGAGGGGATCACTCACCTCCTTGGTCAAGCTACGGCACAGCTTAAGACAACAGCGAGTAACCAACACATTCCCTCGGCACAACTGGCTGCAGAAGCGTCTTGGCTAGGAAAACTTACCCCTTGGTTACAACGTCTTGGCACGCTATGGTGGCAGGCGATGGGCTGGCTGCAACAGCGCTTACCCAGTGGCCTCAGAGAGCGCTATAACCGTACCACCTTAACAGCGATCGCCCTCGGCATCCTTCTGCTCCTGCTTTGGCTGAATCCCCTGAGTTGGTTTCAGGCTCCTGAGCGTCCTACGATCAGCCCTAGTACCCCCCGCCCTCGCCCTGAGGTTCCCAGTACAATCTTGGTACAGCCGCGACGATCCACGAGCGTTGAGCCGCCTCCTTCGCCAACCCCTGTACCAACGGTAGCCCCTGTAGCGCCTGCTGCGGTAGCGCCCCCCAGCCCTTCGCCCGCTCCCATTCCTAGCGATACGGCGACCGTTCGTCAGCAACTGTTGGCCATCTGCGATCGCTACAGTAATGCCCTTGATCCCACCCTCACCCTCAATCCTAGCGACCATCGACTCGATCTGATGTTGGCAGCGGGTTGGTACGACCTCAGTGCCGCCAAGCAAGATCAACTCGCCCAAGCACTCTGGCAGCAAGCCCACGATCTAGGCTATACCACCGTGGTGATTACAGATACCCAAGGTCAGCCACTGGTTCGTGAGCCAGTGGTGGGTAACAACGCCATTGTGGTTCGCCGCAAGCTACCCTAGAAACTACACACCGCCCGTCTGTTTTGCCACCTAGGATAGTTCAATGAGTGATGTTAGCCTCTCCCCCGAAAAGCGTAAAGCCCTTGACCTTGCTGTAACCCAAATCGAGCGCACTTTTGGCAAAGGCAGCATTATGCGCCTTGGGGATGCCACGCGCATGAGAGTGGAAACCACCTCCTCCGGTGCCCTCACCCTTGACTTGGCCTTGGGGGGCGGCTTGCCTAAAGGACGGGTGATTGAAATCTATGGCCCAGAAAGCTCCGGTAAAACCACCCTTGCTCTACATGCCGTTGCAGAAGTGCAAAAGTTAGGTGGCGTGGCGGCCTTTGTCGATGCAGAGCATGCCCTTGACCCCACCTATGCCGCTGCCCTTGGCGTTGATATTGAAAACCTGCTGGTGGCTCAACCAGATACTGGGGAAGCGGGTCTAGAAATTGTGGATCAACTGGTGCGTTCTACCGCTGTTGATGTGGTGGTGGTGGACTCAGTGGCGGCGCTTGTGCCCCGTGCCGAAATTGAAGGGGATATGGGAGATAGCCACGTTGGCCTGCAGGCACGGTTAATGAGCCAAGCCCTGCGCAAAATTACCGGTAACATCGCGAGAACCGGTTGTACAGTGATCTTTTTGAACCAACTGCGGCAGAAAATTGGTGTCACCTACGGGAACCCGGAGACCACCACGGGAGGCACCGCGCTCAAGTTTTATGCATCGGTGCGCTTAGATATTCGCCGTGTGCAAACCCTGAAAAAGGGGACGGAGGAGTTTGGGATTCGCGCCAAAGTCAAGGTGGCGAAAAATAAAGTTGCCCCCCCATTCCGGATTGCTGAGTTTGACATTATTTTTGGCAAGGGTATTTCTAATCTGGGCTGCATTTTAGATATGGCGGAAGAAACGGGAATTATTACCCGCAAGGGGGCATGGTACTCCTACAACGGGGAAAACCTTGCCCAAGGCCGCGACAATACCATTAAATACATGGAAGAGAACCCCGCCTTTGCCCAAGAGGTGGGGCAACTGGTACGCCAAAAACTAGATCAAGGGGTGGCTGTTTCTGCCAATACGGTGGTGCATCCCCACGAAGAGCTACCGGAGGAATGAGAAAAAAGAGACCCCACACCCTACGCATACGGTAAGAGGGTGGGGTCAAAGACGCAGTTAGGAGGTATCTTGCTTCCTTACCATAAGGGCATCTGCGGCAAAGGAATGGGGTTTTCACCAATTCTTTAGATTTGACGCGATTGACTGTTACAAAACACTGAAAACTGTTGTCAAAGCTACAATTCTCTCGCGTCATCCATTTGCCCATCGGTTGGATGTGCCAGTGGGACTCTACCCTATAGGTGGCTAGCCGTGTATGCACCTGTTCGGCTGCAAAATAGGCAGTATCATAGGAAGGCGAGATTTGGGCAGCATTGAGCATCCATATATGATCCTTGGCGATGAGCAGCGGGATATTTTGATTATTGGTGGCGGCACAATGGGTTTAGCGATCGCCATCGAGCTAGCACTGCGCGGTGTGCGTCCTACCGTTCTGAGTCGCCAATTTCGCGAGGCTGCGCTCCATGCTGCGGCAGGGATGTTAGCGCCCCAAGCGGAAGGGCTACCTACGGGGGCAATGTGGAACCTCTGTACCGCGAGTTGCAAACTCTATCCGGCATGGATTGACAAACTAGAGCAACTGACTGGGATGGATGCGGGCTATTGGGCCTGCGGCATCTTGGCTCCTGTGACGGATCCGCAACGGCGCGATCGCCACCACCCTATGGAACCCGATAGTTGCTGGCTAGAGGCAAGGGAATTGGCGCAGAAGCAACCGGGGTTTGCCGACACCGTCTTAGGGGCATGGTGGTTCCCTCAGGATGGCCAAGTCAATACCCGCAATCTTGCTAAGGTGCTGTTGAGTGCCGCTCGCATTCTTGGTGTCGAAATCATTGAAGGGGTACAGGTTCAGCACTGGCATCAGAATCGCCAAGGGGAGATTACAGCCCTACAGAGCGATCGCGGGCGTTGGTTGGCCGGTGCCTACGTGCTGGCCACCGGGGCATGGAGTCAGGCACTGCTGCCAATCCCTGTGACCCCTCGCAAAGGACAAATGCTGGCGCTGCACCCCCCCGCCGCCCCGTTCCTCAACCATGTTATTTTTGCAGATCAGTTATACCTTGTGCCCCGCCGCTCCGGCAAAATTGTGGTGGGAGCCACCAGTGAAGATGTTGGGTTTCAGGATGGGAATACCGTGGCAGGATTACAAACCCTCCTGAACCGTGCTACCGCTGTCATGCCAACTCTGGTTGACTATGAAGTGATTGATACATGGTGGGGCTACCGACCCGCCACGCCAGATGAACTGCCTATTTTAGGGCAAGGGCCTGCAACCAATCTTTACCTTGCCACAGGGCACTATCGCAACGGCGTACTCTTGGCTCCCATCACGGCAAAACTGCTGGCTAATTTAGTGTTGCACCAAACCAGCGATCGCCACCTCAAGGCTTTTTCATGGCAGCGATTTGCCCCTAACCACGATAGCGGTATTGCCCCGTCACAGCCCTCCGGCGATGGAAATTCTTGAGCGATCGCCCCAACGCTTGATTTTGCGCAGCCGTCCTTGGGAGGGATGACTGGCAGGGGTGTTACTCGTGTTGGTGGCTCAGTTCCCGTTTGGTTTACCGCCAAATACGAACTGCTTTGCCGTCACGATCACATGCCCATCGCCGCGATTCAAAATATCGATATTGCCCAAGAATGGCGCTCTAGCCGTGGACGGCGCAACCGAGTGTTTCAGGTGCAACTGCAAACCACGGGGGGAACAGTGCGCTTTGGAGAGTTTGAGGGTGGTGCAGCACAGCATCAGCAAATAGCCACTCAAGCGGTTATTCGAGCCTTCCGGGATAATACCTAATACCTAGTTCACTAGCAAAATCCTGCCCCCTCATCCCTCAATCCCTTCTCCTACTCATCTAGAGTATAGGCTTGCAGGTATTCAAGGGGCTGGGCTTTGAGGAGGCGCTCTGCCCGGCGAATCTCGCTGTCACTCCCTTGAATGAGCACTAGATACTTCCCCTGTTGTAACCGCGTTTCAAAGGGGGTTCCCGATCGCCCGGCAATGACCACTTTGAGTCCGCCGCCAACAGTTAAACTGCCCAAAGCTCCGGCAACTGCCCCAAAAACTCCCCCAATTAAACTATTATCTAGGCGGTTCAAGCTGGGCAGAATGTCAATTTGGGTGGCTTGGTTAAAGGTAAACCCCGCAAAGAACCCAAAGGGCACCAGCCAAAGGAGCATTCGCTGCATTTGCTGACGCGCCGTCGCAAAGGGATCTTCGACTCCCGCCTCTGACCATTGTTTATAACCCCGCCCCAATAGTTTTACCTTGGCCATCGGAAAGCCATCGGTTTCTAAGCGGGTATAAATAGCTTCTGCACCAAGGCGATCGCCCACCGTTGCAACTAATACAGTCTTCATCGATTTACGCCACTAAATACAGCGAATACTAAAGTCACAGCTAGCTACGATAGAGGAAATATCCTTCGACAATGACCGATGCCCCCCCTATTTTCCCACTTTCGCCGCTATTTTGCTGATCTGGGTCTTGTCTTGATGGCCAGTACCGTTGCCAGCATGGTTGTGGTGGGCGTGCGCAGCGTAGGGGGGCTACAGCCATTGGAACTAGCGGCCTACGACCGGCTCATGCAGCTACGCCCCTTTAGGGGGCCAGATCCGCGCCTACTGGTGGTGGCCATCACCGAAGCAGATATTCAACGCTACCGCGCCCTTTCCTTGCCGGATCAAGTCTATGCGGAACTGCTGCAAAAGCTCTTGCAGCACAACCCGCGTGCCATTGGCTTAGATATTTATCGTGACTTTCCCGTAGAACCCGGTCATCAAGCGCTCAATCGCGTGTGGCAAAGCTCCGATCGCCTGTTTGGGGTGACAAAGGTGGGGGATGATACCCATCCGACGATTCAGCCGCCACCAGCGCTCAGTGCGGATCAAGTGGGGTTTAATGATGTCACGGTTGATGCGGGGGGAATTGTCCGCCGCAATCTTTTGTTTTTAGCGGATGATCAGGGCAATCCTCTTTACTCCTTTTCGCTGCGTTTAGCCCTGCGCTATCTTGCGGACGAGGGAATTGAGCCGCGCGGTAGTGATGCTGACCCCAATGTGATGCAATTGGGGCAGACGGTGTTTACGCCGCTACAGCCGAATGACGGCGGCTATGTCGGTGCCGATACCGCAGGCTATCAGGTGATGCTCAACTATCGCGGGGATAATCGTGCGGTGGCATGGGTTCCCCTTGGGGATGTGTTGGCAGGGCGGGTTGCGCCAGCGTTAATTCGCGATCGCGTGGTGCTGGTGGGCAATATTGCCGAGAGTGGCAAGGACTTCTTTTACACCCCCTTTAGCTCCAGCTTGCGGGATGATCAGCGGATGGCGGGGGTGTTTATCCACGCCCAAATGGTGGGGCAATTCATTGATGCTGGGCAGGGGCAGCGGTCGATGATCTGGTTCTGGCCAGATTCGCTGGAAGTCCTGTGGATGGTGTTCTGGTCTCTGGTGGGGGCAATCTTGGCATGGCGGGTGCGACATCCCTTGGGGTTGGCGATCGCCGTTGGCCTGAGTCTGACGATTTTGCTAGTCAGCTGCTATGGTCTGTTCCTAAAGTTGGGCTGGGTTCCCCTCGTGCCACCCACCTTAACGCTGCTGCTCTCGGGCGGAACAGTGGTGACCTACACTGCGCAACAAGCGCAACGGCAACGGCAGATGGTGATGCGACTGCTGGGGCAAAGTATGTCGCCCGAAATTGCTGCCGCCATGTGGGAACGCCGCGATGAGCTGCTTAAGGACGGAAAATTACCCGGTCAACGGCTCATTGCCACCCTACTGTTTACCGACTTGAAGGGCTTCAGCACCATTTCTGAGGGGATGGAACCTGAGGAACTCTTTGATTGGCTCAACGCCTACCTCGAAAAAGTGGCGGATGTGGTTCAAAGTTACCATGGCGTGATTAACAAGTTTACTGGAGATGGCATCATGGCGGTGTTTGGGGTGCCCTTTCCCCGGACAACGCGCGAAGGCATTGCTGCCGATGCTCGCAATGCGGTAGATTGTGCCCTTGCCTTAGGGCGACTACTAGAGCAACTGAATCAAGGGTGGGCAGCGCAGGGGTTACCCCAAGTCATGATGCGGGCGGGGATTTACACCGGCCCGATTGTTGTGGGTAGTTTGGGCAGTAAAAACCGCCTAGAGTACGGTGTCATTGGCGATAGCGTTAACACAGCCTCCCGCCTTGAAAGTGTAGATAAACATCGGCAGATGAGTCCCTGCCGGATTTTGGTTGCCCAAGAGACCCTTGACTATTTAGGCGATCGCTACGACACGGAAGCGTGGGGGCCTCTTGAACTCAAGGGCAAAGAGCGCAAAATTCAGGTATTTCGGGTACTGGGGGTACGTAAAAGCGGCAGCTTACCGAAAAGGGGAGAGTTTGAGAGGAGATTGCAAAGCCCCTGCGATTCATCCACGGGGATGTAGCCATCTCTTCTCACGTCCGTTGCAGCGATGCGCGGAAACGGACACTCAATCTATCGGACAAAACCGACCATCGTTGCATACACCCGTACTCCTGATTATGGCAAAATAAACCCATAAGATTTAGTCTGATTGCCCATAATTGTTCTGGAAACCAAGCTCAGGGGGAATCCAAATCAGTTCGCGCTGATTGATGACGCGATTAGAACGGCTCAGTTCATTCGCAACATATGTCTGCGCTACTGGATGGGGGCGTTGCTGAATAGACGTATGATCTTCGGGTGATCTTCGGGTTTGAGTCTTTTGCCGCCCTCACCCTAGCCCTCTCCCAACGGAGAGGGAACAAGACTCTTAGCTCCCTTCTCCTTGGGGAGAAGGGTTGGGGATGAGGGTAATTCATAGCCACATTCAGCAACACCAGTTATTGCAACCCCGTGTAGTCATTCCGTCGCACTTTCGCACCGCCACATCTGATCCGAACAATTGCGATTTAACGGGCTTAGATGACTTTTTATCAGTAATGGAAGGCACCCCTGTGCGGTGGAGTGGCAGTAGCTCACTTGCAGCCTCACCGGGGAATTTACCACACACAACAACGATTCAAATTCTCAGCGTGTAATACGTGTCTTGACTTCTCCCCTCCTTGAAAGAGAGGGGATTCCCAAAGGATGCTACGCAACGGGCTGAAGCCGCGTTGCTTCGCTTTTCCCTTGAGCTGTCACCCACAACTTAATGCGGGTGGGGGCAGTCA
>Ga0272446_1002568_pt1 | contig 24429 bp, 18 predicted proteins | sample YNPCB0061_FD_194587 | JGI IMG/M metagenome (GOLD analysis project Ga0272446, IMG submission 194587) | Hot spring microbial mat communities from Yellowstone National Park, WY, United States - YNP-CB-006-1 | ecosystem: Environmental > Aquatic > Thermal springs > Hot (42-90C) > Sediment | place...
TCGAGGCAATCGCGCCACTAACACGCGGCGGGACGATCGTTCGCCTGGCGCAGCCGATCGCAGCCGATCGTGTGGAGTTCACCGTCACCCGGGTCAGTGGCACGCGCGGGGGCTCGCCTGCGCCGGCAGCGTTGAGCGAGATCGAGGTCGTCGGGCAGGGAGCGACGCCCGCCGCGCTGAATGCCGAACGGTAACGTGTCTGTGTTCAGCGGCACCTGATGTAAGCGTTGCCGCCTGACTATGATTCATCATCAAGCGGAGCAAGACGCCGTGTGCGCAGCTGCCATACCAGAAAGGCCGCCAGACCTGCCGGCCCGGCCATCAACGTGGCAAATAACGAAGGGATGCGAACCCTGGCGGGCGCTTCCAGGCGGCGACACTCACGATAGATCCAGGCGCCAGCAAACAGGTCGAGCGCAAGCATATGCGCCCAGGCGGCAACGGTTCCTTCGCGGGTGCTGAGACCGGCACGCACGCCTTCAAGCGAGGTAAAATCAATGGGTGTTCCTTGCTGCCGGCCGCGCTGCACGGCCAGCACCAGCGCCGCGACATAGTTCAGCCCGGCGATGATTAGCAGTGGCCCGGGCCGGCTGAGCCGTTCGGTCAGGGGATGCCGGGGTGCGAACATCATCGCCAGCCACAATGGCATCGGAAACATGTTGAGATACTGAAAGAAACGTTCCATGATTTCAGCTCCTTCCTGCAACAAACCATGCGTGAGATAGCCATCATCGGGGCGCCGCTCGACCTGGGAGCCGGGCGGCGCGGTGTAGACATGGGCCCCAGCGCGATCCGCTACGCAGGGTTGCGCGAGCATCTTGCGGCGCTGGGATATACCGTGCGTGATCTCGGAAATGTTGCCGCTCCCCTGGCCGAACAGATCGAACCTCCGGCGTCTGATGAGCGCCTGCGGTATCTCCAGCCGATTGTGGAGGTCAACCTGGCCCTGGCGCAACGCGTTCGCGCAATTGTCGCCGGCGGCGGATTTCCCCTGATCCTGGGCGGCGACCATAGCCTGTCGATCGGGTCAGTTGCCGGCCTGGGACATGATCGGCGCATCGGCGTTATCTGGCTCGACGCGCACGGCGACTATAATACGTCAGAGACGACACCCTCGGGTAACATCCACGGGATGAGTCTGGCAGCACTCACCGGCCACGGCCACCCGGCGCTAACCTCGCTCCTCGGGCGCTTCCCCGTGCTGCGCGCGAGCGACGTCGCGCTCGTCGGCGCGCGCAGCCTGGACGACGGCGAGCGCCAGCTCCTGCGCGACTCCGTCGTTCGCGTCTTCACGATGCATGACATTGACCGCCGCGGCATGGCGGCGGTGATGGAGGAAGCGATCCTGCATGTCAGCACAACAACTGTAGGGTTCCACCTCAGCTTCGACCTCGATGTGCTCGACCCGCGCGAGGCCCCGGGAGTCGGCACGCCAGTACTGGGCGGCATCTCATATCGTGAAGCGCACCTGGCGATGGAGATCATTGCGGCGTCAGGGCACCTGATCGGCCTCGACCTGGTCGAAGTCAACCCGATTCTCGATACCCACAATGCCACTGCCAGGCTGGCAGTCGAGTTTGCGCTCTCAGCACTCGGCAAGACGATCTATTGATGCGTATCCAGAAAACGGATAGCTGGCTGTCATTGCGCGCGCAGCGAAGCAATCGAGCAGCGCGAGAGGAGATGGCTTATGGTCTTTGAGTAGTTTTTCCGCTCTAGCCCGCGCAGACGGGCTTCGCCTTGCATAGCCGAGGGCTTCAGCCCGACGGCAAGAGGCGCAGACCGGATTACATGCTCAATCTCCATCAGCCACGCTACGCCCGCTGCATGCGGTCGCTCACGCTCCTCGCAATGACATGGCATCCCTGGCGCGGCGGGCGAAACCGCGGCGCCGCACCACAAAAGAAGCGACGTACCGCTCTGCCGAAAGCAAAAAGGCCCGGCATGCGCGGTCGCCCTCACCGGTGACTGCATAACTCGTGTCATTGATGACATTACAGTATTGAATAGTCATATATTGGCTTTGTAAAGCATTTGCATAGTGTTATGCATTGTCTGGCAGATTTGGTTGACATTTCTTCACTATACGAACCATGTTTTCTGATCACACCGGGTATAAGTTGTGATACTATTAACCGAGGTTGCAAGATGCTATTCAGCTCCACATCACGTCAGGCGAGCCTGCAAGGTGCGCCGAGCTGTTGCATTGCACGGATCCGGAACCGCACTGCGAGAACTAGAGAGGGTGCAACCAGCGGATCTCGCTCTTCCCGGAATACCGTGTGAGTTCGCGTTGCCTCAGTGCAGGCTGCGCGCCGTGGCCGGTCCCCATACCCGGTCGTCCTCTGAGCAGTGGTCCACGGCGACCGTGTGCCGTCCAGGCTCGCTTCTCCATGCGGACACTGGTGTAGCCTCCGGTGCCGGGCTCATGTGAGACCAGCTGCCCCCCTCAATCGCAGATGCCGCCGTGTCTTATTCGGGTAATGAGCTATCGCCTTCGGAAACGCGCTGGTTCAGATGTGCCGGTGGGCTGCCACCGTTTCATCGGTCTGCGCGCCCGGTCATCCCAGATCTGAGATTCTAGAAAGGCACCAGATGGCCCAGATATTTGATCGGAGAGCGAACACGCTCGCCAGGCTCAGCATTTTTGCGGGCATTCCGCTGCTGATTGCCATCCTTGGCGGACTCTGGTGGCTCTTCGGCTGGTCGGACTGGCACCGCGACGTGGGTGTGGCAATAGCGCAGCCAGGCGGGGGCTATAACCATCAGCTGCATATCGGCCTGCGGATGGATTGCCGCTACTGCCATACGTCAGTCGAGGTCTCATCGAGCGCCAATATTCCGCCGACCGAAACGTGCATGGGATGCCATTCACAGATTATCAGCCGGAGCGAGAAAGTCGCCTTCATCTGGCAGAGCTGGGAAAGCGGCATTCCGATCCAGTGGAACAAGGTCCACGACCTGCCCAAGTTCGTCTATTTCAATCATAGCATTCACGTCGCCAAAGGTGTCGGCTGCTCCACCTGCCACGGCCGCATCGACCAGATGCGGGTAGTGTACAAGACGCAACCGCTCTTTATGTCGTGGTGCCTCGATTGCCATCGCAACCCTGAGAAGTACGTTCGTCCACGCGAAGAGGTCTTCAATATGGCGTGGACGCCGCCACCGGATCAACTCGCACAGGGTCAGCGCCTGGTTCAGGAGTACAACATCCGATCTTCCTGGGAGTTGACGAATTGCGCCATCTGCCACCGATAGGATCGAGCGTGACTATGAACAAAACACCCCTGGATATGACTGCACTACGTGCACGCCTGGCCAGCGCCGAAGGGCGCGAGTTCTGGCGTAGCCTCGATGAACTGGCAGATACGCCGGAGTTCAATGAATTGCTTGGGCGTGAGTTTCCGCGTGGCGCCGCCGAATGGCGCGATCCGCTGAGCCGGCGCAATTTTCTGAAGCTCATGGGCGCGTCCCTCGCGCTCGGCGGGCTTTCCGGCTGCCAGTTTGCGCTCAAGCAACCGCAGGAGAAGATCGTTCCCTATGTGCGCCAGCCGGAACTGGTCATCCCCGGCAAGCCGCTGTTCTTCGCAACGGCAATCACCTTCGCCGGCTTCGGTACCGGTGTGCTGGTCGAAAACCATGAGGGCCGCCCGACCAAGATCGAGGGAAACCCCGATCATCCGGCCTCGCTCGGCTCAACCGACCTGTTGACCCAGGCGGCAATCCTGACGATGTATGACCCGGATCGCTCACAGGCGCCAACCAGCTCTGGCCAGGAGTCAACCTGGGAGGCGTTTGTCGCCGCTGCGGGTGCCGCTGTTCAGGCGCAGGCAGCCAGACAGGGCGCCGGGCTGCGCATCCTTTCCGGCGCGGTGACGTCGCCGACACTCGTGGCGCAGATGCGGCAATTGCTGACGCAACTGCCGCAGGCGAAATGGATCCAGTATGAAGCGGTCGGTCGCGATAACGCCAACGCCGGCGCGCGACTGGCATTCGGCGAGGATGTGCATACGATCTATCGCCTCGATACGGCGGCGATTATTGTCGGCCTCGATGCTGATTTTACCGCACCATCGCCAACCGGTGTGCGCATGGCGCGCCAGCTCGCCGACGGGCGCCGTATTCGCAAAGGTACTTCCGAAACGAACCGGCTGTACCTTGCCGAGAGCACCCCTTCGATTACCGGCCTGCTCGCCGATCATCGCCTGCCGGCACGTTCGGCACAGATTGAGCATCTCGCGCGCGCACTGGCGATCCTCATCGGCGTACCGGGAGTCGCGGCGGGCGCACCGCTCAGCGAAGCCGAAACCCGGTGGGTCGCCGGCGCTGCGGCGGATCTGCAGGCGCACCGTGGTGCCGGTGTCGTGCTGGTCGGTGAAAGCCAGCCGCCAGTCGTGCACGCCCTGGGCCATGCGATCAATGCCCAGCTTGGCAATACCGGCAGCACGGTGATCTATACCGCGCCGGTGGAGAGCGATCCGGCAGGCGGCATCGCTGCGCTGGCTGAACTGACCCGCGAGATGAGTGCCGGGGCGGTTGAACTATTGCTCATCCTCGATAGCAATCCGGTCTATACGGCGCCTGCCGATGTGCCGTTCGCCGAGGCGCTGGCCAGGGTGCCGTTGAGCGTCCACGTCGGATTGTATCGCGACGAGACGGCGCAGTTGAGCACCTGGCACGTCAATGGCGCGCATTTCCTCGAAGCCTGGGGTGATGCACGCGCCTTCGACGGAACGACGACCATCGTCCAGCCGCTGATCGCCCCACTCTACAACGGTAAATCAGCGATTGAGGTCGTCAACGTGCTGCTTGGCAAGGCGCAGGTCAGCGGCTACCAGACCCTCACGGAGTACTGGCAGGCGCAGAATACGACAGGCGACTTCCGCGTCTTCTGGAACCAGGTGCTGCACGACGGCATCATCAGCACGACCCGGGAGCCGGAACGCCAGGTTACGCTGCAGCAAGGATTCGCCGCTGCGGCACCAGCCACATCGAACCAGGGGCTGGAACTGGTATTCCGCCCCGACCCGTCGATCTGGGATGGCAGCTTCGCCAATAATGCCTGGCTGCAAGAGATACCAAAACCGTACAGTAAACTGGTCTGGGATAATGTCGCGCTGATGAGCGTGAAAACAGCAGCCGCGCTCGGGCTCGCAAATGGCGACGTGGCGCGACTGACGTACCAGGGCCGGTCGGTTGACGCACCGGTATGGGTGCAACCCGGCCACGCCGATGACTCCGTAACGGTGCATCTTGGCTCTGGGCGCACTGCCGCAGGCCGCGTCGGCAACGGCGTCGGCTTCAATGCATATCTTCTGCGAACCAGCGCCGCGCCCTGGTTTGGCACCGGCCTGGAAGTGGCGAAGGTGGGCAGCAACTACAAACTGGCAAGCACCCAGGGCCACTTCCTCATGGAAGGGCGCAAGAAGGACCTGGTGCGCTATGGCACCCTCAAAGAGTACGAAGAGAACGAAGAATTCCTCAAGACCGAGGAGAAGGAACCTGTCTCCCTGATTGGTGAGTATGAATATAACGGCTACAAGTGGGGCATGTCGATCGACCTGAATGTTTGTAACTCGTGCAATGCCTGCGTGGTCGCATGCCAGGCCGAGAATAACATCCCGGTCGTCGGGAAGGACGAAGTGTGGCTCGGGCGCGAAATGCACTGGATCCGTATCGACCAGTATTATGTGGGCGACGAGCATACGCCGAATGTCTACAACATGGTGATGCTCTGCCAGCAGTGTGAGCATGCGCCCTGCGAGATTGTCTGCCCGGTGGCGGCCACGGTCCACGACGCCGAAGGGCTGAACAACATGGTGTATAACCGCTGCGTGGGCACCAAGTATTGCTCGAATAACTGCCCATACAAGGTGCGGCGGTTCAATTTCCTGCAATATCAGGACGTACCCTATCGCTCGCCGGTTGACGCGTCAACGGAGAATGATAGCATTCCTGTGCTGAAGTTGCAGCGGAACCCGGACGTCACGGTGCGCGCGCGCGGCGTGATGGAAAAATGCTCGTTCTGCGTCCAGCGCATCAATGAGGCGCGTATCGAAGCGCGGAAGGCGGATCGCCGCATCGCCGACGGTGAGATCGTCACGGCATGCCAGCAGGCATGCCCGACACAGGCGATCGTGTTCGGCGATTTGAATGATCCACAGGCGCGGGTGGTGGAACTGAAGGAGCAACCGCTGAATTACACATCGCTTGACAAACTCAACACCAGACCGCGCGTCAGTTACCTGGCGAAGATCACGAACCAGAACGCCGACCTGGCCGATGAGAAGAAGGCGTGAAGCCCGCACAAGGCGCGTGGCCAGCGATGAACCGCGCGAGAAATGGCAGTACGTTCAGACAACCGGCAGATCACTCGTCATCGCCTGCGCCACTCGCCGGCCTGCGTCACACGGAGTAACACATGGCATCACAACCCGTGAAAGAATCGGCCTACCGCAGGATGCTCGAAGAGCTTCTCGGGCCGCAGCAAAACTACGACTCAGTGACCAGGACGATCGGCGACATCGTGCTGACGCCGATCCGCCGAACCCCATGGGGCTGGGCCGTCGGCTTCGTGGTTGCAGCCCTCGGCTTGTTGATGTATCTCTATTCGCTGGCCGTTCTGTTTACCGTCGGCGTCGGCATCTGGGGCATCAACATCCCGGTCGCGTGGGGCTTCGATATTATCAACTTCGTCTGGTGGATCGGCATCGGTCACGCCGGTACGCTGATCTCCGCGATCTTGCTGCTGTTCCGCCAGGACTGGCGCACATCGATCAATCGCGCTGCGGAAGCGATGACGATTTTCGCCGTGGCGTGCGCCGGTATCTACCCACTGGTGCATACCGGCCGCCCGTGGCTCGATTACTGGATGCTGCCGTACCCCGGCACGCTGGGGATGTGGCCACAGTTCCGCAGTGCGCTTGAGTGGGACGTCTTCGCCATCTCGACCTATGCCACGGTCTCGATCCTTTTCTGGTTCGTCGGCCTGATACCCGACGTGGCGTCGCTCCGCGACCGGGCAACGAACAAGTGGGTCAGGCTGTTTTATGGCGTGCTGGCGCTCGGCTGGCGCGGTGGCGCGCGCGACTGGCAGCGGTATGAAGTGGCGTCGCTTATTCTTGCCGGCCTGTCAACGCCGCTGGTGCTGTCGGTACACAGCATTATCAGCTTCGACTTCTCGATCGCGCAACTTCCGGGCTGGCACGTCACGGTGTTCCCGCCCTATTTCGTGGCCGGTGCCGTGTATTGCGGCTTCGCTATGGTGATTGTGTTGCTGGTGCCATTACGGCGCTGGTATGGGCTGCACAACCTGATCACCATGAAACACTTCGACCTGATGGGGAAAGTGATGCTCGCATCAGGGCTGATCGTCGCCTACGGGTACTTCGGCGAGATCTTCTACGCCTGGTACAGCGCCAATCTCTATGAGTACTTCCTGATCACCAACCGCACGATGGGGCCGTACGCGTGGAGCTACTGGTCGCTGATCGCCCTGAACGTTGCCATCCCACAACTCTTGTGGTTCAAGCGTTTCCGCGTCAGCCTGCCATGGCTCTTCTTCATCTCGATCTGCATCAATATCGGCATGTGGTTCGAGCGCTGGGTCATCATCGTCCTCAGCCTGCACCGCGACTTCCTGCCCGCATCGTGGGGCTACTACACACCGAGCGTGTGGGATATTTCGCTCTATGCCGGCTCGTTCGGCTGGTTCTTCTTCCTGTTCTTCCTGTTCATCAGGCTGCTGCCGATGATCTCAATCTTCGAAGTGCGCGACCTGGTGCATAAGACCGACCTGGAAAAGGCAACCGGGCGGGTCGGCAGCACCGGGCGCGGCGGGGAGGCGTAGCGAGTATGCTGAAACGAAACAGTGCCAGAGCACCGAAGGCCTCGACACAACCGATGCTCTACGGGCTGATGGCCGAGTTTGATGATCCGGAGGCGCTACTGGTAGCCGCCGAAAAGACCCACGCAGCCGGCTATCAGAAGATCGAGGCGTACTCACCGATCCCCATCCACGGCCTGGATGAAGCGGTAGGGTATCGCGGTACCCGCCTGCCGTGGGTCATCTTTGCCGCAGGGCTGACCGGTGCCGCAGGCATGTTCCTGTTCCAGACATGGGTCAATGTCGCGGCGTACCCCTTGAATATCGGCGGGCGGCCACTGTTCAGCTGGCCGGCGTTTATTCCAGCGACATTCGAGGGTATGGTGTTGCTGTCGGCATTTGCGGCCGTCTTTGGCATGATCGCCGCCTGCGGCTTGCCACGGCCGTATCACCCGGTGTTTAACGCGCCCAACTTCGAGCGCGCGTCAGTCGATCGTTTCTTTCTGTGCGTCGAAGCCGCCGATCCGAAGTTCGAGCTGAAACAGACTCGCCAGTTTCTGGAGAGCCTCGGCGCGACGGCGGTGTCCACGGTAGACAACTAGGGGAGCCGCGATGCTGCACACACGACAGCGCCGTGCTGGAAGCACATTACTGGGCCGGGCGGTCAGAGCAGGGTGGGTGATCGCGGGTATGCTGCTGATCACGGCATGCCACCTTGAGATGTATGACCAGGCGAAGTATAAGCCACAGCAGGCAAGCGAATTCTACGCCGACGGCGCATCAGCGCGACCGCTGGTGGAGCATACCGTGGCACGCGGGCGGTTGCGGATCGACGCGACCAGTACCGGGCGTGTCGACGGCGACCCTGCCGGAGCATACATCACCGAGATCCCGATCCAGGTCACGCCCGAATTGCTGGCACGTGGCGCGCAACGCTACGGGATCTACTGCGCGATCTGCCACGGCACGCAGGGCAACGGTCGTGGCCAGGTCGGCGCGCTGCTCAACCCACGACCGCCGTCATTCTACGACCAGCGCCTGCTCGATATGCCGAATGGCCAGTATTATGAGACGATCGTCAATGGCAAGGGGACGATGTATCCATACGGCTATCGCATTCAGAGCATCAGCGATCGCTGGGCGATCGTCGCCCATATTCGTGAACTGCAGAAGAACCCGCCGGCGCAGAATTGAGGATGGTGAATTGTGAATTGTGAATGACGGCCTGGGCGACCGGCTCTTCAATACTCAGTTCTCAATTCCGAAAGGGATACTCTATGGTTGCACGTGAGCCCGATACGCTTCGCCCGGCGCTGGAACGCTTCCAGCGACTTGCACTGATTGTCGGCGGCGTTGCCGCATTGCTGGCGGTTGGTGGCGCGTTTCTTGGCGCGGCGCAGTTCTTCCACTCCTATATCTTCGCCTACTTCTTCTGGATTGCGATCTCACTTGGCGGCCTGCTGGTGTTGATGATCAATCACCTGACGCAGGGCGTATGGGGGTTGATGCTGCGCCGGTTACTGGAAGCGGCGGCGTTGACCTTGCCGCTGATGGCGGTGTTGTTCCTGCCGATCGCCATCGAGACATTGCTGGGAACGCACTATCTCTTTCCGTGGACCAACCCGGAGGTCATCGCGCACGACGAGGCCGTGGCGCTGAAGACCCCCTATCTGAATGTGCCGTTCTTCCTCATCCGGGCGATCGTTTATTTCGCGTTGTTCATCGGTATGGCATACCTGCTCCGTCGCTGGTCAATCGAGGAAGATGAGAAGGGAGCGAGCGAGAGTCTGCGTGGCCGTTTTCAACGTTTGAGCGGGCCTGGCATTGTCGTGCTGGTGCTGGCGTGGACGCTGGCGTCCACCGACTGGGGCATGTCGCTCGAGCCAGAATGGTTCTCGTCGATGTACCCGGTGACATACATCGCCAGCATGCTCATCCTGACCTTTGGCGGCGGGATCATCGCCCTGTCGCTACTCAAGTCGCGCAATCTGCTGCCGTTCGGCATCCCGACCGATCGGTTGCACGACCTGGGCAAGTTCCTCTTCGCGTTCGTGGTCGTCTGGGCGTACGTCAACTTTTCTGAGTACCTGATCATCTGGTCGGGCAATGTGCCGGAACTGACGCCGTGGCACGGGCACCGTTCCGCAGGAGGATGGGAGATCCTGGGGGTGGCGATGATTTTCGGCCATTTCCTGCTACCATTCTTCCTGCTGCTGAGCCGCTTCGCCAAGCGCACATTGTCAACCATTACGGCAATTGCGATTTACATGTACATCATCGAGCTCATCTGGTACTTCTGGAAGATCATGCCGGCGTTCTACCCGGATGGCTTCCATATTCACTGGCTCGATCTGGTTGCGCTGGCGGCGATTGGCGGGTTGTGGCTGGGAGTGTTTGCCTGGAACCTGAAGCAACAGCCGCTACTGGCGCCGAACGATGAGCGCCTGCCGCTGCTGCGCCGGCAGGAAGCCGGTGGGCACGGGCACGGGCATCATGGGGCGGCTTCGGCCGAGCATCACTGAGAAGCCTGCCCGAATAACCACGAGCCTGCGGTCATTGCATGGAACGCCGGCGACCGCCTGCAGCGAGCGCAGCGTGGCTGAAGCGATCTCGGCTTCCAGGAGCGAAGATGGCCGGAATATGGCCCGTTGAAGACACACAGGTCGTGGCGACGCCACGACCTGTGTGTTCCTGAACCATGACCGGCAGGTTCAGGCAACGATCTCTTCGGGATGGCCAAACTCGCGCACGGCGGGCGCCTGATGCGCCGCCAGACGCGCGCGATACTCCATGACTGCAAGCAGCTCGTCGGCGGTGACGGACGCCTCGGCGGCCGCAATATCCAGCGGCACACGGTTGGTGGTGCTGAGATGATAGGAGCGAATCACACGCCTGGCCTCCGGCACCCGCTCCGTCACTTCTGTCACCATCTGCTCTTCATAATTCCTGGTCTGCATGATCCTCTCCTTTGGCTTCACTGCTATCGCTCCGAAGCAACGACGCCATTGTCGCTACTCATCAACGGTGCGCCGCAACGCTGCGGCTACATTGGTTCCAGTATAGCATGCTTTATGGATATTTTCCACAAATTGAGCACCATTTTGTTTGTTGGTTTTGTACGAATCTGAGTGGATCGGAAGGCACTATGGTATGATAGAAGTGCGGCGGAGATCGAGGCAGCAACAGGAGGCTCAGCAATGAACTTTGCCCTCAGCGAGCAGCACGAGATGCTGCGCCAGATGGTGCGCACGTTCGCCGAGCAGGAGGGTCGGCCCACAGCGGCGGCGCGCGATGAAGCCATGGAGTTTCCACTCGAACTGGTCAAGAAGATGGGCCAGCTGGGATTTATGGGCGTCTCGGTGAGCGAGAAATACGGCGGCGCCGGGCTTGATTACGTTTCCTATGCGATCGTGATCGAGGAGCTCTCACGTGTTGACGCATCACTCGGCGTCATTGCGTCGGTGAATAACTCACTGGTCTGCTACGGCATCGAGACGTTCGGTACCGAGGAGCAGAAGCGTGAGTTGCTCATACCGCTCGCCGAAGGGCGCATGCTTGGCGCATTCTCGCTCTCGGAACCGGGTGCCGGCTCCGACGCCGCCGCACAAAAAACCACCGCCGTGCGCGATGGCGACTCGTATATTATTAACGGCATCAAGAACTGGGTAACCAATGGCGATTATGCCGATACCATCATTTTGATGACGATGACCGATCCCGCGAAGGGGCATCGTGGCATTACGGCATTCCTGATCGATACGCACGCGCCAGGATGCAGCATCGTCAAGGTTGAGCACAAACTCGGCATCCGCAGCGCCCATTCATGTCAGATGGCCTATGACAACTACCGTGTGCCGCTGTGGCGGCGACTTGGCGAGGAAGGGCAGGGGTTCAAGGTGGCGATGACGATCCTGAATGCCGGGCGCATCGGTATCGCGGCCCAGGCGGTCGGTATCGCGCAGGGGGCCTATGAAGCCGCGCTCGACTATGCCAGGATTCGCGAGCAGTTCGGCAAGCCGATTATCGAGAACCAGGCTATCGGGTTTACCCTGGCCGACATGGCGACACGCATCAAGGCTGCCCGTCTGCTGACCTATGAGGCGGCCTGGCGCAAGGACCACCATCTCGATTTCGTCAGCGCGGCGGCAATGGCCAAGCTCTACGCCTCTGAGACAGCGATGTGGACGGCGACCAAGGCGGTTCAGGTATTCGGTTCGAATGGGTATTCGAAGGAATACCCGGTGGAACGCTACTTCCGTGACGCCAAGATTACGGAGATCTACGAGGGAACGAGTGAGATCCAGCGCCTGGTGATCGCGCGCGAGATCGCGAGGTAACGAAAGATGCGGCGCGCCGCGCACATAGCTCGCATCAGCGCCTTGCTCTGCGGTCTGCTCGCCTGCATCCTGAGCCTGGGCCTGATGGGACTGGCCACCAGCGACCGCCCGGCCGGCGCACGCCTGGTCGCGGCGCGCGCGCGGTGGGAGGCGCGCGCGTTCGAGAATTATCAGCTTGCGGTGCGCATCGAGGCGCTAGGCCGGGTATGCACGCAGCGCCTCGAGGTGCATGGCGGCTGGGTTCGTCGCATGATTGAGAACACGTGCGATGGGATCTGGATCGAACCCTTAACGATCGATGCATTGTTCGAACTGAGCAGCGAGATCGAGCGCATCCCCCCCTCCCGTTGCGTGCCGTCGGCGCAGCATTGCCCCTGCCACCGCATCTTTACGCTGCGCCACATCGACTATGATGAGCAGCTCGGCTTTCCCGGCACGGTGATTGCGCGTTCGGAAGTCCAGTTTCGCCCTGCCGCCGCCGACTTCTGGCGCCATCTCGTCCAGCAGGGGGAACTGCCGGCCTGCAGGCCGATGCCGCGGCGATTCACGATTCAGGTGCTGTCACTTACGGCGCTGACGTGAGGAACGCGCGGCATCGCCTGCCGTCACAGGCATCGCGCCAGGTAGCGCCCGGTATAGGACGCGGGAACGCGCGCGACCTGTTCGGGCGTGCCGGTCGCCACGATCGAACCACCGTCGTCGCCTCCTTCAGGCCCTAGATCGATCACCCAGTCGGCGCACTTGATCACGTCAAGGTTGTGCTCGATGACGAGCACCGTGTTCCCGGCATCAACCAGGCGCTGGAGTACCTGGAGCAACCGCTCGACGTCGGCAAAATGCAGGCCAGTGGTCGGCTCATCGAGGATGTAGAACGTCCGGCCGGTTGCGCGGCGGCTCAACTCGGTTGACAGCTTGATGCGCTGCGCCTCACCGCCCGAAAGTGTCGTCGCTGGCTGGCCAAGGCGCACGTACCCCAGCCCGACATCGATCAGCGTCTGCAGCCGATCGCGAACGGCCGGCACGCGCTCGAAGAACGCCGCAGCTTCCTCAACGGTCATGTCAAGCACATCGGCGATGGTCCTGCCGCGGTACCGAATGTCGAGCGTCTCACGATTGTAGCGGGCGCCGTTGCACACGTCGCATGTGACGTACAGATCGGGAAGGAACTGCATCTCGATCTGCATCAGTCCTTCGCCGTTACAGTGCTCGCAACGCCCTCCGGCGACATTGAACGAGAAACGCCCGCTGTCATAGCCGCGCGCACGCGCTTCGGGCGTCTGGGCAAATAGCTGGCGGATCGGGTCGAAAGCCTTTGTGTAGGTGATGGGATTCGATCGCGGGGTACGGCCGATGGGCGACTGGTCAATATCAATGATTTTGTCGAGATGCTCGATGCCATAGATGGCGTCGTGCGCGCCGGCGCGCGCCCGCGCGCCGTGGAGCGCCTGCGCCAGGCGCGGGTAGAGCGTGTCGTTGATCAGGGTTGATTTGCCCGAGCCACTCACGCCGGTCACGGCCACGAAACAGCCAAGCGGAATGGCGACGTCAATTCGCTTCAGATTATGCTCACGGGCGCCTTTGATGGTGATCGTCTTACCGTTGCCGGCACGGCGACGGCGCGGCGTGACGATCCGCCGTTTACTGGAGAGGTACTGGCCGGTGAGCGATCGTGGTTCGGCCAGCACGGCGGCAAGCGGCCCGCTGGCGATCACTTCGCCGCCGCGTTCGCCGGCTCCCGGGCCGATGTCAATGATCCAGTCGGCGGCGCGAATCGTCTCTTCGTCATGCTCAACCACCAGCACGCTGTTGCCAAGGTCGCGCAACCGGCGCAGCATCGTGAGCAGGCGCGCCGTATCGCGTGGATGCAGACCAATGCTTGGTTCATCAAGGACGTAGAGCGCGCCGCTGAGCCCGGCGCCCATCTGGGTCGCCAGGCGGATGCGCTGCGCTTCGCCGCCGGAGAGCGCCGTTGCGGCGCGGTCGAGCGTCAGATAGCCGAGGCCGACATCGGCAAGAAAGCGCAGGCGCGCACCGACATCTTTCAATATCGGAGCGGCGATCAGGCGTTCGCGGGGGGTAAGCGAGGGAGCAGGGGAGAACGGGAGAACGGGAGAAGGGGCGGAAGCGGTATCATTTTCGAACGACTCGAGCAGGGCCGTTGCCCAGGGCAACGCTTCGGTCACCGGCATGGCGGCGACCTGCGCAATTGTGCGGCCGGCGACTGTGACGGCCAGCAGTTCGGGGCGCAGGCGCGCGCCGCCGCAGGCCGGGCAGGTACGCGGCGTCATGTACTGCTCAATCTGCGCACGATCGGTTTCATCATCGCTCTCCGCCAGGCGGCGGCGCAACCCGGGAATCACCCCTTCAAACGGTGCCTCAACCAGGCGCTCCTCGCCGCGCAGATGATAGCGCAGCGGCACCAGGTCGCCGTTCGAGCCGTAGAGGATGGTCGCCACCACCGCAGGATCGAGTTCGCGAACCGGCGCCTGCATCGAAAACCTGAGATGCGCCGCAAGTGACTCAAGGAGATCGTCGAAATAGCGACGCTGCGCACGACTCACGCGCGCCCATGGCGCCACCGCGCCCTCGGCAAGCGAGAGCGACCGGTCAGGAATGATCAGGTCAGGATCAAGCTCGTGTACACTGCCAAGACCATCGCATTCGGGGCACGCACCGGAAGGGCTATTGAATGAGAAGTCGCGTGGCTCAAGCGCGCCTATCCCGGCCGCTCCGTGTTCCGGGCAGGCATACTGTTGCGACAACGTCAACTCGCCACCACCGACGATCTGCACCAGTAGCACACCACCGCCAACGCGCAGCGCCGTTTCGACCGAGTCGGCAACACGCACACGCAACTGGGAGCCAGCAGTCGAGGACGGGCGATCCGTGGCGGGGATAACCAGCCGGTCAACCACCACTTCAATCGTATGCGGGCGATGACGGTCGAGCTTCAGTTCATCGGCCAGGTCACGCACCTCGCCGTCAACGCGCACACGCACATACCCCTGCTTGCGGATCTGATCGAAGATCGCCTGGTGGTCACCTTTCTTCTCACGAACCAGCGGCGCCAGCAGCATGATCCGGCTGGCTGCAGGTAGTCCGAGGATCGTATCAATCATCTGCTGCGCCGACTGGCGCATGAGCGGGCGACCGCAGCGTACACAGTGCGGCCGGCCGACACGGGCGAACAGCAACCGTAGATAGTCATAGATCTCGGTAATCGTGCCAACCGTCGAGCGCGGGTTGCGTGCGATGCCCTTCTGGTCAATGGCAATCGCCGGCGAGAGGCCTTCGATCGAGTCGACATCCGGCTTGTCGAGCTGACCGAGAAACTGGCGGGCATAGGCCGAGAGTGACTCAACGTAGCGTCGCTGCCCTTCGGCAAAGATCGTATCAAACGCCAGCGACGACTTCCCCGAGCCGGAGAGGCCGGTAAAGACCACCAGCGCATTGCGCGGCATGGCAACGTCGATATTCTTGAGGTTGTGCACGCGCGCACCGCGTACCACGATCTGGTCCGAAGGCATATACAGGTCGCCCCTGGCTGAACTCAGACCAGGGATGGTAGCATGGAACACCGGGCGCAGCAAGTCTTCTCCAGCGGCGAGCAGCGACGCCATCTCCCGTCTCATGCGGAGATTGCTTCGTCGCTCACGCTCCGCGCAATGACAGGCGGTCACTCACGCTCCGCGCAATGACAGGGGGTGGCTGTCATTGCGCGCGCAGCGACACAGGCTCCTCTCTTCTGGTCATTGCGCGCGCAGCGAAGCCATCTACCGGCGCGAAAGGTACTGGTACCAGGTCACGCGAACTTCTCGCCACGCACGACCTGGACATCCGTCACATAGACGATCACCGCATAGTCGCGGAAGTAGTCAGCGGCAAGGCGTTCGAGGATACGTTCAGCGACCGTGGCGTTCACCAGGGTCTCAATTTTGTAATTGCCGCCCTGCCACTGGCTGGCGTGGATACCGCGCGTACCCTCGCCCTGCACTTCGCTGATAGTGTAGCCGTGAGATCCTGCGGCCCGGATCGCATCCAGGATGCGATCACGCAGGATATGTTCTGCAATGATTGTCACCAGCTTCAGAGGGATGGTATTCATGCATGCCTCTCTTTTCGGATGCGAGCGTCCAAACGCGGCGCCCAACCAGCGCGTATACCCATCATACAACGGTACGCCAATGATCAGGCTGGCCAGTCGTGTCATCCCAGGCGACGATGTCAGGTAGGTGCCTGGATTGGCCGGCGGGAAGGTCACGCGTACGGCCACCGGAGCGTCAACAGATATCGATGATGCTCCATCGAATAGTGGAGAGGCAGGTTAATCGACATCGCGGCGCAACACATACCCCTGGCCGCGCACGGCGATCAGTTTGCGGGGATGTCTGGGATCGAGTTCGATCTTCTCGCGGATGCGTTCGATGATTTTCTGCAACGCACTGTCAGACGGCGGAGAAACGGGCCAGATGGCGCGTTTGACTTCATCGCGGGTACAGACGCGCCCGGCGTGTTCGTGCAGGAAGGCATAGACCTCACCTTCGAGGTGAGTAAAGGCTGGCAGCGTGGCCGGCGCCGCAGGGGGCAACGATAGCGACGCTTCGTCTGAGGGCGTGCCCGGCTGATCCGACAGCGCCTGAGCGAAGATGGTCGAACTCATCCGCCAGCCGTGCCGGTCACGATGTGCCAGGCCACGTTCGTGGAGCGCCTGGACGATCACGGCTTCGTCGGAGGTTGGCGTACGGTTCTGATTGAGCAGCATCTGGCGGGCGTCGGTCACCATGGGATGCGTCGCGATCAATTCGCACCACCAGGAGCGGCAGAGCAGGCGCGCCTCCTCAACCGCGGCACGTTCGACGTCATCGGCGTTGCCGATCGGGTGCAGGCGCCAGTCGTAGACGTGCGCGGCGGCAATCAGGAGCAGCATCAGATTGGCGCCACCAAGCCGCCGGATCCAGGCGCGATCGGCTTCGCTCAACGCCGACGCGCGCGCGAGCAGCGCGGTAATATCGGCGTCCTCGAGCCTGCCAGTGTATATCTCGTTGGCAAACAGCCCCCAGAAGGACGAGGGCTCACGCAACTCGTTCACCGGGTACAGACGGCTCAACGACGCACTGGCCGTGACCAGATACGCAACGCGCGCGCCAATATCGGGGTCCTGGGTCAGTGAGCGCAGAAAACTGGCCGTGTGGCGCGGCAGGCGGGCGATCCCTTCGACATTATCAATCAGAAAAACGAATGTACAATCGCTGCGCTGCCGAATCATATCCTCTACAGCACATTTGAGCGCATATACTGCGTCAACGATTGCCGTCTCGGCGATACTCTGATCTAACAACGCGGGGAGATCGTCGGACAGAGCGAGCGACTGCGCCGTGGCGCGCGCCAGATCACGCCAGAAGTACAGCGCGCCATGGCTCTGGGAAGCGCCAAGATCGGCATACGGACCGGCATTGACATAGGGGAACATAAACCGTGCTACGGTATCGCCGTCGCATACGGGGCGCCCTGGCGTTGCGCTGCGCAGATAATAGAGGAGTGAGGTCTTTCCACTTCGCGCATCACCAACCAGGGCGCAGCACTGGGGCGGCGCCGCCGTCAGGCGTTCGCAGACGGCGGCGATGAGATCGCGTCGCCCGATGAATAGTTCGGGATCGATGACTGGCTTGCGGTTGCGGAAAGGGTTCATATGCTCGCCTGCGTTCAGCGACATTGCTGACAATCACTATATCATACTTCGCGCAGGCGTGTCGATATGTCGACTCTAGAACGTCAGTGTTGTCGCACCAACACAGAAAGCCGCCATTTCCTCGATGCCCAGCACCTGCGTACCCGGCAAGAGACCGTGATCAGCATTGAGCCAGTATCGCTGGAGACACGGCTGCGACAGATACAGCACACCGCCGGCTGCTCGATACGCATCACGCACTTCGCGCAACGGTGGGTATCCCGCTTCGTGCAAGCCAGCGGCCCATCCTTCGGGTGTTGCACACAACACTCCTTCACCGCGCAATAGCACCGCTGCACGATGCCCGGCGGTAAGCGCCGCGCTGGCTGTCAGAAATCCCAGTGTGGCAGCACCGGGATCGCGCCCGGCATGAGTGATGATGATAACTACTTGTGGTGTTGTCGTCATGGCGAGTAAGGGTATGTGAGTAAGGAATAATAGTACAGCAATTGATCCGAGCGCACAGGTCCGGTGCGGTGCGGTGATGCACCGCACCGATTACCGTCGGGAAGCCGGGTAATCCGCAGGGACAGACGATAGCCAGAAACATCGACCATGCTATCCGCCGGTCCCTGCGGTACCACCTGCTCCGGTCAATGCCTGTTCAACACACCCCCTCCCAGCGCAGACCACCGGCATACCTGTGTACCACTTTACCGTCAGCGTCCAGCGCAAACAGGTAGAGCCAGCCGTTGTCGAGCAACTGCCGCACCTGTTCGTGGCGGGCGATGATTGCGGTCATCGCCTCGATCGGCGCTTCGATCATCACGTGCAGCCGCATCGGTTCGTGGACATAGTTCTCTCCGTCGTGGACCGACTGCCACGGCAGCCCGACCCGCAAGTCGCCGGAATTGCCTTCGAGGACGCCAAGCGTGCCGACAACATTGTGCAACGTTTTATTGCCGCTGCCGAAGACCCGGTTGTCCACCGTTGAACCGTAGTATTGCAGGTTGATCCAGCTTGCGACGATCATCGGGGCCGTCATAATCAGTTCCAGCACGCCGAAGCCTTCATCCTGCCGCCAGTCGTAGTTGTGCAGGAACGAGCGACCATCGAGCTTCGCACCGGTGGTGCGCTCGCGCGGGGCGGCAATGAATGCCGCGCAGCCGGCCAGGCCCCACTCCGGGCGCACCTGGGACCAGTCTTTGCTGCGGCGGCGTACCGCGCCATCAATGTTCGCCTTCGGATCGATCTTCAGCAGGGCTGCCCGCTCGGCGCGCGCCAGCCGTCCGGCGGCAGCAAGATCGGCTTCGAGTCGCTTGAGATCATCGGCATGGCTTTCCGGGATGTCTTCCGTATCAAAGATGGTCACATCATCGGTGGTGGTGTCGTGCAGACCGGCCGCGAACACGGTATCGTCGGGGATGGCGATGCCGCGTGCTTTCAAGCCGGCCCGAACCGCCGGGTCGTTGAGAATCTGCACCGCCACCCGCACGTTCGCCTCACCGGTATGGCCACCGCACGCGCCGCAATCGAGACCGGTCGCATGCGGATTGTTGACGGTGGTCGAGCCATGCCCGGCCAGCAGCACAAGACGGCCAAAGTTGCGCGTCAGCGACATCGCCTTGAGCGCGCCTTCCGCGACATTCACCCGCTGCTCCAGTGGCATGCCGGTCATGCGCCCGCCAATCGCGCGCGGTTCGAGGCTTGGCCTGGCATGCTTGCGGGTGTGCGCATCCAGCCCGAACGTGGCAGGATGTGGCACCGGACGGGTGACTCCCAGCGTATCCAGCAGTAGTTTCCGCACATAGGCCAACCCAACCGGCCCTACGAACCCGAAGCAGGAGACTGGCCCGAACTTGAACATGCGCCAGGCTTTGGCAACGCGCTGGTTCAGCGCGCGCTTCTCGATCGCGGCGGTCACTTCGGCTTCAGCCGCGCCACCGACCGACTCGGCAATGACGAACTGCGGCGTCAGCAGGACCGGGCACTGCGCGCCGCCGTGGGTTTCAGCCAGCGGTACGTACTCGATCGGGAAGCCAAAGAAACCCGCGAAACCGATAGTCTCAACGCCGTCGGTCGCCGTCTCGAGCGCGCGACGGAAGATCTCGGAGCGCACATCGATGCAGAAAGCCGCCTGTACCCGTTTTCGTTCGGCGGGTATTGCCGGCACCGACGCGCCAAGCCGCGCGAACAACTGGCGCTGATACGCCTTTTCGAATGCCCGCTGCAGCAGGAGATCACCGGCGAGCGCGCGCCGCGTCGCTTCATCCACCTGATCGTTCATCAATTCACCTGTCCGCGCACGCCAGGCGTCAGCCACTCCCTCACGCGCAAAGCTGTTCAGGAGCGCCACTTCCCAGACCAGCCGGATCGCCAGCAGATCAGTCAGCGTGTGATCCTCGCCACCGTAGAGTTCGGCTTCCCAGCGGAGATAGCGGGCATAACTGGCCCAACCGTGAATGGTCAGCAAGAGACGATGCAGGTATGCCTCCAGGCCATCAGCAGGAACATTCAACATTCCCACCGCCGCGACAATCGTCTCCATCGCCGACTCCGGCAGTTCGCGCAACGCCTGGCGAAAGCCACGTACACCACGCGTCTGTGGGGTACGATCATGCGCCGCCTCGGCCCGCCATGCGGCATACGCCGGCAGATTGGCCCAGGGCGACCGCCAGTAGGACTGCCCCAGATCGAAATACGACCCGGCCCATGTCGAGATAAACCCCGTAACAACATCGGACCAGTTGACACCGGTTGCCTCATAGGCAACGTCGGCGACGGTGGGCAGCGTCGTCAACGCCACTTCTGGTGCCTGACCCAGCGCAAACGCCTTGAGCGCTTCAACGCTTGCAGGAGCGCCGGGGAATGGCATGCCCTCGGCCAGCGCTGCCTCGAGATCCGTATCGGTCACGCGCCCGCTCTGAATTGCCTGAGCGTAGAAGGTGCGCGGAGCGGCCATACAGGCACCTGCCCGGCGTGCCAGGATCTGAGCAGCCGACTCGAACGAGTGGTCGAGCAGTCCCAGATACGGATTGACCGCCACAAAATTGCGCAAGGGCCACAGAGGAGCGATGCGTTGTTCGGCGCGCTTCACCGCGGCTGCAATCACATCAGCGGTGACCATCTGAACCGGCGTGGCCTTGACGGGCGCAGGTCGGGTTCGGGCATCAACCAGATGGAGAGTCATTGTTTTATCCTCCGATGGAATGAACATCACTGATCAGCGAGCCAGCCGAAACGTATCAATGAACCGATCAACCAGGGCGTTGGCATAGAGATCGTTCTTAAGGTGGACATAGAGCGACCGCCACACAGGATGGTTGACCAGCGCGGGCAGGAAGGCGCTGAACACCATCACCATGCCGAAGGCCATCACCGCCAGCACGACTGCAATCATCGTCGGCGTATCCAGCGATGGGTAGACCGCAACTGCCCTGCCCAGCAGCGCCTCAGCCACCACCTCCAGAGCAAAGAAGGCGAGCGTGACCAGCGCGGCCATCAGCATCGTGCGGCCGATCACCGAGACAGGCGCCTTACCGCTATTGCCTTTCACCAGCAGATAAGCAACGGCGATCATGAAAATCGTGATCATCGCAGTCTCACCCGGTCGTTTGGTGATATCAATGCCCAGCATCGTGGCGACCGCCAGAAAGACCATGACGGAGACCACCATATTTGCCAGGAGAGCCAGCGGGTGCGGCGCGTGATCCAGCTTCTGCGCGCCGGTATGCCGCACATAGTCGATGACACTGCCTGATGACAAAAAGGCATGCGCCTTATAGCAGGAGTGGGCGATGAGGTGCATAATCGCAACCGTATGCGCGCCAAACCCACACAACATCAGCATAAAACCCATGTGCGCCGCGCTCGAGTATGCCAGCGAGACCTTGACGCTGCTCTGCGTAATCATCGCAGACGAGGCGAAGATGGCAGTGAAACCGCCCAGCACGATCAGCAGAATCAGCGCCGGGGTCGACAGGAACACCAGTTCGCCGAACCGCACCACGAGAAAGACGCCTGCATTGAGCAGACCGGCGTGCAGCAGCGCCGATACCGGCGTTGGCGTCTCCATCACCTCGAGCAGCCAGCCGTGAGACGGGAACATGGCCGATTTCAGCGAAGCGACGACGACGATCAGGATCGCCGCCATTGCGGCGCCGAAGGGAACGTTACCATCCGCAAGCGCGGCACTGGCCGCCGCGTGGATCATGCCCAGATCAGCCGTGCCGAAAGCCTGCACAAGCAACGTTGCGGCAACGATCAGGCACACATCGCCAATACGGGCGATGATAAACTTCTTGCGCGCAGCCCGGATTGCGCGCAGCCGTTCCGGGTAGAAGACCAGGAGTTCGTGCAACGCAAGGCTTGTGCCAATCCATGCCAGCGTCAGCTGCCAGAGATTGCCGGACAGCACCATCAACAGAACGGCGCTAATGGTCAGGTAGAGGCGGATGAAAAAGAGTTTCTGGCGCGGGTCGCCATCGAGATAGTTACGGCTGAACTGAATCAGTAATGTACCCAGCAACGTCACCAGCCACGACATCATCACACTCAGCGCATCGAGGCGCAGCGCAATACCCGCCTCGCCAACCCCGATCAACGGACTGACCATCGGGCCGGAGGTGAAGACCACAATCCCAAGCCCGAGCAACAGTAAGAACGAACCGATGCCGACAACACGCCCAAGCTGAAACGTCAGATCAACCGACCGCACCAGGTTGAGCGCGGCCATGAGCGCCACGACAGCCAGTGACAGCGGCGCGAGATACGCGATCAGCGCCATAGTGCCGCCCATCATACTGTCCATAGGACTGTTCCCTCCTCTTCTGTGTGACCCGTATTCGATCCCTCGACTCAAGGATATCGGAAAATATCATAAATATCAATATAAAGATACACAGATATCCGAAAAACTCGTTCTTTGACGGATGTTCCTCGTCATACGGCGGGGATGGCCGAGAAAGAAACCTCTCTGGCTATCTCGTCGTACATCCAGCATCGGCAGTGGCGCAACGCAACGTGGCTATCGGTCAGCGATTCATGTCCACATAGTGACAAGCGCTGTATCTCCTCGTATAATGAGGGCCGACAAAAACGCAGGTCGTGTCGTGCCGGAGTGCCAGTATGTCTGATCGCAAGCATCGTAACCAGTCATCGACACAACAAGGAGGAAGCGGCATGAATATTGCAGGGCGAACGGTTGCCATTGTGTTTGTACTGCTGATCATCATCGGGCTGGGCGCGGCAACGGCCCGCTTTGTCCAGGTCGATGAGGGGCAACGCGGCGTGATCATTACCAGCGGCGCGGTTGAAGGCATCCAGGAGCCGGGGGTGTTCTTCCGGCCCTTTGCGCCGCTGACCCGGGTCGAGATCCTCAATGTTCGCCGCCAGACGCGCCAGATCAGCCAGAATGTCGCCAGCAGCGACAAGCAGCTGTATGACATTGATATTCAGGTTGACTACAGCCGTAAGACCGATCCTGAGTCGATCCGGCAGATGTATGGCCGGCTCGGCGCCAGTGATGAGTCGCTCAACCTGCAGCTCGACGGGTTCATTTCCGACGCGCTGAAGAGCGCCAGTACCGGCTTCACGCTTGACCAGGCATTGTCGGATCGTGGCGGGTTCGCCCAGCGCATTCGCAACAACCTGACCACAGCGCCGGGCCAGGGGCAGGAAAGCCCGGCTGACCAGCTGTTCGTGGTGATTGAGGCCGTCAAGGTGCTTGATATCAAGGTCAGCGATGAGTACGCCCGTCTGCTCTCGGAGAAGGCCAATCTCGAAGTGCAGATCGAAACCGAGGAGCGGCGCCGGCAGCAGATCGAGGCACAGCAGGCCAACAATCTGTTCCAGGCGGAGCAGGAGGCCAAGGTGGCGCTCACGCAGGAAAAGGGGCGTACGGCGGCGGCGCTCGAAGCCGCGAGCCGCGAGGCGCAGGTGCGCGCCATTCAGGGGCGCTACTGGCGCGAGAATCCGGAGCTGTTCGACCTGCGGACGCGCGAGCTGATGGTCGAAATGCTGAAGAACGGCAATATCTGGTTCATTGATCCGAATACGAATCTGACGCTGCTGCTCAACCAGATGGCCACCGGCACGACGGTCGTCCCGAATCCGTCATCGGGCCAGCGCGCGCCATCACAGCCTGCGGCTCCGGCCGCGCCGGTCACTCCCGCAGAGCCTGCGCCGGTCACACCGTAGACGATCCGGTTTTACGGGTGCTGGCCTTCAGGCGCGGAAGTCCAGCGCTTCCCCGAGAAAAGAGGCAAGAGAAAAGAGGAGATAGGACGTAGCTGCTCTCTCCTCTTTTCTCTCTTCTCTACAGCGCCCCGCTTCAGCGGCCTATGAACATGAAGAAATACATCCGGTATGTGCGTTCGCCGTGGCCCTGACGGGCTCGGCTCGGTTCTGCTCAGGCCGCCTGCGCGGCCTGCAGGTTCTTAACAATCACTGGCCCACTGGTTGCGCCAGATCACTGTTTCTGATAGACTGCGAACAGATGTGCAAAGGCGCGCTACCGGACGCTGTAGAGCACCGGCTTGCACGTCACCCCTCCCGATCTCCATGGCGAAGTGCAGAAGAGTTGATCACCGGGTTTGCGC
>Ga0272446_1002569_pt1 | contig 24428 bp, 14 predicted proteins | sample YNPCB0061_FD_194587 | JGI IMG/M metagenome (GOLD analysis project Ga0272446, IMG submission 194587) | Hot spring microbial mat communities from Yellowstone National Park, WY, United States - YNP-CB-006-1 | ecosystem: Environmental > Aquatic > Thermal springs > Hot (42-90C) > Sediment | place...
GGCGCGTGCACCAGGAGACCCACATCCGGGAGTGGGTACAGCACCGGACGCAGGCGACCTGGCTGGCGACCGCAGGCTGATGGGATCTTCGATTGGTCATGTGCGCTAAGTTCGCGCCTATAGGGCACAGCCCTCCCACACTCTCCCGCGAGCGGGGGGATGGGGAAACCCGGTTTCCCCACGCCTCCTGCTTGAGGGCGTAGCCCTCCCACACCCTTCTGCGGGCGGGGGGATGGGGGAACCTGGTTCCCCCATGGTCACGATAGCCGTCCATGCGGCGCGCGCCGCACCCCGACGGGATGACCATAGGGTGTTCCTGGGATGGCTTTGCTCTCCCACACCCTCCCGCGGGTGGGGGGATGGGGAAACCTGGTTTCCCCATCCCCCTGCGGGGCGGGGGCGTGGGGAAACCCGGTTTCCCCACACCCCTCGCCAAGGGCTTACGTTCACGTTAGGATAACCGGTCGGTATGACAGGAGCATTACCGGCAACATACACAAAGCGCGGCACATGCGTGTGCCGCGCTTTGTAAACGGTTCTGGTCGGGGCGACTGGATTTGAACCAGCGACCTCCTGAACCCCATTCAGGTGCGCTACCGGTCTGCGCTACGCCCCGTATCCTGATGGATTATAGCGCCTCACGGCCCTTGCGTCAACTCAACGCGCGTGTGTAAGTGTTCACAGGTCTCCTGGGAGCGCGGGCAGCGTGCCTGCGGAGACGCGACGCGGGCGGGACGCCCGCGCTCCCAGGCGTGTGGGTTGCCCCAGGTGTGAACACTTCCCTGCGTGTGCGCGTGTTCATTCGCCGCCCCAATCAGGTTACGCTATCGTCGCGCCAGATCATGGAGGCGAATGTGCCCAGCACGGCCCCGAAGAAGAGGCCGCCGCCGCCCCAGGCCAGCGCCGAGCGCAGCACGAACCATGCCCAGAACGCCGCACCGGCATCGGCGGGGATGGCCCCCAGGGCGTAGCCTACGACGACGTTGAACAGCGTGCCAATCAGGATGGCGAAGGTCGCCAGGGCCAGCGCGCCACGGAAGGCCCAGCGCAGGCGCCGGCGCAGGGTTGCATTGAGGTGCGACTCGGAGGCCATACGCGCCCTCTTGCGGAGAGTCTATGGTTCGTAGGAGAGGTACCGTTCGCAGTGTTCCGCCCCCTTTCCAGCCTCCCCCAGCGCGGGAGGGTCAGGGAGGGGGCGCTTCGGGACGCGACGGCACGATACCGCATAGCCCTTCCGAAACCAATGCTTTAATGGTCTTCGAGAAATTCATCCGGTCTACCGGGCTGGCCGTGGGGCTGATGGTCTTTGAGCAATTCATCCGCTATGCCAGTCTAGCCGTGGGGCTGATGGTCTTTGAAAAATGAATCCGCTCTGCCGGGCTAGCCGTAGGGCTGAAGCCCTCGGCCAGGGGATGCGAAGGCCGCCTGCGCGGCCTGGAGCGGACTATTTCTTCAAAGACCATAAGCCCCTCGGCCAGGGGATGCGAAGGCCGCCTGCGCGGCCTAGAGCGGATGATGTATTCAAAGACCATAAGCCCTCGGCTACGGGATGCGAAGCCCGCCTGCGCGGGCGAGAGCGGAGTATGTATTCAAAGGACCATTATAGCGTTAATGACGCTGCTCGATAGGTGTGTAGGGCACGTCCAGCGGGCCGATGTACTCCGCTTCGGGGCGGATGAGGCGATTGTCGGAGTACTGCTCGTACACGTGGGCCGTCCATCCAGCGACGCGACTGATGGCAAAGATGGGCGTAAACAGGTCAATCGGCACGCCCAGCGTGTAGTACACCGAGGCGGAATAGAAATCCACATTGACCGGGAGGCTCTTTTCCGCCTGCACGATGGCGCGAATGCGCTCGCTCATCTCGAACCAGCGCCGGTTGCCGGTGCGATCGGCCAGGCGGGCGGCCAGACGCTGGAGCCAGAGCGCGCGGGGGTCGTCGGCCTTATAGACGCGGTGACCGAAGCCCATGATCTTCTTCCTGGCCGCCAGCGCCCCGCGCATATACTGATCGACGCGCTCGGGGTTGCCGATTTCGAGCAACATGCGCATCACCTGCTCATTGGCCCCGCCGTGCAGCGGCCCCTTGAGGGTGCCGATGGCCGAGACGATCGCGCTGTGGAGGTTCGATAGGGTCGAGGCCGTAATGCGCGCGGCGAAGGTGCTGGCGTTCAGGCCGTGATCGGCGTGCAGGATGAGACACTGGTCGAGCACCCGCGCCGTCTCCGCGTCGGGTTCGACGCCGGTGAGCATGTACAGGAAGTTGGCGGCATGGTCGAGATGCTCGCTGGGCGTGACCGGCCACAGGCTATTGCGGATGCGCTCCCACGCGGCCACGATCGTCGGCAGCGCAGCGGTAAGGCGAATGGACTTGTTGACATTCGCCTCCAGCGAGTTGTCGCCGGTTTCGGGATCAAACGGCGCCAGCGCCGAAACGGCCGTCCGCAGCACACCCATTGGCGAGGTTTTCTTGGGCAGCAGCAGCAGGAGGGCGATGATCTCGTTGGGCACGAGGCGGTTCTCGGCCATCTTGCGCTTGAAGCTGTCAAGTTGCCTGGTGGTGGGCAGATCTCCGTACCAGAGGAGGGCGGTAGTCTCCTCGAAGGTCGAATGCTCGACCAGTTCGTTGATGTCGATGCCACGGTAAAACAGGCGCCCGTTGGCCCCATCAATGAAGCTGATCCCGGTCTGCGCGGCGATGACCCCTTCCAACCCTCGGCTCGACGACGTCATAGCGCTCTCTCTCTCGATGCTGGTAGAGCAATCCTACGTGTGCCCTGAAGGACCGGACCTGTCAGGCACCTATCCGATCACAATGCACGTAACCGTGCGTTTAATGCCCTCGACGCCCTGGATCTGGTTCATCACCAGCCGGCCAATATTGCGGGGGTCCGGCGTCTGCACGGTGGCAATGATGTCATAGGGGCCGGTCACGGCATCGGCGGCGCTCACGCCGTCAATGGCGCGCAGGGCGGTGAGCACTTCGGCGACGCGCCCGGACTCGGCTTCAATCAACACATACGCTTTCGCTTCCATCGTTCCTCCTCATTGTGGAACATCGGCGGCGCCAGGCGCCTGAAGCCTGCGTTGTTGCTCCTTTGCACGTTCGGGGAAGCGCAGCCCCTCTGAGCGAGAACAACAACGCGGTCGCGGGTCACTCCTGCGGCGCCAGCAACGCGCGCACAAACGCGGCTGCCCCGCCCGCGACCTGATCGGGCGGCAGGCGCTCCAGATGGGCGAGCAACGCGCTGCCGACGATCGCGCCATCGGCCAGCCGGGCCACCTCGGCCACGTGGCTGGCGTTGCTGATGCCGAAGCCGACGACCAGCGGCAGGTCGCTATGGCGACGCACGCGGGCAATGACCTCCCCGAGGTTGGCGGCCAGGCTCTGGCGCGCGCCGGTAACGCCGGTAAGGGAGACCACGTAGATGAAGCCGCTGGCCTGGGCGCTGATCGCCGCGACCCGTTCTTCTGGCGTTGTCGGGGCCACGAACATGATCGTATCCAGGCCGTAGGAGCGCGCGGCGGCCCGCAGTTCAGCCGACTCTTCGGGAGGCGCGTCCGGCACGATCCAGCCATCGCCGCCCGCGGCGGCCAGGTCGCGGGAAGCGCGTTCGATCCCGTAGCGCAGCAGCGGGTTGTAGTAGCCCATCAACAGCAGGGGCGCCTGCGTGCCCCGTTCGCGGAGCGTGGCCACGGTGCGCAGGCAATCCGCTAGCGTGATGCCGTTGGCAAGGGCGCGCTGCGCGGCGCGCTGGATGGTGGCGCCGTCGGCGAGCGGATCCGAGAACGGCACGCCCAGTTCAAAGATGCTCGCGCCGGCTGCTTCCATAGCGGGCACCAGCTCGAGGGCGCTGTCGCGTTCGGGGAAGCCGACGGTGAGGAAGGGCATCAGGGCGATGCGTCCCTCGGCGCGCAGGCGGGCGAAGATTCTGGCAATACGGCTCATACGTCTGCCTGGGGTTGATACGCTGGACCACCGGCCAGGATTCATGAACCGGCGTTACGTGCTTGCCTCCCCACCGCTGGCAGGGAACCCGGGGTATGCGGGAAGGCGCAGCCTTCCTGCACCTCTCCACCGCGTCCAGTTTGTGGTTACCGGGTATCATACCACACCTGGCCGGGGGTGTGCCGGAGAGGGTTCATGCGCACATGGTATGGTCTTTGAATAAATAATCCGCTCTAGCCCGCGCAGGCGGGCTTCGCATTCCGTAGCCGAGGGCTTCAGCCCCACGGCCAGCCCGGCATAGCGGATGAATTTCTCAAAGACCATCACATTGCTCTTCGGAGCGCAGGCAGCGTGCCCGCGGAGACGCCACGCGGGCGGGACGCCCGCGCTCCCAGGCGCGAGGGGTAGCCCGGGTGGGAACACGTGCGGTTAATGCTTCTCATACCGCTTTTGTTAGCTGCGTGCTATAATACGACAAAGCATCCGCCGGCGGGAGCATCCGGGAGGGCGCAGCCCTGCCGGGGAAGTTCCTGTATTGTGTCCCGGTGGGGCGCGTAGCGCAAGGGTGACTGGCGAGGAGTGTGGCGATGGCAGCAGGCAGGATGCTGATGCGCCCGGTGGAGGGCGCGCGGCGCTGGCTCGAGCGCAACCCGGGCGTGGCGCGCTGGATGGGCGTTCTCAGGCTCGGGCTGTTTCAGTTTGGCATGGGCGTTTCGCTGGCGCCCCTGACCGGCACCCTCAACCGCGTGCTGATCGACGAGTTACGCATCCCTGCCGTGGCGGTGGGTTTCCTGCTGGCCATTCACTACTTCGTATCGCCGGCGCGGGCGATGATCGGCTTTCGCTCCGATGTTGACCGGGCCGCGGGCAACTGGCGCACCCCCTACCTGGTCTTTGGCGCCATGCTCACCTATGGCGGCCTGGCAACCGCGCCCTTCTCGCTGATCCTCTTGAGTGGCGATGGGGCCTTGACCTTCCCGGTTGCCATGATCGTCTGCACGCTGATCTTCCTGGCCTATGGCATCGGCGTGAATGCGGTCGAGACGATCTATCTGGCGACGGTCAGCGACATCACCCCCTCGCGCCAGCGTGGTCAGGTCCTCGGGGTGTTGTGGATCATGCTGGTGTTGGGCACGATCGTCAGTTCGATTGTGATGGGCCAGTTGCTGGTCCGCTACGACCACATCCGCCTGATCCAGGTGATGCAGGGATCGGCGGTGGTGTTCGTGGCTCTGACGTTCGTGGCGATGTATAACCAGGAGCGGCTCAGACCCGACGGCAAGCTCGAAGATGTCGGCGAGCCTATCCAGGTGCGCCAGACCTTGCTCGAGTCGGTGCGCTTGCTGGCCGCTCAGCGCCCGCTGCGCAACCTGTTCGTGGTGCTCTTCCTGGCGACTCTGGGCTTCGCCACCCACGATGTGCTGCTCGAACCGTATGGCGGCCAGGTGCTGGGGATGAGCGTGGCGCAGACCACCCGGCTCACCGCCTTGTGGGGTGCGGGGATGCTGCTGGGGATCGTTCTCTCGGCAGTGCTGCTCTGGCGCGGGCGCTCGCCGGTGCCGCTGATCGCCGGCGGTTGCCTGGTCGGTCTGGCGGGCTTTCTGGTGGTGACGCTCTCCAGCAGCGGGGCCCTGGTGAATCCCTTCCGCGTCGGTGCAACGCTGATCGGCGCCGGGCGGGGCGTGTTTATCGTGGGCGCCCTGGCCCTGGTGATGAGCCTGGTGGATAAGAACCACGCCGGTCTCTTCATCGGGCTGTGGGGCATCACCCAGGCCCTGGCGCAGGGCTTCGGCACCATCGGCGGCGGCCTGATGCGCGACCTGGTGCAGCGGGCCACCGCCGATGTGGCCCTCGGCTACACCGCGGTTTATGCCACTTCGATGAGCCTGCTGGCCCTGTCGGTGGCGCTGCTCGCCGTGCTGCGCCTCGGACGCCAGATCCGCAGCGGAGTGGTGCGCACGCCCTGGTCGAGCCTTGACCAGGCCAATGTCGATCAGATTATTTTCTAGTCAGCCGTCCATGCGGCTCCGCCGCGCACCGACGGGATGAACATCCTTCCTGGGAGGGCTGCGCCCTCCCGATCCCTCCCACCGGGTGGGAGGATGGGGAAACCCGGTTTCCCCATCCCCCTGCTTGAGGGCCAGACCCTCCCTGCGGGCGGGGCTATGGGAGAACCTGGTTCCCCCATGTTCACGTTAGACGGTCATGCGCATGGCGCGCAACGCCGCGATGAAAACGGCCCGGGAACGCGGGCGGGACGCCCGCGGCGCGGCTCCGCGGGCACGGTGACGGCCCCCTCCCTGACCCTCCCCCGCTGGGGGCGGGAACCCGGCTCCTCCCCCCAGCGGGGGGAGGCTGGGAGGGGGGCTGAACGCGGCGAACGATGGTCACCTCAGCCGTCCATGCGGCTCCGCCGCACAACCCCGCAATGAAAATAAGTTTGTTCTTGGGAGGGCGCAGCCCTCCCAAACCCTCCCGCGGGTGGGGGAATGGGGAAACCCGGTTTCCCCATTCCCCTGCGGGGCGGGGGAATGGGGAAACCCGGTTTCCCCACGCCCTCTTCGAGAGCCTATGTTCACCTCAGCCGTCTATGCGACTCCGCCGCACAACCCCGCAATGAAAATAAGTTTGTTCTTGGGAGGGCGCAGCCCTCCCAAACCCTCCCGCGGGTGGGGGAATGGGGAAACCCGGTTGCCCCATCCCCCTGCGTGCGGGCTGCGCCTTCCCAACCCCTCCCACCGGGTGGGAGGATGGGGCAACCGGGTTTCCCCATCCCCCTGCGCGCGGGCTGCGCCTTCCCAACTCCTCCCATCGGGTGGGGGCGTGGGGCAACCGGGTTTCCCCATCCCCCTGCGGAGCGGGGGTATGGGGGAACCTGGTTCCCCCATGTTCACGTTAGGCACGCCACAGAAACTCAGGCCGGGCGAGCAGGCACACGAGACCGAGCAACTGCCACGGGCGTAGCTATCGCCGCCAGAAGGCTTGACGCGGAGGGCTTCTGCGCATCGGGCACGGGGCTCTCACGTTCGCCGATGCACGGGCAAGACGCGGGCAGGGTGGAGAACGACTGTCTGCCGAACGGCAGTGCCATCCCTGTCCACCGAGGCGATGAGGGAGACGGTCACTTCCCCAGGGTCGCGAGGAACTCGGCGTTATTCCTGGTCTTCGCCATACGCGCGAGCATCAGTTCGGTACCCTCGTTATCGCCGACCATGCTGACCATGCGCCGCAGGGCATACGTCTGGCGCAGCGTGGTGGGATCGAGGAGCAACTCTTCACGGCGGGTGCTGGAGCGCTGGATATCAATCGCGGGGAAGATGCGCTTCTCGGCCAGTTTGCGGTCGAGGTTGAGCTCCATATTCCCGGTGCCCTTGAACTCCTCGAAAATGACATCATCCATTTTGCTGCCGGTATCAACCAGACAGGTGGCGATAATCGTCAACGAGCCGCCCTCCTCGATGGCGCGGGCCGAACCGAAGAAGCGCTTGGGTGGATAGAGCGCAGCGGGATCGATTCCACCGGAGAGGGTGCGCCCCGACGAGGGCATCGCAATGTTGTAGGCCCGGGCGAGGCGGGTGATCGAGTCCATCAAGATCGCCACGTGCCGACCGTGCTCCACCTGGCGCCGGGCGCGTTCGAGGGTCAGTTCCGCGACCTTGATGTGATCCTCGACCGGCTCATCGAAGGTAGCGGCGATCACCTCGCCCTTGACCGAGCGGCGCATATCGGTAACTTCTTCAGGACGCTCGCCGATGAGCAAGACGATCAACTGGACATCGGGATTGTTGGTGGTGATGCCATTGGCGATCGCCTTGAGCAGCATCGTCTTACCGGCCTTGGGCGGGGCGACGATCAGGCCGCGTTGCCCGCGCCCGATGGGGGCGATCAGATCGACCAGGCGCGTGGAGAGGATATTCGGTTCGGTAGCGAGCACCAGTTGTTGAAACGGATGGACGGGGGTCAGGCGTTCAAAGATCGGGCGTTTCTGGGCCTCTTCGGTGGGAACGTCATTGACCTTCTCGACCCAGAGGAGCGAGGGATAGCGTTCGCCTTCGCGCGGCGGGCGCACGCGCCCGGTAATATGATCGCCGGTGCGGAGGCCGAAGCGCCGGATCTGCGATTGGGCCACATAGACATCGTCAGGACCGGGCAGCAGGCGCGGGCCGCGCAGGAAGCCGAAGCCTTCGGAGCCGATCTCAAGGATGCCGCTGCCAGTCGCGGTTACGGCGCTCTCAGGGGGTTGGACATTGTCAACCGCGGCGCCATTCTGGGTTGCCGCGCCATTCTGGGTCGCGGCCTCATCGGTGGCGGCGCTTTTCTTTGATGTACGTGCCATATGCTTGTTATACTCCCAGGAGATACAAAGTGAACTAACGTGAACATACGCCCTCGGCGAGGGGTGTGGGGAAACCGGGTTTCCCCACGCCCCCGCCCCGCAGGGGGATGGGGAAACCCGGTTTCCCCATCCCCCCACCCGGTGGGAGGGTTTGGGAGGGCTGCGCCCTCCCAGGAAGGATGTTCATCCCGTCGGTGTGCGGCGGAGCCGCATGGACATCTGATACCAGAATCGTGTAGGATGCATGCCTGCCGGGGCAACCCGGGGTCGTTCCAGGATGTTCCTGGCGCGCCGGAACGGCGCGCGTCCCCGCGCGGCCCGAGTGCCGCGGGCGTCTTGCCCGCATCTCGCGCTGGGGACCCATCACGGGAGCGTGGGCAGCGTGCCCGTGGGGCCGCCCCGCCAGGGCGGGATGCCCGCGCTCCGTGGCAACCAGCGTAGATTGGGGACGAACGCCGGTGTCCCGCCCGGCGTATTCTCGTGGATTTGAGAGAACACCCGCAGCCGGAGCAGAGGATGTTGGGGAGAGCAGAGCCTTTCCGGGCCCTCCCGTTCAAGAACTTGCTGAATGTGCCACTAGCATTGTGGATCGACCAGCGGGCAGCGTACCTGTTCACTTCTGGGGTAACACCCGCGCCTGGGAGCGCGGGCGTCCCGCCCTCAGTCGCGTCTCCGCGGGCACGCTGCCTGCGCTCCCAGGAGACATGTGAACACGTACCGGGCAGCGGCATGATCCCCTTCGATACCGGGGAAACCAGCCACTGGCAGGCGCCGGGTCAGGTTGGGGCGCGAGGCGGCACAAGGGCCGCCCGCGCCTGTGCGAGACAGGGAACCGTTCAGGGATGAACGTTAGAGGAGGGCGAAGCCGGACTCAGGCCATCGCGGACTCAGTGCTGTCGGGCAGCAATTCGTCGGTGGCGGAGTCATCATCCTCGGGCAGGGCAGGCTGTTCGCCACCCTCGAGATAGCCGGCTCTGGCGAGGTGGGTACGGATCTCCTCTACCCCCTTGGGGCCAAGGTTACGAATGCCCTGCAATGCGCGCTCGTCAAGTTCGAGCAATCGCCCGATGGTGGTGATATCGGCGCGACGCAGGCTGTTGTAGGTGCGTGTACTGAGGCCCAGTTCGTCGATCGTGCGGTTGTACACATCGGGAGGAATGGCGCGACCAGCGGGCGTGGGCAGTTCGGCGACCGGCTCGGGCTGATCAAAGGCGGCAATGCGCCCGAAGTGCTGGCTCAATACCTGAGCGGCATGGCCCAGCGCATCGCCGGGCTTGATCGTCCCGTCGGTCCAGATCTCGATGACCAGGCGTTCCAGCGCCTGATCATTCTCGCTTCCGATACGCTCGACGAGAAAGTTCACCTGCGGGACGGGATTGAAGAGGGCGTCCACGGCGATCTCGCCGATGTTCAGGCCGCTGTTGTTATCGGCCAGGCTCGTGCCGCGTCCCCGCTCCGCTGTGAGTTGCATCTCCAGCACCGAGTCGTCGTCAATCGTGCAGAGGTAATGGTCGAGGTTGACAATCTCAACCGTGCTGGGGGCATCAATATCGCGGGCATAGACCGGACCGGGACCGCGCTTGATCACCTGCATCGTCACCGCGCGCTCGGAGTACGAGCGCAGGCGGATGCCCTTGACATTCAGGACCAGTTGCGTGCCATCTTCAAGCACGCCGGGAATGGTCGAAAATTCGTGGATCACCCCGCCGATCTTGATGCGGGTGATCGCGGCGCCGGGAATGGAGGATAACAACACGCGACGCAGGGCGTTTCCGAGGGGACCGGCGTGACCCACCTGCAGCGGCTCGATGGCAAACCGGCCGTAGTTGACGCCCGCCGCGACCAGGTGTACCCGTGGCTGGGCGACCAATAACTCCGTTTTTGGCATGGCTCTCTCGTCGTGTTCCCGTCACGCAACGGGGGATAAACGACAATGCGGGCGCACGCATCAGCGTCGCCCAAAATGCCCCTGATGGCTCCTTGCGATCACACTGAGACTATTGTACCGCATATTGGCAAAGATGCAAACCCGCATTCTGCGGATGTTGTGTCAAACCGCGTTCAAACCGGCGTTACCGTTTGCAGAGGCGCGGGGTGGCGCCGCGGGCGGGGGTGTGGGGAAACCCGGTTTCCCCACGCCCCCACGGGATGAACAAGGGTTGTTGCTGGGAGGGCGCAGCCCTCCCAAACCTTCCCAGGGGCCGGGGCCTGGGTGCGCGGGCCGGAGGCCCGCATCCGCAATGGGATACAAGGGTTCTCCTGGGAGGGCAAAGCCCTCCCAGACCCTCCCGCGGGCGGGGGTGTGGGGAAACCCGGTTTCCCCACGCCCCCACGGGATGAACAAGGGTTGTTCCTGGGAGGGCTACGCCCTCCCAAACCCTCCCGCGAGCGGCCTATTTTCACATCAAGGAGCCGATCCGGCGGGGCGGCTGCCAGCGCTACCCTGTGCCCGGCTGCACCTCTGGCGTCTGGAAAGAAGGACTGGCCGGCTGGCGCGCGCGAAGGAGGCGGGCCGAGTTGGCCAGGATGCCCAGATCGGGCAGCGATTGCGCCGCGGCGGCCAGCACTGGCGGCAGGAGACCAATCGCGGCCAGACTCAACCCGACCAGGTTGTAGACCACGGTAAAGCCCAGGTTGAAGCGCACCACGCGCATCGTGCGTTGCGCCAGGCGCAGCGCCTCGGGCAGGAGCGTCCAGTCGTCGCGCATCAGCGCCACGTGGGCCGCTTCCAGGGCGATATCGCTGCCGGCCACCCCCAGGGCCACGCCCACATCGGCCTGGGCCAGCGCCGGGGCATCGTTGATCCCGTCGCCCACCATCACCACACGGTGTCCACGGGCCTGATACTCGCGCACGATGGCGATTTTGTCCTCGGGCAGCAGTTCGGCCCGGTACCCGACGCCGAGACGTTCGGCCAGCGCCGCGGCGGCAGGCGCGCTGTCGCCGGTCAGGATGACAATCTCACGAATGCCCGCCTGTCGCGCCTCGTCCAGGGCGCGGGCCACTTCGGGGCGCTCGCTGTCGGCGGCAGCCAGGACGGCCGCCGGTGTGCCGTCAAGCGTAACAACGAACAGCGTCCGTCCGGCGGCGGCCAGGGCCTCGACCGCGGGTGGCAGGCTGAAGCCGGGCGGCAGCAGCCGCACATTGCCGACCGCCACCTCTATGCCGTTCACCTCGGCGCGCACGCCCTGTCCGGGGAGCGCCGCGAACCGTTGCGGCGCCGGGATCGTCAGGCCGCGCTCAACCGCCGCCAGGCGCACCGCTTCGGCCAGGGGATGCTCGGAGTAGCGTTCGGCGCCCGCAGCCAGCGCCAGGACCTCGGCCTCCGACCGTTCGCCCAGGGCGAGCACCGCGATGATGCGCGGCCGGCCCAGGGTCAGGGTGCCGGTCTTGTCCACCAGCAGCACATCGGCGCGGGCCAGGGCCTCGAGGTAACGCCCGCCTTTGATCAGCAGACCCCGGCGAGCGGCCCCGCCGATGGCCGCCAGCACCGCCACCGGCGTAGCCAGGGCGAACGAACACGAGCAGGCCACCACCAGCACCGCCGCCGTCGCCAGCGGGTCGCGCCGGAGGAGCAGGGTCAGCGCGGCCAGGGTCACGACCACCGGCAGCAGCCAGGTGGCGAAGCGGTCGGCCAGGCGTTGCACGTCGGCGCGCCGGGCCTCGGCCTCCTCGACCAGGCGCACGACCTTGCCGAAGGTGCTGGCCTCCCCGACGCGGGTCGCGCGCACGCGCAGGCTGCCGAACTCGGCGATCGTGGCGGCGAAGACGTTCACTCCCGGCCCGGCTTCTACCGGCATCGGCTCGCCGGTAATCGCCGCCTGGTTGATCGTTGCCTGGCCCTCGATGACCGCGCCATCCACCGGGATCCCTTCGCCGGGGCGCACCACGACCACATCGCCGGGCCGCACGGCGGCGATAGGCAGTTCCACCTCGGCGCCCTCGCGTTCGACGCGGGCGGTCTGCGGGGCCAGGGCGTCGAGCTGGCGCACCGCCCGCCGCGCCTGTTCGGCGGTGAAACGCTCCACGCCATCGCCAACGCGCATGAAAAAGACCACCACCGCCGCTGTCGCCCATTCGCCCACGGCCAGCGCTGCCAGCACCCCCAGGCTCATCAGCGTGTGCGCGGTCACCTGCCGGCGCACCGCCGCGCGGAGCACTCCGGCAAAGACCGGCCAGCCCGCCAGCATGACCAGACCGGCGCCGATCCAGAATGGCACCCTGGCGGTGATCGTTTCGAGCAGGCCCAACCATTCGCCCACGACCACCACGAACAGCACTGCCCCGAAGATCAGGCCGAAGAGCATCAGCGCGCGCCGCGCCACGGCCGCGCCCGCTTCGCCGCGGCCCTGTGGCGCCGGGGCCGCGGGGACCTGGTACCCCGCCGCTTCCACCGCCGCCCGCAACACCTCGGGCGTCACCCGGGCGGGATCGCCGCGAACGATGGCCTTCTCCGCCGCCAGCAGCACCGTCACCGCCTCGACCCCGGGCAGGCCGGCGATGGCCCGCTCGACGTGCGCGGCGCAGTCGGCGCAGTCCATGCCGCAGACGGGGATCTCGATCGTTTCGGCCATAGCTCTCTCGTGTGGCTTCACCACGCGCTCGCATGCGAGGGTCCGGGAGGGCGCGGCCCTCCTGGAAAGGGCGCGGCCCTCCTGGAAAGCGCAAACCGGGGTATTATACCATTGTTGATTGCCGATTTTGGATTGTGGATTGCCCCGCAGGGCGTCACCGTGCGATCCGGCACTCCGACCAATGCGGAAAGTTCAACAGGAAATGGTATTACTACAGTTGTAGGTGCTCCCCGTCGGGCTGAAAGCCCTCGGCTACGGGGTGCAAAGCCCACCTTCGTGGGCTACACAGGCCGCGCAGGTGGCCTTCGCAAACGCTAGCCGAGGCGTTTACGCCGACGGAAACGGATCATCTGCCGAAATACAACTGTAGTAGGTATCCGAACAGGAGTTAATCGGCCGCGACTCGGGGGGCCGTGGCCTGCAGAATCTCGCGCAGGAAGCGGCCAGTGTGCGAGGCCTCGACCATGGCCACCGCTTCGGGCGGGCCCTCCGCCACGATGGAGCCGCCCCCGTCGCCGCCCTCCGGTCCCAGGTCGATCACCCAGTCGGCGGTCTTGATCACATCGAGGTTGTGCTCGATCACGATAACCGTGTTGCCCGCGTCCACCAGGCGATGCAGCACCCGCAGCAGGTTCTGCACATCGGCGAAGTGCAGGCCAGTGGTCGGCTCGTCGAGGATGTAGATCGTCCGTCCCGTGGCCACTCGCGCCAGTTCCCTGGCCAGCTTCACCCGCTGCGCCTCGCCGCCGGAGAGCGTCGTGGCCGGCTGGCCGAGCTTGATGTAGTCCAGCCCCACATCGTGCAGCGTTTGCAGGATGCGCCGCACCCGGGGCACGTTGTCGAAGAACTCCAGGGCCGTCTGCACGTCCATATCCAGCACATCGGCGATGGATTTGCCCTTGTATTTGACCTGCAGGGTCTCGCGGTTGTAGCGTTTGCCCTTGCACTCGTCGCAGCGCACCCACACGTCGGCCAGGAACTGCATATCGATCTTGATTTCGCCGTTGCCCTCACACGTCTCACAGCGACCGCCTCTGACGTTGAAGGAGAAGCGTCCCGGCGAATAGCCGCGCAGGCGGGCCTCGGGGGTGGTGGCGAACAGGTCGCGCAGCAGGTCGAACAGCTTGACATAGGTGGCGGGATTGGAGCGAGGCGTGCGCCCGATCGGCTGCTGGTCAATATCGATCACTTTGTCGAGGTGCTCGATGCCCCGCAGGGCGCGGTAGGGACCGGGCTTGAGCTGGGCCTTGTTGAGACGATTGGCCAGGGCCGGGTAGAGCGTTTCGGTGATCAGCGACGACTTGCCCGACCCCGACACCCCGGTGACGGCCACGAAGCAGCCCAGGGGGAAGCGCGCGCTGACATCGCGCAGGTTGTTGAGGGTCGCGCCTTCGATCTCCAGCCAGGCTTCCTGGTCGGAGGCCGCCGCCGCGGGCGGGGCGCCCCGCGTGCGGCGCAGCAGCGGCGCGGGGGGCCGTTCGGCGATGGCCGAGACGGCGAGGGGCCGGCGCCGCCGCGCGGGCACGCCGATCTCCAGGCGCCCGCTGAGGTACTGGCCGGTCAGCGAGGTGGGATGGGCCGCGATGGCCTCTGGTGGCCCCGCCACCACCACCTCGCCGCCCTTGACCCCCGCGCCGGGGCCGAAATCAATGATCCAGTCAGCCGCCTGCATGGTCTCCAGATCGTGTTCGACCACTACCAGGGTATTGCCCAGATCGCGCAGGCGCAGCAGCGAGTCGAGCAACTTGCGGTTGTCACGCTGGTGCAGGCCGATGCTGGGCTCATCGAGAATGTACATAACCCCGACCAGGCCCGAGCCGATCTGCGAAGCCAGGCGAATGCGCTGGGCCTCGCCGCCGGAGAGGGTCGGCGCGGGGCGGGCGAGGGTCAGGTAGTGCAGGCCAACGTTCTTGAGAAAACCCAGGCGCTCGCGGATCTCTTTCAACACATCGGCGACGATCTGCACCTGGGTCTCGGTGAGCGGCCCTGCGCTCAGGCTGAGCACCCAGTCGAGGGCCTCGGTGACGTTGCGCTCGCAGACCTCGTGAATGTTGGCCCCGGCCACGCGCACGGCGAGGCTTTCGGGGCGCAGACGCGCGCCGCGGCAGGCCGGGCAGGGCTGCTCGCTCATAAACTGCAAGTAGTACTCGCGGGCGACATCGCTGCCGGTCTGCAAGAAGCGCCGGCGGATCTCGGCGGCCAGGCCCTCCCAGGGCCGGTAGAACTCGCCGAAGCCGCCGTGCTCATTCGACCAGAGGAAGCGGATGCGCTCCTGCCCGCTGCCGTAGATGATGGCCTCGCGTTGCCGCGGCGTCAACTGGTTCCAGGGCGTATCCAGGCTGAAGCCGTAGTGGGCGGCGATGGCGACGAGGGCCTTGTAGCCCCACGAGTCGCCCTTCTTGCGCATCTCGCCCCAGTAGGTCACCGCGCCCTCGTGGATGGACAGATCGCCGTTGGGCACGAGCAGGTCCGGGTCCACTTCGAGGCGCGTGCCCAGACCGGTGCACTGGGGGCAGGCGCCCTGGGGCGAGTTAAACGAGAACATCTGCGGGGTCAACTCGGGGAAGGAGATGCCGCAGCTCAGGCAGGTATTGCTCTGGCTCATCAGCCACTCTTCGGGGGCGGCGGCGGCGCCCTCCTCGCCCGGCGCCGCGCGCGCCCGGGACTGGATGCTGATGACGACGCTGCCCTCGCCCACGCGCAGGGCCTGCTCGATACTATCGGTGAGCCGGGTCACGAAGCCGTCATAGGCGCTGCCCGCCCCGGCCGCTGCCACGCCCTGGCCCGTCGCGGGGGCCTCCTCCGCGACCGCGTCACGCTCCGGCATCACCAGGCGATCAACGACCACCTCGATGGTGTGCTTGACCTTCTTATTGAGACGGATCTCCTCGTCGAGCCCGCGGATCTCGCCGTCCACGCGCACGCGCACAAAGCCCTCGGCCCGGGCCTCGGCGAAGATGTCGCGGTACTCCCCCTTCCGCTGCGAGACCAGGGGCGCGAGCACCATGAAGCGCGTCCCGGCCGGCAGGCTCAGCACGCGCTGGACCATCTGCTCGGCGCTTTGCGAGGCGACCGGGCGGCCGCACTGGTGGCAGTGCTGCGCGCCGGCGCGGGCGAAGAGCAGGCGCAGGTAGTCGTAGATCTCGGTCACCGTGCCCACGGTCGAGCGGGGGTTCTTGCTGGCGCTCTTCTGCTCGATGGCGATGGCCGGAGAAAGCCCCTCGATCAAATCAACGCGGGGCTTCTCCATCTGGCCGAGGAACTGCCGGGCGTAGGCCGAGAGGCTCTCGACATAGCGCCGTTGCCCCTCGGCATAGAGGGTGTCGAAGGCCAGCGAACTCTTGCCCGAGCCGCTGACGCCGGTGAGCACCACCAGGCGGTCGCGGGGGATCTCGACATCGATCCCCTTGAGGTTATGCTCACGGGCGCCCTTGATAACGATCCTGTCCTTCGCCATAGACGGTTGCACCCCTGCCGCGCAGACGAAAGCGCCGCCTGGCTTCGTGGCGGCGCTGGATGTGAACGGCCATATGCGTAGTATACCACTGGTGGCCGGTGCTCGCTCGCCACCGCACAGACTCATAGGGCTACGTCAAAGTCCGGTTGATCGTCCGCGCCGTTGGCGTAATGATCTTGAAGAATTAAATCCGCTCTAGCCCGCGCAGGCGGGCTTTGCCCTGCATAGCCGAGGGTTGATGGTCTTTGAGCAATTCATCCGGTATGTCAGGCTGGCCGTGGGGCTAATGGTCTTTGAAATTAATCCAGTATACCGGGCTGGCCGTGGGGCTGATGGTCTTTGAGCAATTAATCCGCTATGCCAGTCTAGCCGTCGGGCTAAAGCCCTCGGCTACGGGATGCGAAGCCCGCCTGCGCGGGCTAGAGCGGATTATTTATTCAAAGACCATAAGCCCTCGGCTACGGGATGCGAAGCCCGTCTACGCGGGCTAGAGCGGATTATTTATTCAAAGACCATATTGCCCTCGTCCATTCCACCTGTTATTTCAAGGGGTTTCAGACGTTCTGCACCCTCCTGCAAAGTTCAGCGCCTTGCGGGAGGTATGCCGGAATGATGATGCGTTCCTATCGTACTATCAGCGGCAAAGCCACCCGATAGCCTTTCTGGTACGTTTGGCCGCCGGTGTATGGCAGCCCGCTCAGGGCGTTGCCCGCCAGGTCGGTGATCGTGGCGGTGTTCGGAATGTCCAGGCGCAGCGTGCCGTTGCCGGTTCCGGTGTTGACGGTGACGGTGTAGACGGCGCCCGACCCGCTCACCCCGGTGACGCTCGCGCCGCTGATGCCGGTGAGCGTGAGGGCGAAGTCGGCGACGTCCACGCCGGTGACCGCTTCGGTGAAGGTGACGGTGAAGGTCACGCTCGCCGCACTGGTCGGGTTCGGGTCGGCGCGGGTGATCGACGAGACGCCAGGCGCGGTCGCGTCAGCGGTCTTATCCACATTGTACATCTGCCCGCTCGTGTAGGGCAGTCCGCCCACCGCATTCCCCGCCAGGTCGCTGATCGTGGCGGTATTCGGAATGTCCAGGCGCAGCGTGCCGTTGCCGGTTCCGGTGTTGACGGTGACGGTGTAGACGGCGCCCGACCCGCTCACGCCGGTGACGCTCGCGCCGCTGACGCCGCCGGTGAGCGTGAGGGCGAAGTCGGCGACGCCCACGCCGGTGACCGCTTCGGTGAAGGTGACGGTGAAGGTCACGCTCGCCGCGTTGGTCGGGTTCGGGTCGGCGCGGGTGATGGAAACGACGCCTGGCGTGGTCGTGTCGTAGGTGCGGCTGAACGACGCAGCGGTGTTGCCGTTGCCCGCTGCATCGAAAGCGACGTTCGCGCCGATCGTGGCGGTGACCAGACCGTTGGCAGCCGGGGTCAGGTCGAAGGTGTAGGTTGCGCTGCTGCCCGCAAAGTTGCTCACCGAACCGTTGCTCACGGCGATGTCGCTTGCGGTGAAGCCGGTCACCGGCTCGCTGAAGGTGACCGTGACCGGAATGGGCGCGCTGTTGGTCGGGTTGGGCGCGCTTGACGTCATCGTGACGCCCGGCGCGGTTTTATCCACGGTGTAGACCTCGCCAGCGGTAAACGGCAGCCCGCTCAGGGCGTTGCCCGCCAGGTCGGTGATCGTGGCGGTGTTCGGAATGTCCAGGCGCAGCGTGCCGTTGCCGGTTCCGGTGTTGACGGTGACGGTGTAGACGGCGCCCGACCCGCTCACCCCGGTGACGCTCGCGCCGCTGATGCCGGTGAGCGTGAGGGCGAAGTCGGCGACGTCCACGCCGGTGACCGCTTCGGTGAAGGTGACGGTGAAGGTCACGCTCGCCGCACTGGTCGGGTTCGGGTCGGCGCGGGTGATCGACGAGACGCCAGGCGCGGTCGCGTCAGCGGTCTTATCCACATTGTACATCTGCCCGCTCGTGTAGGGCAGTCCGCCCACCGCATTCCCCGCCAGGTCGCTGATCGTGGCGGTATTCGGAATGTCCAGGCGCAGCGTGCCGTTGCCGGTTCCGGTGTTGACGGTGACGGTGTAGACGGCGCCCGACCCGCTCACGCCGGTGACGCTCGCGCCGCTGACGCCGCCGGTGAGCGTGAGGGCGAAGTCGGCGACGCCCACGCCGGTGACCGCTTCGGTGAAGGTGACGGTGAAGGTCACGCTCGCCGCGTTGGTCGGGTTCGGGTCGGCGCGGGTGATGGAAACGACGCCTGGCGCGGTCGCGTCATACGTGCGACTGAATGGCGCTGCCGCCAGATTACCATTGCCCGCCGCATCCGTCGCCGCTCCCGCTGCGATGGTCACTGTCACCACACCGTCTCCAGTCGGGATCAGGTTGAAGGTGTACGTTGTGCCGCTACCAGTAAAATTGTTTACCGTCCCATTACCGACGGTAATGTCTGCCGCCGTGAACCCCGTTACCGCCTCGCTAAAACTGACTGTTACCGGTATCGATGGGCTGTTGGTCGGGTTTGTCACGGTAGAGGTTATCAAGACCCAGGGCGCTGTCTTATCTACACTGTAGCCCTGCATACCCGGATACGGCAAACCGCTCACCATATTACCTACCAGGTCGGTGATTATTGCAGTATCAGGAATAAGCAGCCGTATCGTACCGCCGTACATGCCCGTGTTCACTGTGACAGAGTAGACGCTACCCGAACCACTCACTCCCGTTATATTTGCCCCACTGATGCTACCCGTCGTGATCAGCCTGAAATCGTTCACATCCACCCCTGTCACATCTTCGCTGAACGTCACCGTGAAGCGCACACTTGCTGCATTGGTCGGGTTCGGGTCAGCGCGGGTGATGGAAACCACGCTCGGCCTGGTCGCGTCATACGTGCGACTAAACGGCGCTGCCGCCAGATTACCATTGCCCGCCGCATCCGTCGCCGCTCCCGCTGCGATGGTCACTGTCACTAAACCGTCCCCGCTTGGGATCAGGTCAAAGGTATAGGTTGTGCCACTGCCCGCAAAATTGCTGACCGTGCCATTACTGACGGTAATGTCCGCCGCTGTGAACCCTGTCACCGCCTCACTGAAGCTGACCGTGACCGGTATAGGTGAGCTATTGGTCGGATTCGGCGTGGTTGAGGTCAGCGTTACAGTTGGGGAAACAGTATCCACCGTGTAAGTTTCGTCGGTGGCAGGTTCTACTGCAGACAAGGTATTGCCCGCCGGGTCAATGATATTTTGCCCGGTGGCAAGGTCAAGACCGATAACACCATTGTATGTCGCCAGGTTGCCACCGCTGACGGTGATTTCGTACAGACTAGGAGTGATCTGCGTCACAGCGCTAATCGCGGCGGTAGTGGCAGGCGAGGCGTTGATGCTGAAATCTGTCAGATCTACGTTCTGTACGTTCTTGCTGAAAGTGGCGCGAAAGACTAATGCCGTGGCGTTGGTGAGTGAGGTAGATGGGTTGTAGCGCGTGAAGGAAAGCAAGGTCGGGGGAATTAAGTTGTACTCATACGCTCCCATATCCACAATAGCACTGCCATCGCCATTCCCATCTACAACGCGCGGGCTACCATCTAGGTCAGTAGTGACGCCAGGGGGGACATCAGTATTGTTTCCTGCATCTATAGCAGGTGAGCCAGGCCGCAGACGCAGGTTGTCATCTGGGGTACCAACGATGTTATCGGCGCCGTCGGCATCCACGAACTGTGGATCGCTATTGATATTGCCCGTACCAGAGTAACCGCCCTGTATGTTGCTGTATGAGACGTTTGTGGAGCTATAATTTTCGTTGAGGATATTTGCAGAGATATGAGCAGTATTGCCCCACATGATGACATTCTTCAGGATCGGACTGCTGAGATTGTTGTATATCCCACCGCCCCTGGCAGAAGCAGAGTTGCGGCTAAAGGTAACATTGATTAGTGTTGGAGCGCTAATATCGTTGTTATATATTCCAGCACCAAATAAAGATGAGTTGCCGCTAAAAGTTACGTTCATTAGCTCTGGACTACTTTGGGAGTTGAAGATTCCGCCGCCGAGTCCAATCGAGTTGTTGCCACAGAAAGTAACGTTCATCAGCTTTGGGTCGCTATCATCATTGTACATCCCGCCGCCGTTGTTAGACGAGTTACCCCAGAAAGTGACATTCGTCAACGTCGGACTACCTCGGTTGTACATTCCGCCACCATTAGTGGCCGAGTTACTGCTGAAGGTGACGCTGGTCAATGTTGAAATGCCTACATTATACATCCCGCCACCCCAAGTAGCTGAGTTACTGCTGAAGGTGACGTTGGTCAACGTTGAAATGCCTGAGTTGGACATCCCACCGCCAAAGTTGTTGGACGAATTGCCGATAAAGGTGACTTCGGTCAATACAAGGGTAGCCGCGTTGGAAATTCCTCCGCCTTCAACAGAAGCAATGTTATTACTGAAGGTGACTTTAGTCAGTTTTGGACTACCAATAAAATTTCTCATCCCGCCACCACTTCCGGTTGAATTGCCAATGAAGATGACGTTTGTTAGAGTCGGATCACCACCATAGTTGCCCATTCCACCGCCATTCCAAGTGGTCGAGTTGCTGCTGAAGGTGACGTTGGTCAACGTTGGACTCCCGCCTTCGTTGTACATCCCGCCACCTGAGAAGTAAGCCGAGTTGCCGCTAAAGGTGATGTTATTCAGCTTTGGTCCGCTATAGTAACTGTACATCCCACCACCTCTGTCGTTAGGCGGCGAAATATCATTTGCCTGCCCAGCAGAAATGATGAAACCGTCTAATACGGTCGTATCGTCCACTGTAACTCCGGTGACGACATGGTAGGCATTATTGCCTATGACGTTTTCTCCCAAATCGATAATGTAGTTGCCGCCGTGATTGTCATTCTGGTCAATATCACCGCTGAGGATAGTATGATTGTTCTGCCAATCGCGAACGCTAAAGTTCCCTTCTGTCCCAGGAGTTCCGGCAAATCCACCATAGATAGCAACGCCGTTCTTCAGCGTGAAGGTAGCGTTGCGGTCGTTATCAGCGTAGTATGGTGGAATGTCAGGATAATGTACACCTTGTTTGACCCAGATATGGTCGCCACTTACAGCATCATTCAGCGCTTTTTGCAGGGTGCAGGCGTTCGCCCACGAGGAACAGTCAGCGCTGCCGGTCGCAGCCGGCGCGGCGTAGAGCACGCCGGAGGCGCTGACCGGTCGGGGCGCTGGCAGAACGGCGGTCATGATCAGGAAGACTCCAATAACGAAGAGCGTGGCAAGCGATTTGAGCGATGCTGACATGCGCTTCCTCCTGAGTGCGGGTTGCTGACATTCGGATTGCTGATAGCGATGGCGTAGGTGCGTCGAATGCCCTGAACCGGCAAGCCGTTAGTGTCGTCAGTGCCAACCTGATCCTTTCCGCCCTTCGAGCATGGCCGGATGCTTTCCGGTGACGACAGGCGTTCCTGCTCACTCCTTTCTCATAACCGACCCCTTATCGTCTGTCACGCTACAATTTATCGTATCACTGTATCCTCTCCATAACCACTAGGCGGTGGGTGAAGGCGGAGCCAGGGTCTGGTAGACTACCGGGTATATGCAGATCCCTGACCTCAACCCCGACAGCATTGCCGATCTGTCCACGCGCCAGATTGTGATCCAGTTGCTAACGTGAACATAGGCTGCTAAAGCAGGGGGATGGGGCAACCCGGTTCCCCCACGCCCCCGCCCGCGGGAGGGCCTCGCCCTCACGCAGGGGGATGGCGAAACCTGGTTTCCCCATCCCCCCACCCGATGGGAGGGGTTGGGAGGGCGAAGCCCTTCCAAGAGGAACCTATGTTCACCCTGTTCGTGCGCGGCGCAGCCGCACGGATGGCTGAATGTCATCGGGACGCTCGCGGCTGAGACCGCGGCGCTACGGGGTGCAATCCAGAATCGGCGTGATGAGAACCCACGGCTGAAGGGGCGGTTGGGCAGGCCCGACATCAAACCACCCACGCCGCCGTTGGCCGCGCCGACCGAATCATTCCTCGGAGGCCGAGCGTCGCACGCGCACGCCCCGGGGGGAACCTAAGAACAACGCAACCCTGATCGTGACCCACGAGGAACGCTGCGTGGTGAATCCGGCGATCCTGCCGGCCGATGCGGCGCGCCACGGGACAACCGATTCCATTGTGCAGCGGTTGCGCAGCACTGTGGCGGTTGTCCGCTTCGTGCGTGAGATCTGGGACGTGCCCATGACGCACCCCACCATCACCGCCCTCTCGCCGCCAGGGTATCGGGGCGGCTTCTGCCACGCGATCCCGCCCTCCGCCACGGGGCGAACGTCGGTCAGCCCGCGCTGATGCGCTTTCTGCAGGATGTCGGTTTGAAGATTGGCACGGGCACGGCGGCGCAGATGCGGCACTACCTCATGCCGGCCCCCCGCGGGCCTCATCATCAGGCGGAACTGACCGCGTTTGGGACGTGCTATTGGACGGTCTCTCGCGACCTGCGGGCCTACCAACAGATCCTGACTGCAGCGGAACGCGCGCGCTTAGAGTCGGAAAGATGTTCTCACGCTCGAAGCACTTACCCATAGTCGCCTCCTTTGCTGTGAAGTGGTGTTCCGTTCAGGAGCATATGGGTGCCCTGGCCCTGTCGGTTAGACCATATGCCTTGCACCAGGATGGGTGTCAACCTGGTTGTGATGGATAGCTTTTTGCGGAGAGGGCGCAGCCTCCCGCCACATCCATGACCATCATTGTGACAGACGCGCCGGCGCTCGCCGAAACTCCGGCGTCGCTTCCAGGCGCTCGATGAACGCGCGCATCGAAGGCACGCGGCGCCGGCGTTCCTCCAGGCATGGCGCGGTGGCGTCGCGCGCCAGTTGCGCGAGTCCGGCGGAGATGCGCGCCTGGCCCGCCCACGGCGCCCTGCCCGCCCCGGGCGCGGGGTTGTCCTCGTCTTCCGGGGCGCCCAGAAGCATCTCCTGGAGCGCGCGCCCCAGCCCGTACACATCAATGTGCGGGGTGAGCGTTTCTGCTCCGCCGCCGCTTAACCGTTCCGGCGGCAGGTAGCGCCGCGTGCCGTAGATGCTGCGCTGGCGCGGGGCGCGCAACGACTCCGCCGCGCCCAGATCGATCAAGGCAACGTCAGCGATGCCCCGCGTGGGGCGCAACATGATGTTTCCGGGCTTGACATCGTGATGAATGAGGCCGTGGGTGTGCAGGTGATGCAGGGCCTGGGCGGTCTGATGGGCGATGTGCGCCGCCAGGGTCGGGTCGAGGGGCCGGCTCCGCCGCCGGCGCAGCACGTGGGCCAGGGTTGGCCCTGGCTCGAAGGCCAGCGCGAGGTAGGGCACGGTACACCCGTCGCCGGCCTCGCCGCCGGGTAGGCGTGCCAGGCCCAGGTCGCGCGGGCCAGGCTCGCCGGGGCGCCGGCGCTGGCTGTAGAGCGCCACCAGGTGCGGGTGCCGCAATTCCACACGCGCGAGGTAGCCGTGTTCGTCGTGCAGGTTGGCCTGGAAGTCGGGACGGGCGAGTTTGAGCGCCGCCAGTCCGCAACGGGGACGCAGGCGCCTCAGCAACCCGGCGGCGCGTTCCCGCAGGCGCCCGCGGTCCGCCGGTCGCGCCAGGTACAGCGCGCTTGCGCCGCTGGTGGCAATGGGCCGGAGAATGACAAACTCGTCGATCCGCTGTCCGGGTTGGAGAGGAGGAAGATCGCGCAGCATCGTCGTCCCTGGGGCATGCGGTGGTCCTCTGTTGTACCGCCGCGACCCGCCGCGCGATGCGCCCTGCTAGTCAGTGTTCCTCTCCATGGGCCGGGGAACGGGGAAACCCGGTTTCCCCGTTCCCCGGACGGGAGGCGGGCCGGTGTAGGGGCGGGGTCACCCAGGCGGTGCCGTTCCAGACCAACGCCTGGCCGCGGAGGCGGGCCGGCGTAGGGGCGGGGTCACCCCGCCCCTACGCCGCTTCGGGGGAGCGCCCACCCTCCAGGCGCGAACGTCACGGGCGCGGGCTGCCTGCAGCGGCACCATGGGAGGAAACGCACGTGACCGTTTGCCTCGACACGGGACCACGGGGGAGGTTGGGGGGGGGGGGGGGGGGGGGGGGGGGGGGGGGGGGGGGGGGCGGGGGGGGCGGCGGGCGGCGGGGGG
>Ga0272446_1002571_pt1 | contig 24419 bp, 42 predicted proteins | sample YNPCB0061_FD_194587 | JGI IMG/M metagenome (GOLD analysis project Ga0272446, IMG submission 194587) | Hot spring microbial mat communities from Yellowstone National Park, WY, United States - YNP-CB-006-1 | ecosystem: Environmental > Aquatic > Thermal springs > Hot (42-90C) > Sediment | place...
ATCGGCGGGCAGGAGCTGCCGATGCATGACCCGAAGCTGCAGCCGGAGTACTACACGACCTACAAGCTCGACCCGACGCCGGCGCGCCACACCCAGTACGAGGGGAACAAGCGGCTTGGCAAGATCCCGCCGGCGCCCGCGGACAACAAGGTGTACACCGGGCGCGGCGAGCACCACAAGGGTGCGAGCGAGTACATGCACGTGGTGAACGCCGGCGGCATGTGCCAGTTCATCATGATGGCGGCGAACACGGCGAACATGCCGACGTGGTTCAATGCCGTCACCGGCTGGGACATGGACCTCGACGAGATGATGCAGATCGGCGAGCGGATCGCGAACCTGCGGATGGCGTACGAGGTGCGCGAGGGCGGGAACCCGCGGAAGCGGTATGTGCCGCCGCGGGTGACCGGCGAATCGACGGAGGCGACCCATGCGGGGCCGCTCCAGGGCATCAAGCTCGACACCGAGACGCTCGAGGTCGAGTTCCTCAAGGCATGCGACTGGGACCTCGACACCTGCAAGCCGTCGAAGGCGAAGCTGGAGGCGCTCGGGCTGCAGGACGTGGCGGCAGCGCTGCACGCGTAGACGGCCAGGCTGACTGCGCGGTTATCGCCGAGGCGCCCCTCCCGGATGCCGGGAGGGGCGCTTCGCTGTGCTGCGGAGCTATGGAGGCCGCGCTTTACCGGCATTTGCGGGGCGATGGGGCACGGTAGTGGCTGCGGGCCTGCGAGCCCGGACCGTGGAGGACTCCGAGTGACGAGCTGGACCACTGAATCGCGCCAGGAGGCCGCGGCGCGCGCCCACGCGGTCTTCGAAGCCGCCATGTTCGAGATCAAGCGGGTGATCGTGGGGCAGGAGCAGATGCTCGAGCGGGTGCTCGTGGCGTTGCTCGCGAACGGCCATCTGCTGATCGAAGGCGTTCCGGGACTGGCAAAGACGCTGACGGTGAAGACGGTCGCCGAGGTGCTGGGCGGGACGTTCCACCGGGTGCAGTTCACGCCGGACCTGGTGCCGGGCGACCTGGTGGGGACGCGGATCTACCGGCCGGATACGGGCACCTTCGTGGCCGAGAAAGGGCCGGTGTTCTGCAACATCCTCCTTGCGGATGAGATCAACCGGGCGCCGGCGAAGGTGCAATCGGCGCTGCTGGAAGTGATGCAGGAGCGGCAGGTGACGATCGGGCTGGAGACGTTCCGGGTGCCGCACCCGTTCCTGGTGATGGCCACGCAGAACCCGATCGAATCGGAGGGGACCTACCCGCTGCCGGAAGCGCAGGTCGACCGGTTCATGATGAAGGTGGTGGTGGACTACCCGGCGGAGGCGGAGGAGCTGGCGATCGTGCAGCGGTCGCTGGCGCCGGTGGGGGAGGTGAAGCAGGTGCTCCCGATTGAGGAGCTGGCGAAGTACCAGCAGCTCACGGAGGAGGTGTACGTCGACCGGGCGGTGGCGGAGTACGCGGTCGCGCTGGCGAATGCGACGCGGCACCCGGAGCGGTTCGGGCTGGTGCGGCACAAGGAGCACATCGCGTTCGGCGCGAGCCCGCGCGGGAGCATCAATCTCGTCCATGCGGCGCGGGCGGTGGCGCTGCTGCGCGGCCGGGCGTATGTGCTTCCCGGCGATGTGTACGACCTGGCGCGGGATGTGCTGCGGCACCGGATGGTGCTGACGTACCAGGCGCTGGCCGAAGGGGTGACGGCTGACCGGATCCTGGACGGGATCCTGGCGGCGGTGCCGGTTCCGCGCATCGAGCTGGCGGCCGGGGCAACGGCGTGAGCGGACTGACCGTCCGCCGGCCGACACGGGAGGCGCCCGGCCCGGGGCCAATGCCGGAGGCCGTGCTGCGGGCGCTCGATATCAGCATCGGGCGACGGGTGAGCAGCCTGCTGGCGGGCGATTTCCGGTCGCACGGCCTCGGCGCGGGGACCGAACTGGCGCAGGTGCGGGAGTATGTCCCGGGCGACGATGTGCGGCGGATCGACTGGAACGTGACGGCGCGGACGCTCGTCCCCCATGTGCGGGAGTTCGTCGCGGAGCGGGTGCTGACGACGTGGCTGGTGCTCGATGCGTCGCCATCGATGCTGTTCGGGACCGCCGAGCGGCGGAAGTTCGACGTTGCCGAGGGCGTGGCGCTGGCCGCGGGGCACGTCGCGACGCGGCACGGGAACGCGCTCGGCGTCTACCAGTTCGACGGGGTGACGGAGCGGCTGACGCGGCCGGCGCAGGGCCGTGCGGGGCTGCTCGCGCTGTTGCTGGCGCTCCGGCTGCAGCCGCCGGCGGAGGGGGCGACGGCCTCGCTCGGGCGGGCGATTGCGCGGGTCGACCGGGTCGCGGGGCGCGGCCGGCTCGTCATTCTCGTTTCGGACTTTCGCGGGCCGAGGGACTGGGAGCGGCCGCTGCTCCAGCTGTGCGGACGGCATGATGTGATAGCGGTGGAGATTCGCGACCCGCGGGAGCAGGAGCTGCCGGACGTGGGCGAGCTGTGGCTGGTCGACCCGGAGACAGGCCGGCGGCTGCGTGTCGATACCGGGTCGAAACGGCTGCGGGAGCGGTTTGCCGCGGCGGCGCAGGAAGAGCGGCAAGAGGTCGCGGCAGCGATCCGGCGGGCCGGGGCGCGCCACATCGTCCTGTGGACGGCCGGCGACTGGCTGCGGCCGTTCGCGGCAGGGCTGCTGGAGAACGGGGTGGTGCGATGACGTTCCTGTGGCCGTGGATGCTGCTTGCGCTGGGCGTGGTGCCGGTGCTGGCCGGGCTGTACGCGGTGATGCAGCGGCGGCGGCCGAAGTACGCCGCACGGTTCACCAACCTCGACCTGCTGGCGAACGTGGTCGAAGCGAGCCCGGGCTGGCGGCGGCACATCCCCCCGGTGCTGTACCTGCTGGCCATCGCGGCAGTGGTTGTCGCGCTGGCCAGGCCGCAGCTGGTGACGAAGACCCCGCGGCAGGAGGGGACGGTGGTGCTGGTAACCGACGTCTCGGGGTCGATGAATGCTACGGATGTGAACCCGACGCGGATGGCAGCGGCTCAGGAGGCAGCGCACACGCTGGTCGACCGTCTGCCGAAGGGGTTCCGGGTCAGCCTGATCGCGTTTTCGAGCGGGGTGAGCGTGCTGGTTCCGCCGACGACGGAGAAGGAGAGCGTGCATGCGGCGATCGACCGCCTGTCGCCGCTGGGCGGGACGGCGATGGGCGACGCGCTGGCGACGGCGGTCGACGTGGTGAAGGCCGCGCTCGCGCCCGCGGATGGGGTGAGCGGGGGGCCCACGCCGGCGCCGGAGGCGCCGATCCGCGCGGAGGGGGAAGCAGCCCCAGCGGTGATCGTGCTGCTCTCGGACGGGGCGAATACGGTCGGCACGTACCAGCCGCTGGATGCGGCGCGGCTGGCGGCGGAGGCTGGCATCCCGGTGTACGCGGTCGCGCTGGGGACGCCTGACGGCGTGGCAGTGGTCATCGACCCGCAGGGGCGGCAGCGGACGGTGCGAGTGCCGCCGGATATCGAGACGCTGCAGGCGATTGCGGAGACGACGGGAGGGCGGGCGTTCCAGGCGCCGGGCGCTGACCAGCTGGCGAGCATCTACCGGGACCTTGGGGACCGGATCGGGTACTACGAGGAGCGAACGGATGTGACCTGGGCCGGCGCGGCGCTGGCGGGGGTGCTGGTGCTGGCGGGGGGAGCGCTGGGGCTGCTCTGGTTCAATCGCTTCCCGTAACCTTGCAATTCGTTCAGGTTGGAACGAGATTGCGCCGAGGACAGCGATTCGGTAGGGTTCCGTCATGCCGTTCGCGGTATGCAACGGGGTGCGGCTGTACTACGAGGTGCACGGTGCGGGTGAGCCGCTGCTGCTCGTCATGGGGCAGGGGAGCGACCACCACGGATGGGACCCGGTGCTGGACGACTTCGCGGCGCGGTACCAGGTCATCGTGTACGACCACCGGGGCACCGGCCAGAGCGACAAACCGACCGAGCCGCCGTACACGACGCGGATGCTGGCAGCGGATGCGGTGGCGCTGCTCGAGCACCTCGGTATCGACCGGGCCCATGTGTACGGGATTTCGATGGGCGGCCGCATCTGCCAGTGGATCGCCATCGACTACCCGGAGCGGGTGCGCTGCGTGGTGCTCGGGTGCACGACGCCCGGCGATGCGCACGGGGTGAAGCGGCCGGAGGAGGTCGACGCGAAGATGCGGAACCGGCCGCAGGACCCTGAGTCGGCGGCGACCTGGCTGGCGGAGGAGATGGTGAGTCCCGGCTGGCTGGCGGAGCACCCGGAGTACCTGGCGTTTTTGCGCGAACGGGCGCGGAATCCGATCCCGGCGTACGCGCAGCGGTTGCATTACGAGGCCAGCCAGGGGCACGATGCATGGGAGAGGCTGACGGAGATCCGCGCGCCGGTGCTGGTGATCCACGGGACGGAGGACCGGATCAACCCGACCGCGAATGCGGAGCTGCTGGCGGGGCGGATTCCGGGGGCGGAGCTGTATCTTGTACGAGGAGGGCGGCACGGGTACTTCATCGAGTTTCGCGAAGAAGCGGGCGCGGCGGTGATGGGGTTCCTGGAGCGTCACACCACGAGGTAGGGTGCGGGCATGCATTTGCAACGGAAGATCATGGGCTTTTCGCGGGATGTGGGGCGGCGGCTCGACCGGGCGCTGGGTGAGAACCTCATCGGGCTGTACCTGCACGGCTCGGCGACGATGGGAGCGTTCCAGTACCTGCGGTCGGACTTCGACATGCTGGCGGTGGTGGAGCGGCCGCTGACCAAGGACGAGCAGCGGGTGGTGGCGGAGCTGCTGATGGACCCGGAGATGCCGTGCCCGGGCTCGGGGCTGGAGCTGAGCATCGTGACGGACGCGTCGCTGGACGTGGAGAGCCACTCGCCGCCGTTCGAGCTGCACCTGTGCACGGTGCCGGAGGCGCGGACGTTCGTCGACGGGCATGGCCACCCGGGCGACCCGGACCTGCTCATCCACTACGCGGTCGCGCGGGAGAAGGGGCGGGCAATCATCGGCCCCCCGCCGGAGGAGATGTTCCCGCTCATTCCGCGGAGCTGGGTCCTGGAAGCGATGGCCGACGAGCTCGGCTGGGCGCTGGCAAATGCCACGCCGGGCTACGCGGTGCTGAACGCGGTGCGGGCGCTCCGGTATGCCTACACGGGCGACTTCGTGAGCAAGCAAGAAGGGGCGTACTGGTTCTTCCGGCAGCGGAAGAACATGATGCCGGTCCGGCTTGCGCTGAAGCAGCACCTCGGCCGGGCGGCGACCGGCCCGACGCCGGAGGCGGCGGAGCGGTTCGTGGGCTGGGCGCTGGATGAAATCAACCGGGTGCGGATGGACCTGGACGAGGACGAGTAGGCCGGCCCGTGGACGGCGCAGCGATCCGTCCGGCCGGCCCGGGAGACGCGGGGGCGCTCGCGCGGCTGCGGTATGCGTTCCGCGCTGAGATGGGGCAGGCCGGCGAGCCGCTGGAGGCGTTCCTCGCGCGGGCTACCCCGTGGATGGCTGTGCGGCTGCAGCCGGGCAGCAGCTGGCGGGCCTGGCTCGCGGAGGCTGCAGACGGCGCAGCAGCGGGGTGCGCGTGGCTGCAGTTCATCGAGAAGGTGCCGAACCCGGGCGACGAGGAAGAGCTGCACGGCTACGTGACGAGCATGTACGTCGTGCCGGCGGCCCGGGGCGCGGGGGTCGGGGCTGCGCTGCTGGAAGCGGCGCTCGGGGCCTGCCGCGATGCCGGGGTCGACTCCGTGCTCCTGTGGCCGACATCGCGCAGCCGGCCGCTGTACGGGCGGTTCGGGTTCGGGCAGCCGGATGACCTGCTGGAACTGCGGCTGGGGACCGGCCGGCAGCTGCCCTGACCGGGACGGTTATTCGCGCGGGGGCGCAGCGAGGCTGCCGTCCGGCGGGGGCGGCAGCGGCGGCGGGTAGGGTAGGCCGCCGGGCGGCACAGTCGGCGTTGGCGTGGGGGCGGCAGGCGGCGGGGTCTCCGTGGGCGGCGGCACCGCGGAGGGCGGGGTTTGCACGGGCGGCGGCGTCGCGGCAGCGGTCGGTGAGGCCGGCGGTGTGACCGCAGGGGAGGGGGTCGGGGTGGGAGGCGGGGCCTCGGGGGCGGGACCATCGGGGGGCCGGGGGCGGAACGGGTTGGCCGCCGGCGCGGCGCCAGGGGTCCGGGGGAGCGAGCGGACCTGGTCGAGCGTGAGGCGGGTGGTCGGGACGGCGATGACGGAGGGTGTGACGGAGGGCGTGGGCCGGGCCGGGGCGGTGTGGGGGTCGGCCGCAGGGGTCGGGGTACCGCGGGCGGCCTCCGGCTCGCTGTGGGCGCCGGCGTCGGCGGGGGCAGGGGTGGTTTCGGGCGGGGGAGCCGATGCGGCGCCCATGGTGGACTGGTAGGCGAGCGCCCCGGCAGCGAGGAGTGCGCCGACGAAGACGAGGTTTCCCTTGTTCACGAAGCTCCCCACCTGCGGTGATCGGCAGCGTGGGCGCCGGTGCGTGGCGGGCAGCGGGGAACGGGCCGGTTGCGGCGCGGTGACACGCGCGACAAACGGCGGGGGCCCCGCCAGTGCGGGGCCCCCGGGGTGCTGCGTCCTGCGGAATCCGGTGCGCTTAGCGCTTGGTGAACTGGGGCGCCTTGCGGGCACGCTTGAGGCCGGGCTTCTTGCGCTCCTTCATGCGGGGGTCGCGCGTGAGGAGGTTTTCCGGCCGCTTGAGGAGAGGCTTCAGGGAGGGGTCGGAGGCGACGAGCGCGCGGGCGATGCCCATCTGGATGGCGCCGGCCCAGCCGCTGATTCCGCCGCCGGCGCACTTGATGGTGGCGGAGAAGCGGCCTTCGCGGCCGAGGCGGCGGAGGGGTTCAAGGATTTCGACGCGATGGGTTTCGCGGGGGAAGACCTCTTCCATCGGCTTGCCGTTGACGATGATGGCGCCGGGGCCGGGGATGAGGCGGACGCGGGCGACGGCGGTCTTGCGGCGGCCAGTGCCGTAGTAGTACTGCTGCTCGGCCATGGTGGCTACTCCTCGGTCTCTTCAGCCTTCGCGCGGCGGCGGCGTGCGGGCTTTGCTTCGGCCGCGTGCTCGGCGGCAGTTTCGGTTTCGGCCTGTGCTGCCGGGGCGACGGTCCGGCGGCGCGGGGCCTTTGCGGGGGCTTCCTCGGCGGCGGGTGCGGTCGCTGCGGCCTCTTCGGCGGTCCCGGCGGCCTGGGCGGCTTCGGCGGTCTCGGCCTCCTGCTTCATGACGCGGGCGCGGGCGCGGGCTGCGACCTCGGCGGCCTCGCTGGAGGGCGCGGCGGGGACGACCACTTCGGCAGCGGTGAGCGGCCGGAGGCCCTTCGGGCGGTATGGCGTGGTGGCGAGGGCTTCGAGGGCGGCTTTGCGGGCTTCCTGGGCGCGCTGGCTGGCGATGACCTGCGCCTGGTGGGGATGGTCCGGGCCGGCGTAGACCTTGAGGTGGCGGAGCATCTGCTTGCCGAGGGGGCCCTTGGGGAGCATGCCCCAGACGGCGCGCTCGATGACCTTTTCGGGGAAGCGCTGGAGCTGCTCGGTGAAGCTGCGCGCCTTGAGGCCGCCGGGGTAGCCGGAGTGGCGGTAGTAGACGATTTCCTGCGCCTTCTTGCCGGAGACACGGACCTTTGAGGCGTTGACGACGATGACGAAATCGCCGTCATCGAGGTGGGGCTCGTAGGTCGGCTTGTGCTTGCCACGCAGGAGGGTGGCGACGCGGGTGGCGACGCGGCCGAGGGGCTGGCCGGCGGCATCGACGACGTGCCAGTCCTTATAGATTTGGGAGGCTTTGATGCGGACGGTGGTGTTCATGGTTGGTATCCCTCGTCGTACCAGACGCGTTCGAGACAGAGGCCGCGGGCGGGAGCGACGTAGCTGAAGCTGCCGGGCCGTGCCTGTTCGAGCAGGCGGACGATTTCCTCCTCTGTTGCGGCATGGCGCCCGACCCGGACGAGGGCGGCGACGATGCGCCGGACCATCTGGGGCAGGAACGCGTCTGCCTCGATATCGATATGGAGTTCATCGCCGGAGCGATGGACCCCGGATTCGAACACGGTGCGCACGGGGGAGCGCCCGGGTTCGAGTTTGCCGGCGAAGGCGCTGAAGTTGCGCCGGCCGGCGAAGGCTGCGGCGAGGTGCTGCATGGCCGGTTCATCGAGGGTGCCCTCGAGGTACCAGGCGTAGCGGCGCGCGAGGGGGTCTCGCGCCTCGCCGTTGGCGATGGTGTAGCGGTAGCGGCGGCGGCGGGCCCAGCGGCGGGGGTCGAACCCCGGCGGGACTTCGCGCACAGCGCGTACTGCTACATCTTCGGGCAGGAGCGCGTTGAGCGCTCGCCCGATGGCGGCCGCTTCGAGCCGGGTTGCGGCGGTGAAGGCGGCCACCTGGCCTCTCGCGTGGACGCCGGAATCGGTGCGCCCTGCGAGTTCGACGCGCACCGGAGCTCCGAAGAGCCGCGCGGCAGCGCGTTCGAGTTCTTCCTGGACGGTCCGGCCGTTGGGCTGGACCTGGGAGCCGACGAAGTCGGTCCCGTCGTAGCTGACCGTTGCCGCGAACCGTTTCGCGGCGGCGGGGTCAGTCGTTCTTCTCCTCCCCGGCGGCCTCGCCGCCTTCGGCGGATTCTTCGGCGGGTTCGGCAGCGGTTTCGGCCGAGGCCTCCGGTTCGGCAGCGGATTCGGCCGGCGCTTCCGCTTCGGCAGCGGTTTCGGAGGCTTCCTCAGCTGCGGCCTCGGCGGCTTCGGTTTCGGCGGCGCGGGCCGCTTCGATCTCGGCGGCTGCGGCCGCAGCTGCGGCGGCGCCGGGCGTTGGGGTACGGCGCTGCGACGGCGGGGCCGTCACCCGGTTCGGGCGGGGCATCGCGACCGCGCCGGCGATGTCGACGAGTTCGATGGTGGCCATCCGGGCGCCGTCGCCTTTGCGGGGCTCGAGGGCGGTGATGCGCAGGTAGCCGCCGGGGCGGTCTTTCATCCGCGGGCCGATGTCATCGAAGACCTTCTTGACGACCTTCGGGTCGTAGAGGAAGCGGAGGGCCTGGCGCCGGGCGTGGAGGTCGCCGCGGCGGCCGAGGGTGATGATCCGCTCGGCCATGGGGCGGATCTCCTTGGCCTTGGCCTCGGTGGTGGTGATCTTCTCGTACCGGAGGAGGTCGGTGACCAGGTTCCGGTAGAGGGCCATCCGGTGGGAGGTTTCGCGGCCGAGGTGGCGGCCGGCTACGCGGTGTCGCATGGGGCTACTCCTCGTCGTCGGCGCCGATGAGGTCCTCGGCGCTGCCGTCTTTGAGCAGCGCTTCTTTGAGGGCCTTGCCGAGGGCGCTCAGGTTTTCTTCGTCTTCTTCTTCGTCATCCATGATGACGGCGCTGGTGCGCGGCGCGGGTCGTGCGGGGGCTGGGGCGGGCCGGCCGGCGCGGGCACCGGGCCGGGCCGGCTGGTCGACCAGGGGGACGAGCCCGGGCTGGTCGGGGTCGATATAGCCGAGTTCGGCCAGCCGCTCGCGCAGCTCGTCGTAGGACTTGCGGCCGAAGTTGCGGAGGCCGAGGAGTTCGTCTTCGCTCTTTTCGAGGACCTGTCCGACGGTCATGAGGCCGGAGCGCTTGAGGCAGTTGTAGGCGCGGACGGAGAGGTTGAGGTCCTCGATGGGGGTGTTGTAGCGGTCGGGCGCCATCAGGAGCCCGCCGGCAGCGCCGGAGCCGAGGGCGGGATGGTAGGCGTGGGCGAGCTCGGGCCGGACGTGCTGGATGAAGAGGGTGAACTGCTCGACGAGGATCTCGGCGCTCATGCCGACGGCTTCGACAGGGTCGATGGTGCCGTCGGTCCAGACTTCGAGGATGAGGCGGTCGAAGTTGGTGGACTGGCCGACGCGGGTCTTTTCGACGCGGTAGTTGACCTTGCGGATGGGGGTGAAGATGGCGTCGACCGGGATGTAGCCGAGGGGGAGCCCTTCGACGGAGCCGGCCGGCTGGTAGCCCTTGCCGGTCTGCGCGTGGAATTCGGCGGAGATGCGGCTGCCGGGGGTCTCGAGACGGCCGAGGTAGAGGTCGGGGTTGACCAGCTCAAAATCGGCCGGGACCTGGAGGTCGGCCGCGGTGATGATCGCGGGGCCTTCGACATCGAGGCTGATGGTGGCTGGCCGGTTCGAGATCGGCTTGAGGCGGACCTCCTTGACGTTGAGGAGGAACTCGGTGGTGTCCTCGGCCATGCCGGGGATGGTGGAGAATTCGTGCTGGACCTGGTCGATGCGCACGTGGGTGATGGCCGCGCCTTCAAGGGAAGAGAGGAGGACGCGGCGGAGCGCATTGCCGAGGGTGATGCCGTAGCCGGCCTCGAGCGGTTCGGCGACGAGGCGGGCGTACGTTGCGGTCTGTTCTTCGACGCTGAGCCGGGGGTGTGCGGCTTCAGCCGATTGCCCGGTCACTTCGAGTGAATCCATAGTGGGTGCCCTCAACCGCTGACGGGGTTAGCGCGAGTAGTACTCGATGATGACGTTTTCGTTGAAGAGGTGGGTTTCGCCGGGGACGACGGCCGGCGGAGCGGTGACTTTGCCGGTCATGTTCGCCAGGTCGAGGGAGAGCCACGATGGCGGGTTCTTGGACTTGATGTTTTCCTGGAGGATTTTGAAGAACTCGCTGCGCTGGCCGCGCGGGGTGAAGGAGACGGTATCGCCCTCTTTGAGGTGAGCGGAGGGGATGTCCATCTTCTTGCCGTTCACGGCGATGAGGCCGTGGCGGACGATCTGGCGGGCCTGGGCGCGCGAATCGGCGAACCCGAGGCGGTAGACGATGTTGTCGAGCCGGGTTTCGAGGAGCCGGACGAGGTTTTCGCCCGAGACGCCGGGGCGGCGGATGGCTTCCTTGTAGTAGCGGACGAACTGCTTTTCGAGGACGCCGTAAGAGGCGCGTGCGCGCTGCTTTTCGCGGAGCTGGAGGCCGCGGTCGCTAATTTTGCGGCGGCGGGCCGGCCGCGGGCCGGGCGGGTTGGGCCGGCGCTCGAAGGCGCACTTGGGCGTGAAGCAGCGTTCGCCCTTGAGGAAGAGCTTTTCGCCGTGGCGGCGGCAGAGGCGGCAGACGGGGCCGGTGTAGCGTGCCATAGGGGATTCGAGCTCCTAGACGCGGCGCCGCTTGGGCGGGCGGCAGCCGTTGTGGGGGATAGGGGTAACGTCGCGGATGGCGGTGATGGTGAGGCCGGCGGCCTGGAGGGAGCGGATGGCGGCTTCGCGGCCGCTACCGGCGCCGCGGACGTAGACCTCAACGGACTGGAGGCCGTGCTCCATGGCGCGGCGGGCGGCGTTTTCGCTGGCCATCTGGGCGGCGAAGGGGGTGCCTTTGCGGGAGCCCTTGAAGCCGGAGGCGCCGGCCGATGCCCAGGCGATGACGTTGCCGTTGGGGTCGGTGAGGGTGACGAGCGTGTTGTTGAACGTGCTCTTGATGTAGGCGCGCCCGCGGGGGATGGATTTGCGTTCGCGGCGCTTGAGGCGGCGGTTCTTGTCGGCGCCGCGCTTCTGGTCGGCTCGTTTCTGGTCGGCCATGGGGAGCTCCTGTTACTTCTTTCCTGCGCGCTTCTTGCCGGCGACGGTCTTGCGGGCGCCGCGCTTCTGGCGGGCGTTGGTGCGGGTGCGCTGGCCGCGGACGGGGAGGTTGCGGCGGTGGCGCTGGCCGCGGTAGCAGTTGATTTCAATCAGGCGCGCGATGTTCTGGCGAACTTCGCGGCGGAGGTCGCCTTCGACGACGTAGTTCTTCTCGATGAAGTCGCGGATGCGAAGGATTTCTTCGTCGGTGAGGTCGCGCGCGCGGGCATCGGGAGAGATACCGGTGGCGGCGAGGACCTCTTTGGCGCGGGTCGGGCCGATGCCATAGATGTAGGTGAGGGCGACTTCGAGTCGCTTGTCGGCTGGGATGTCGACTCCTGCGATACGTGCCATGCGGCCTTACCCCTGGCGCTGCTTATGCTTGGGATTTTCGCAAATGACCATGACGCGACCGTGCCGGCGGATGACCTTGCACTTGTCGCAGCGTGGTTTGACGGATGCTCGTACTTTCATGGCTCTCCTGGTCGCGGCCCGGTCGGCCTATTTGAATCGGTAGGTGATTCGCCCGCGCGTGAGGTCGTAGGGCGAGAGTTCGACGAGGACGCGATCGCCGGGGAGGATGCGGATGAAGTTCATCCGGATCTTTCCGCTGACATGGGCGAGCACTTCGTGGCCGTTGGCCAGCTCGACCTTGAACATGGCGTTGGGGAGGGGTTCAACCACGGTGCCCTCGACTTCGATCGCGTCCTTTTTTGCCATAGACCCTCGTGCGGTGGAGTTCGGAACGTCATGGGAGGGTGAGGACTTCGGCCTCACCCTCGGCGCGGATGGCGATGGTATGCTCGAAATGACAGCATAAGCTACCGTCTTTCGTGCTTACGGTCCAGCCGTCGGGGCCTTCGACGACCTCCGGCGAACCGGCGGTGACCATGGGTTCGAGCGCGAGGACGAGCCCGGGCTTGAGCTCGGGCCCGCGGAAGCGCTGCCGATAGTTTTCGACGTGCGGCTCTTCGTGCATATCGCGGCCGACACCGTGGCCGCCATACCCTTTTACGATACCAAATCCGTGCGGCCGGATCGCGTCTTCGATGGCGCCGCGGATGTCGTTGAGGTAGTTGCCGGCGCGGGCGGCGCGGATGCCGGCCCAGAGGGCTTCCTCGGTGACGCGCATGAGCTTTTCGGCCAGGGGGCTCACCCTGCCGACGCCGACGGTGATGGCGGCGTCGCCGACGTAGCCGTTGAGGGTGGCGCCGAGGTCGAAGGTGACGATATCGCCCTCCTTGAGTTCGCGGTCGACCGGGATGCCGTGGACGAGCTGCTCGTTGATGCTGATGCAGATGTTGGAGGGGTAGGGCGGGTAGCGGGGCGAGGGCCGGTAGTTGCGGAATGTCTCTTTTGCGCCGGCCTTTTTGAATTCCTGGGCGACAAACGCTTCAATCTCGAGGATGTTGAGGCCGGGCCGCACCATCTCCCGAATCTGGGCAAGGGTGCGCCCCACGAGGCGGCCTGCCTCGCGCATGAGCCGGATTTCGTCCTCGGACTTCAGTTTGATCGCCATGGCTTCGGTTACCGGATGGCCTCCAGCAGTGCGGCGGTCACCTCATCGAGGGAGCGCTCGCCATCGATTTCGCGGAGCACACCGGCCTTGCGGTAGTGCTCGATGAGGTCGGCCGGGGGTTTCTGCTTTTCGAGGCGGGCACGGACGACCTCGGGGCGGTCGTCGTCGCGCTGGTAGAGTTCGCCGCCGCAGGCATCGCAGATGCCGGGCTGCTTCGGCGGGTCGTTCCGTTCGTGGTAGAGGCGGCCGCAGTTGCGGCAGATCCAGCGGCCGCCGAGGCGGGCGACGAGCTCCTCATCGGAGACGTTGATGAGGAGGGCGCGGTCCACTTTGGCGCCGCGGGCGGCGAGGGCTTCATCGAGCGCTTTGGCCTGGACGACGTTGCGGGGGAAGCCGTCGAACATGGCGCCGGCTTTCGCATCGTCGCGGCTGATGCGTTCGAGGAGCATTTTGATGGTGACCTCGTCGGGGACGAGTTCGCCGCGCGACATGTACTGGCTGGCGAGCTGGCCGAGTTCGGTGTTGTTGCGGACGTGCTCGCGGAACATGTCGCCGGTGGAGATGTGGACGAGCCCGGTGGCCGCAGCGATGCGCTGGGCCTGGGTTCCTTTGCCGGCGCCTGGTGGACCAAGAAGGACGATATACACGTTAGCGAATGAACCCCTCGTAGTTGCGCATGAGGAGCTGCGCCTCGAGCTGCTTCATGGTGTCGAGGACGACAGCGACGACGATGAGGAAGCCGGTGGACGAGATGGTGAGGGCGCGGACGTCGGTGAAGAGGCCGATGAAGAACGGGATGATGGCGACGAAGCCGAGGAAGAAGGCGCCGGCCCAGGTGATGCGGGTGACGACGCGCATGAGGTAGGCCTCGGTGGGCGGGCCGGGGCGGATGCCGGGGATGAAGGCTCCCTGGCGCTGGAGGTTCTTGGCGATTTGCTGCTGCTGGTACTGCACCATCGTGTAGAAGAAGGTGAAGATGACGACCAGCACGAAGAGGATGAGCCAGTACCAGCCGGTTCCGGAGCCTCCGCGGCCGCCCTGGAACTGGTCGACGAAGAACTTCGCGACGGAGCCGACCCAGCCGCCGGAGTTGACGAAGTAGGAGGCGATGGTGGCCGGGAGAATCATGATGGAGAAGGCGAAGATGAGCGGGATCATGCCGGCCATGTTGACGCGGAGGGGGATATGGCTCTGGCCTTGCTGGCGGTACATGCGGCCGCCGCGGAAGGCTGAGCGGGCGTACTGGACCGGCACGCGGCGCTGCGCTTCCTGGAAGAAGACGACGAGGTAGATGAGGGCGAGCGCGCCGGCAGCGAAGGCGAGGACCGTGAGGATGGAGGTGGTGGTGATGCTCGGGATGAGCGCGGGCAGCCGGGCGACGATGCCGCCGAAGATGATGATGGAGACGCCGTTGCCGATGCCGTGCTCGGTGATCAGCTCGCCGAGCCAGACGAGGAACATGGTCCCGGCTGCGAGCGTGAAGAGCGTGGCGAAGGTGCCGATGACGTCGTTCTGGAAGCCGAAGTTGCGGACGACGTCTTTGCCCTGGGCGTTGATGAAGAGGATCTGGCCGTAGCCCTGGACCATGGCGAGGGGGACGGCGACCCAGTGGGTGATGACCTGGATGCGGCGCCGGCCCTGCTCGCCTTCCTCCGCGAGCGACCGGAGGGAGGGCACGAGCGGCTGGAGGATCTGCATGATGATGGAGGCGGTGATGTAGGGGTAGACGCCGAGGGCCGCGACGCTGAGGTTCTGGAGGGCGCCGCCGGAGAAGATGCTGAGGAAGTCGAGGAGGGCGTTGCCCTCGAAGGCCTGCTTGAGGGCGTCGCGGTCGACATTCGGGAGCGGCACGTGCGCCACGAAGCGGAAAACGACGAGCATGGCGAGCGTGAAGAGCAGCTTCCGGCGGACGTCTTCCTGGCGGAAGGCGTCGACCATGGCCTGGAGGAGCCGGGGGCGCTGCGCTGCCTGGACGCTCATGTCAGCTTCCCTTCTCCGCGGACTGCCGGGATTCGCTGGCGGTGATGACGGTGGCGGTGCCGCCGGCGGCTTCGATGCGGGCCTTCGCGGTGGCGCTGAAGGCGTGAGCGGCGACGGTAAGCTTCCGGGTGAGTTCGCCGCGGCCGAGAATCTTCACGGGTTCGCGGAGGTGCTTGAGGATGCCGGCGGCCTTGAGGGTCTCGGGGGTGACGGTGGCGCCGTCTTCGAAGCGCTCGAGGGCCTCGAGGTTGACGGGCTGGAAGGGCACGCGCCACTTGTTGTTGAAGCCGCGGAGGACGTGGAACTTGCGGGAGATGGGGAACTGCCCGCCTTCGAACGCGTCGTAGGCGAGCTTCTTGCCGGAGCGGGAGCGCTGGCCTTTGAGGCCGCGGCCGGCGTAGGTGCCGTGGCCGCTGGAGTTGCCGCGGCCGACGCGCTTCCTGGCGTGGGTGGCGCCGCGCGGGGGCCGGAGGTTGTGGGCACCGAGCATCAGGCGCCTCCTTCCTTGACATCGATGAGGTGGCTGACCTTGGCGATCATGCCGCGGATGGCGGGGGTGTCTTCGACTTCGACCGACTGCTGGAGGCGGCGGAGGCCGAGCTTGCGGATGGTGTCTTTCTGTTCCTTGTTGTAGCCGATGGCGCTCTTGCGCCAGGTAACGGTGAGGCGAGCCATCTCACTGTTCTCCACGGGCGATGGCGAGGCGGCGTTCGCGGGCGCCATCGGTATCCTGCAGGGTTGCGAGGCCGCGGATGGTGGCCTGGGCGACGTTGATCGGGTTGCGGGAGCCGAAGGTCTTGGCCAGGACATCGGTGACGCCGGCGGCTTCCATGATGGAGCGGACGGCGCCGCCGGCGATGACCCCGGTACCGTGGCTGGCGGGCTTGAGCATGACCTTGGCGGCTTTGAAGCGAACCCAGACGGGGTGGCTGATGGTGCCGCCCTTCATGGGGATGCGGACCATGTTGCGGCGCGCCTGGGCGGAGCCTTTGCGGATCGCCTCGGGCACCTCGTTCGCCTTGCCGAGGCCGACGCCGACGGAACCGCGGCCATCGCCGACGACGACGAGGGCCGAGAAGCTGAACCGGCGGCCGCCTTTGACGACCTTGGCGACGCGGTTGATGTAGATGACCTTTTCGGAGATATCCTCCGGGCCGGGCTGTTCGAACCGTTCCGGGCGATTGTCGGCCATTTAGAACCCCAATCCCGCTTCGCGCGCGGCTTCGGCGAGCGCGCGGACGCGTCCGTGATAGAGGAAGCCGCCGCGGTCGAACACGACGGTTTCGATGCCTTTGGCGCGGGCGCGTTCGGCGATGATGGTGCCGACGAGCGCCGCGCGCTCGGTCTTGGTCTTGCCCTTTGCCTGTTCAGCGATGGCAGGCTCGACGTCGCTGGCAGCAACGAGCGTGCGGCCGGCGGTATCGTCGATGACCTGGGCATAGATGTGCTGGGCGCTGCGGAAGACGTTGAGGCGCGGCCGCTGCGGGGTGCCCGAGACTTTCTTGCGGACGCGCAGGTGGCGGCGCTTGCGTGCGAGGACGCTGGTGGTGGTGCTCATTTCTTGCCAACCTTCCCGGACTTGCCGGCCTTGCGCCGGACGCGCTCGCCGAGGTAGCGGATGCCCTTGCCCTTGTAGGGCTCCGGGGGACGGATCTTGCGGATGTTGGCGGCTACCTGGCCGACGCGCTCCTTATCGATGCCTTCGACGGTGATGCGCGGGCCATCGACGCTGAACTTGATGCCCTCGGGCGGGTTGACGATGACGGGGTGGGAGAAGCCGAGGGCGAGCTGGAGGGCGGAGCCCTGGAGCTGGGCGCGGTAGCCGACGCCCTGCACTTCGAGGACCTTCGTGAACCCGGTGGTTACGCCGGTGACCATGTTGGCGAGGAGCGTCCGGGAGAGGCCGTGGAGGGCGCGCGAATCGCCTTCGTCGTCGGGGCGGGTGACGGTGATGACGCCGTCTTCCCGCTGGAAGGAGATGGCCGGCGGGAACTGGCGGGAGAGTTCGCCCTTCGGCCCTTTCACGACGACGCGGTTGTGTTCGTCGATGGTGATGGTGACGTTGGGCGGGATGGGAACGGGTTGTCGGCCGATACGTGACATCGGTACAGGCCCCCTTACCAGACGTAGCAGAGAAGCTCGCCGCCGACCTGCTGCCGGCGGGCTTCCTGCCCGGACATCACGCCCTTGGGCGTGGAGAGGATGGCAATGCCGAGGCCGCCGTAGACGCGCGGGATTTCGCGGCGCTGGACATAGACGCGGAGGCCCGGCTTGGAGACGCGCTGCAGACCGTTGAGGACGGGCTGTTTGCGGCCGCTGTAGCTGAGCTCGACGCGGAGGTTGGGCTGGGGTTTGCCCGGCTCCTCGATGACCTGGTAGTCGCGGATGAAGCCCTCTTCCTTGAGGACTTTTGCGATGGCGATTTTCATCCTGGAGGCGGGGATGTTCACGACGTCGTGCCGCGCGGCGTTCGCGTTGCGGATGCGCGTGAGCATGTCAGCAATGGGGTCACTAACGGTCATGTGCGATCTCCCCCTGGCGTTTGCTTGCGCACTTACCAGCTGGACTTGGTGACTCCGGGGAGGAGGCCCCGGTGGGCGTATTCGCGCATGGTGATGCGCGAGAGGCCGAACTTGCGGATATAGGCGCGCGGGCGGCCGGTGACGAGGCAGCGGTTATGGAGCCGGGTGGGGCTGCTGTTGAGCGGCAGCTTGCGCAGTTCGGCGTAGATTTCGGCGACGCGCTTGGGGTCGCCCCAGGCCTTCTTCAGTTCGGCTTTGAGGGCGACGCGCTTGCCGGCGTACTTCTCGTAGAGTTCGCGGCGGCGGAGGTCGCGGTTGACGATGCCTTTTGATGCCATCGCGGTGCTCCTAGTTCTTGCGGAAGGGCATGCCCATGAGTTCGAGGAGGCGGCGCCCTTCTTCATCGGTTTTGGCGGTGGTGACGATGGTGACCTGGAGGCCGCGGACCTTATCGACGCGGTCGTAATCGACCTCCGGGAAGATGAGCTGTTCGCGCAGGCCGAGGCTGTAGTTGCCGCGGCCGTCGAAGGCGTTGGGGTTGAGGCCCTGGAAGTCGCGGATGCGCGGGAGGGCGGCGGCGATGAGCCGGTCGAGGAACTCGTACATGCGGTCGCCGCGGAGGGTTGCGGCGACGCCGATGGGGTTGCCGGCGCGGAGGCGGAAGTTGGCGATGGAGCGCTTGGCGCGGGTGATGACGGGCTTCTGGCCGGTGATTGCCATGATCTGCTCGGCAGTCCGGTCGAGCGCATTGGCGTCCTGCAGGGCTTCGCCGAGGCCGACGTTGACGGCGACCTTGGTGATGCGGGGGATCTGCATGACGTTGCGGTACCCGAACTGCTGCTGCAGGGCGGGGGCAACTTCCTTCTGGTACTTCTCTTTCAGGCGGGGCGGCATTATTCGATGTCCTCTCCGCTGCGTTTGCCGACCCGGACGAGGGTGCCATCTTCGCGCCGCCGGAAGGTGACGCGGGTGGGCTGGTCGGTGTTCGGGTCGATCAGCATGACGTTGCTGATGTGGATGGGCGCTTCGCGCTCGACGATCTGGGAGGCCTGGCCGGGCTGGCGGGCGCGCATGTGCTTTTTGACGATGTTGACGCCTTCGACAATCACCCGGTTGTGCTTGGTGATGACCTGGCGCACGGTGCCGCGCTTGCCGCGGTCTTTGCCGGCGATGACGACGACCTTATCGCCCTTCTTGATCTTGGCCGGCATTAGAGCACCTCCGGCGCGAGGGAGACGATTTTCATGAAGTTGCGGTCGCGCAGTTCGCGGGCGACGGGCCCGAAGATGCGGGTGCCGCGGGGGTTTTCGCCGTCGTTGGCGAGGAGGACGGCGGCGTTGTCATCGAAGCGGATGTAGGAGCCGTCGGGGCGGCCGTACTCCTTGGCGACGCGGACGACGACGGCCTTGACGACGTCGCCCTTTTTGATGTTGCCGTGGGGCTGGGCCGACTTGACGGAGGCGACGATGACATCGCCGGGGCGGGCGTAGCGCCGCTTGCTGCCGCCGAGGACGCGGATGCAGAGCAGGGAGCGCGCCCCGGAGTTATCGGCAACTTTGAGGCGGGTTTCCTGCTGGATCACGCGCTCACCTCCGACTTGGGTGCGACCTGGGTCGTGGTTTCGATTTCGCGGCCGATGGTTTCGGGTGCGACCTCGGCGACATCACCGCGGCTGACGATTTCGATGACGCGCCAGCGCTTCTCCTTGGAGAGCGGGCGGCATTCCTGGATGCGGACGACGTCGCCGAGGCGGCACTCGTTGTTTTCGTCGTGGGCCTTGTAGCGGCCGGTGACGGTGACGACTTTGTGGTAGAGCCGGTGGGTTTTCTTCCGTTCGACGGCGACGACGACGGTCTTCTGCATTTTGTTGGAAACGACGGTGCCCTGGAGGACGCGCTGGCTACCCATGGGCCTTCTCCTGTTCGGCGAGCGCGGCGAGCTGGCGTTCGCGCTTGATGGTGCGGAGCCGGGCGATGGTGCGGCGTGCGTCGCGCAGGGCCCGGTAGTTTTCCAGCTGCCGGGAGGCGTGCTGGAAGCGGAGGGTGAAGAGCGCCCGGTAGGCCTCGTTGATTTCGTGGTCGAGCCGGGCATCGTCGAGCTGACGGTAGTCCTGGGCTTTCTTTGCCATCTCAGATCACCGCCTCTTCGCGTCGGACGATCTTGGTCGGCACGGGGAGCTTGTGGGCGGCGAGGCGGAGGGCCTCTTTGGCCACGGGCTCGGGCACCCCGGCGACTTCGAACATGATGCGGTTAGGCTTGACGACGGCGACCCAGCGGTCGGGTGCGCCCTTGCCGGAGCCCATGCGGGTTTCGGCGGGTTTCGCCGTGACGGGCTTGTCTGGGAAGATGCGGATCCAGACCTTGCCGCCGCGCTTCATTTCGTGGGTGATGGCGCGGCGGGCTGATTCGATGTGGCGGGCATCGATCCAGGCAGCGCCCTGGGCCTGGAGCCCCCACTCGCCGAAGGCGACGTAGTTGCCGGCCTGGGCGGAGCCATCCATCCGGCCGCGGTGCTGCTTGCGGTGCTTGACGCGTCGTGGCTGCAGCATCAGTGAGCCCCCTCGGTGGATTCGCGGACGGCGGCCTGCTGCTCCATGGAGATGGCGGTATGGGCCGGGCCGTCGGGTTCGGCAGCGCGGGGCGCGACGAGCGCGGGCTCGGGGGCGGGCTCTTCGGCGGGGCGCTCGGCGCGCTGGGGGAGGACATCGCCCTTGTAGATCCAGACTTTGACGCCGATGGTGCCGAAGGTGGTGAGGGCTTCGGCGAGGCCGTAGTCGATATCGGCGCGGAGGGTATGGCGCGGGACGCGGCCCTGGGTTTCGGTTTCGCGCCGGGACATTTCAGCGCCGCCGAGCCGCCCGGAGATGGTGATCCGGCAGCCGCGGGCGCCGCGCTGCATGGTGCGCTGGACGGCCTGCTTGATGGCGCGCCGGAAGGCGACGCGCCGCTCGAGCTGGTCGGCGACGGAGCGGGCAACGAGGTAGGCGTCGAGCTCGGGGACGCGGATTTCCTGGATGTTCACGCGGACGCGTCCGCCGGTGTAGCGCTCGAGCGTGTTGCGGAGCTCCTCGACCTTGGCGCCGCCGCGGCCGATGACGATGCCGGGTTTGGCGGTGTGGATGGTGATGGTGGTGAGGTTCGCGTTCCGGTCGATTTCGATGCGGCTGATGGCGGCATCGCGCAGCTCACGCAGGACGAAGTTGCGGAGGTCGATGTCCTGGTGGAGCTTCTGGGTGTAGTCGCGGTCGGCGAACCACTTCGATTCCCAGTCGTAGAGGATGCCGAGGCGGAAGCCGTGGGGGTGGACTTTCTGGCCCATGGGCTAGGCCTCCCTCTGGTCGAGGATGATGGTGATGTGGCTGGAGCGCTTGAGGATGGGGCTGACGCGGCCCCGGGAGCGCGGCCGGAAGCGCTTGAGGGTGCGGCCCTCATCGGCGTAGGCGCGCTTGATGTAGAGCTCGTCCACATCGAGGTTGTAGTTGTTCTCTGCGTTGGCGGCGGCAGAGAGCACCGTCTTGGAGATGGTGCGGGCGTGGGGAGAGGGCACGTAGCGGAGGAGCGCCAGGGCCTGGTCGACGGAGAGGCCGGGCAGGCGTTCGAGGATGAGGCGCACCTTACGGGGGGATGCGGGCATGCCGCGGGTGACGGCTCGGACTTCCATGGCTACCGCCTCACCTTGCTCTGCTTATCGCTCTTGGCGACGTGGCCGCGGAAGGTGCGGGTCGGCGCGAATTCGCCGAGCCGGTGGCCGACCATGTTCTCGGTGATGAAGACGGGCACGTGGCGCCGGCCGTCGTGGACGGCGATGGTGAGCCCGATCATCTCCGGGAGGATGGTGGACGCCCGGGACCAGGTCTTGATGACCGTCCGGTTCTGGGCGTTCCGCATGGCCATCACCTTCTTTTCGAGCTTGGGATGGACAAACGGGCCTTTCTTGGTCGAACGGGACATGTCGTGCTCCTCTCCTACGACCTGCGCCGCACGATGTACTTATCGGTGCGCTTGTTGTTGCGGGTGCGGTAGCCGAGGGCCGGCTTGCCCCACGGGGTTTTGGGCCCGGGCATGCCGACGGGTGCGCGGCCTTCGCCGCCGCCGTGCGGATGGTCGCGCGGGTTCATGACGGCGCCGCGGACTTCGGGCCGGCGGCCGCGGTGGCGGCTGCGGCCGGCCTTGCCGAGCTTGATGAGGGAGTGCTCGAGGTTGCCGACCTGGCCGACGGTGGCCATGCATTCGATGCGCACGCGCCGCATTTCGCCGCTGGGCAGGCGGACGAGGGCGTACTCGCCCTCCTTGGCCATGAGCTGGGCGGCAGCGCCGGCGCTGCGGACGAGCTGGCCGCCCTTGCCGGGGGTGAGTTCGATGTTGTGGATCTGGGTGCCGGTCGGCATGTTGGCGAGGGGCAGGGCGTTGCCCACGCGGACCTCGGCATCGGGGCCGCTGACGAGCGTGGCACCGACGGTGAGGCCGTTCGGCGCGAGGATGTACCGCTTTTCGCCGTCAGCGTACTGGAGGAGGGCGATGCGGGCGGTGCGGTTCGGGTCGTACTCGATGGCGACGACCCGGGCAGGGATGCCGTGCTTCTCGCGCTTCCAGTCGATGATGCGGTAGAGCCGGCGGTTGCCGCCGCCGCGGTGGCGGACGGTGATGCGGCCCTGGTTATTGCGGCCGGCCGACTTCTTCCGGAGGGAGACGACGAGCGACTTCTCCGGGCGTTCTTTGGTGATATCGGCGAAGGTATCGCCGCTGGCGTTGCGGCGGCCGGGGGACGTGGGCTTGTACTGCTTAATCGGCATGGCCTAGACCCCCTCGAACAGTTCGATTTTGTCGCCCGGGACGAGCGTGACGATCGCCTTCTTCCAGTTCGGCCGGTGCACGACGCGGCGGCCGAAGCGGCGGGGCTTGCCCTTCATCGTGATGGTGTTGACGTCGGCAACACGGACGTTGAAGGCGAGCTGGACGGCTTCTTTGATCTGGGCCTTGTTGGCCCGCGGGTCGACCTCGAAGACGTACTTGTCCTGGCTGGCCAGGATGGTCGACTTCTCGGTGATGATCGGCCGGATGAGGACGGCGTAGGGATGGAGTTCGTTCGGCATCAGACTGCCTCCCGGGTGCGGCCGCGCTGCGGCTTGACGTTGGCGCCGCCCCAGAGCGCCTCGCACTTGCGGACGGCGTCTTCGCTCATCACGACGTGGTGGGCGTTGAGGAGGTCGACGACGTTCAGGTTCTGCGCGGGCAGCGCTTTGACGTTTTCGATATTGCGGGCGGCGCGGGTGAGTTCGGGGTTGTGCTCGCCGCTGACGATGATGGCCCGGCGATCGACCTTGAGGGCATCGAGGACCGCCTGGACGGTGCGCGTCTTGCCGTCCGGGGCGGCGAGGCCATCGACGACGAGCAGGCTGCCGTTCTGCGCGTGGTTGCTGAGGGCGGAGCGCAGGGCGAGCCGCTTCATGGTGCGGGGGAGCTGCTTGGCGAAGCTGTGCGGCTTGGGGCCGTGGGCCGAGCCGCCGCCGACGTGGTGCGGCGCGCGGATGGAGCCCTGGCGGGAGCGGCCGAGGCCCTTCTGGCGCCGGATCTTGATGGTGGAGCCGGCGACTTCGCCCCGGCGCTTGGTGTTCGCGAGGCCGGCGCGCCGGTTGGCCATCTGGGCCACGTAGGCCTGGTGGAGCACGGCGCCGTTCGGCTCGATCGCGAACACCTCATCGGCGGCGTCGATCTCGCGGATGCGGTTGCCTGCGGTATCGAAGACGGGAAGCTTCATTTCGATACCTTCCTTGCCTTGCGGATACGGACGAGGCCGCCCTTCGGGCCGGGCACGGAGCCAGCGACGAAGATGATCCCCGCCTCGTCGTTGCGGGTGACGACCTCGAGGTTGCGGACGGTCACGCGCTCGGCGCCCATGTGGCCGGCCATGCGGGTGCCTTTGAGGACGCGGCCCGGGGTGGTGCCTGAGCCGATGGAGCCGGGGGCGCGATGGCGGTCGCTCTGGCCGTGGGTGCGGGGGCCGCCCCGGAAGCCGTGGCGCTTGACGCCGCCCTGGTAGCCGCGGCCCTTGGAGGTGCCGGTGACATCGACGCGGCTGCCGACTTCGAAGAGCTCGACGCCGAGGCGGTCGCCGAGGCTGTAGGTTGCGGTGCCGTCGGTGCGGAACTCGGCGAGGTGGCGGAGCCTGAGCCCGCCGGCGGCGCGGAGGTGGCCGGTCTCGGGCTTATTGAGGCGGCGGTCCTCCTGGTAGCCGACCTGGATGGCGCTGTAGCCGTCCTTCTCGGGGGTGCGGATGAGCGTGACGTAGCAGGGGCCCACCTCCACGGCGGTGACGCCGCGCAGCCTGCCCTGTGCGTCGAAGACCTGGGTTGTCCCCAGTTTGCGGCCGAGCATTCCTTCGATGGTCATGGCGGTCACAGCTTGATCTCGATGTCGACTCCGCTGGGGAGCTGGAGCCGCATGAGGGTGTCAACGGTTTTGGAGGTGGGCTCGATGATGTCGATCAGCCGCTTGTGGGTGCGGATTTCGAACTGCTCGCGGCCGTCCTTGTGGATGTGGGGGCCGCGGATGACGGTGAACTTCTCGATGGAGGTCGGAAGCGGGACCGGCCCGGCGACGGCCGCGCCAGTCCGCTCTGCCGCCTCCACGATCTGCCGCGCCGACTGGTCGAGCAGGCGGTGGTCGAAGGCTTTGAGCTTGATGCGGATTTGTTGTCGTGCCATGGTGCCGGTCCCCTCGGGTGTCCTGTGCCTCAGGCGAGGATTTTGGTGACGACGCCGGCGCCGACGGTGCGGCCGCCTTCGCGGATGGCGAAGCGGAGGCCGTCTTCGATGGCGACGGGCTGGATGAGTTCGACGGTCATGGTGATGTTGTCAC
>Ga0272446_1002572_pt1 | contig 24418 bp, 13 predicted proteins | sample YNPCB0061_FD_194587 | JGI IMG/M metagenome (GOLD analysis project Ga0272446, IMG submission 194587) | Hot spring microbial mat communities from Yellowstone National Park, WY, United States - YNP-CB-006-1 | ecosystem: Environmental > Aquatic > Thermal springs > Hot (42-90C) > Sediment | place...
AGCAGCGTGCCCGAGGGGATGCTCAGTGTGGAAACGCCCGTGCCACCTCGGGGTCGTCCGCTCGTCTGGATGGCCCTGGGCTTAAGCCTGGTGATTGGGGCGGTCTGGATTTTGGATCCGGGAAACACCAACCAACCCACGCCTCGTTCGTCGCGTCCCACCAATCCAGCTAAGGGCACCCGCCCGGAACCGAAAGACCCGCAACCGGCTCCCCCCGTTGGCACGCCCAAGAAGGGACCACCGACAGAAGCGCGTGAACCTATCCTTCTGACTCTCGATTCGCAAAGCAAACTTCCTGATATTCGAGCCGCAGCGGCCCGGCATGCGGATGCTCCCGTGGTCGTGTTGGAACTGGCCGGCGATGTGAGCCTACGCGACGAAGACGGCGGGCTTGTCCTGCAAGCCCGAGAAAAAGTGATCGTCCGAGCCGCACCCGGCGTGAGTCGTCCTACCTTGCGTTTGCATTACAAAGCCAACGCCGTTCCCAGTCAACTGGCCGTGCTAACGATCCATGCCCCGCAGTCGGACATTCAGCGGGTTCGAGTGGTGGCCGACCTCGCGGGGGGGACGGTGCCGATGTGCGGCATCCACTTGCAAGGCGGGCGAACGCATCAGATGCGTGATTGCGTGCTGGTGCAAGTTGCCCCGCCACCCACAGAAAGGACGCTGGCTTCGCTGCTGGTCAGCGCGGAGCAGCAGCGTCCTCAGGTTCTGCTCAAGGATTGTGTATTTTTTAGCTATGCCCGGCGCAACACCGACAGCCCCGATCAGCCCGATCGTTTCAGCGGCGGCGAAATCGGTGGCCAAGAGGCCATCTGCCTTCAGGGCGAAGTCAGTCTCAACGCCGAGAACTGCGCTCTGGCTCCGCATGCGACTCATCTGCGACTGGATCATCCCCAAGCCGCGGCAGAACTATCGCATTGCACCCTCATGCTGCCGGCGCGACGCTCGGCCGTCTGTTCCGCCGAGGGAGGAAGTTTGCGCGTGCGGCGATGCCTGATCGCTCGCCTGCCCGGGACGAGCGGAGAAGACACCGGCGCGGTTTTAATCCGCCAAGAGAACGACAAACCCCTCTCCTACGAGGGCAACGATAACGCTTACCACGATTTGGATGGTTACTGGGCTTTGGGCAACAACTGGAGTGCTGCTGGCTGGGGCGCTTTCAAAGAACGTCTCGCCGCTACCAAGAGTAAGGATGACTCTCGCCGATTATTGTCGTCGCCGTGGGCTTTGACCCCGGTACGTTTGCGCGACGAACTCAATCGAGAACAGGCCAATAGCTTCAAGCCGCAACTCGGACACAAATCGTTGCGGGTCTCGGGCAACCTCGAACGCCTGTTGGGAACTCGCGAAGTGCTGGGCGTGGTCTGGAACCTCCTTCCGCTGGAGGACCGCTCCGACAGCGAACGCCGCTTGCTCACCGTCGAACCGCGTGTGGATGATGCCGCCAATGGGGTTTATCCGTCGATCTACCTCGCGATTCAGTATGCGAAACCCGGCGAGGTCATTCAACTGCGACATGAGGGGAAACTAGAAGTTGAAGCCGTCGAATTGAAAAAGAAAGAATATGCCGACGTGACCATCAAAGCCGCCCGACATTTTCGGCCCGAACTGGTCTTCCGCGAAGCAACCACCGAACCCGACTCCGCTCTGTTTCGGCTGTATGATGGCAAGCTGCGTTTGGAGGGGTTGGACATCACCTTGGAGCCGTCGCGTAGCGAGGAACTGGTCGAGAACTCTTCGCATGGCTTGTTGGCCTTGATCGGCAACGGTCAATGCGTGCTGCGGGATTGCGTGATCAATCTGAACAAAGGAGATATACCAGTAACGCTGGCCAGCCTGCATGAGGTCGGCAAAGTGATGCGTGTGCCCGGCATTCCGCCGAACCCTTCGCGCGAGCAGGGTCCGACGGTGAGTCTGGAAAATTGCCTGGTGCGTGGGGAAGGTGAAGTGCTGCTGGCGCGGGCGTCTCGGCGAGTGGCAGTGCAGCTGAAGAACTGTGTAGTGGCCCTGAATGGATCGCTGGTCCGCGTCGAACACGGCGGAGGGACCGAACCGCTCCAGCCGTTGATGGCGCAGAAAATGAGCCTTTCCCTGCAGCAGGTGACCGTCTACCATGCCGTTCCGATGGTCCGTCTGATCGCCCGCAACGACCCGCGTGGCATGTTGCCCTTGGAAGTCGAGGCCAGTTCCAGCCTGTTCTTGCCCTCCAACGGTACAGAGAGCCTGATCGCTCTAGAAGCTCCCGAAGGAGAAGACATCGAAGACAAGTTCCGTTGGATTGCTCGCAACGGCAAAAATGCTTACGGCAAGTATCCTGTGTTGCTGGCGATCAAGGGAGAGATGACGCCGGCCATGATGGGAGCCGACCGCTTCAAGAAGCTGGATCCCGACGCCCGCTATGCTGTGGTGCCGGATCGTTTGCCATCCGCCGGCACCCGATACAGCCAGATGGTTCCAAGTGACATCAAAGGGCCGGCAGGTGTAGGGGCTAGCTTGCCCTAGGAAGAGAAACCGAGCGGTGTCAGGTCATGGAACCAAGGCAAAAATTTGCCTTAGTTCCACTTTTAAGACTGCATGCGTTTTGCAACCATGCGGTTTTTGCTTTTTTGCGACGACCAGTTGCGGGTGGGGCGTGCCCGATTCCTTGTTTGCTGGGTTATTTGTTATTAGACTTGCGCACTTTCTCCGATTCTTGCAACACCTCCTGAGGTGTGTTGCTGGCCTTCAATAATAAACGGGGTTTGGCCTTTTCTTTGAGTTCGGCAAAGCAGAGTTGCATCTGGATTTCGTTTTTCTTGACCAGGATCTCGGCGGTGAGTTTCTCCTTGACCTGTTCCAGAGTGACGGAGGTATCCGGCGGGATGCGGCGGTCGAGTTTGAGGACCACCTTGCCCTGAGGGGTGTCGATGATAGGCGAGAGTTCGCCGGGTTGCAGGCGAAACGCTTCGCGTTCGAGATTTTCATCGCCCAGAGAATAGCGACCAAAGATCGGCATCTTACCGTGCTGAGAAGCGAGGCTGGGCGAGGCTTGATTGCGGGCGACGCGGTCAAACTCCGCCTCGTTGTCGCGGATGAGGTTATACTCGGCAATAGCGTGCTTTTGCTGATTAGGCGGATAAAGGATCATGCGACACTCCAGCCGCTCGCCATAGTGGGCCTCGAAACATTTTTGCAGGTCTTCGTCGGTGACTTTGGCACGACCAGCGCTTAAACGCTCCAGGAGGATTTTGGGCCGCACCACGTCTTCGCGCCACTCGAAGAGCGTTTTGCCATGTTTGGCGAGAATTTCTTTGGCAAATACTTCACGGGTCATGGAGACCCCCATGGTTTTCAGGTCGGCATCGAGGCGTTCGTCAATCTCGGCCTCGCTGACGGTGATGTTGCGTTCGGCACAGGCGGCCTGGAGAATTTTGCGGTTGACCAAGTATTGCAGCTTCTCCGCGCCGAAACGAGCGATGAGGAATTCGCCCAACTCTTCCCGGGTGATCGCCATCGACCCGAGGAAAGCCACAGCCGAGCTGGGGGAAGGCAACGGGCCGCTGGGTGCCTTTTCCAACGGCTTAAGCAGCAATTGCGGTTTGATCTGCTCCCGCAAAGTATGCAAGGTTTTGGCGATCTCGATTTCGAGTTTTTTCTCGCGAATCTCGGTCAGCAACCGCTCGCGAACTGCTTCCAGGCTGACGGAAGTGTCGGCCGGCAGACGCCGGTCGCACTTGAAGATGGCCACCCCTTGAGGCAGTTGGATCAGTTGGCTAACTTGTCCCGGCCGCAACCTGAAGGCTTCCTTTTCGATCGCCTCGTCAAGGGAATAACGAGTGAACGGTTTGATTTTGCCGGCCCCAGCGGCCAATTCGGGCGTACTCTGCTTCCGAGCTGCTTCATCAAAGAAGTTTTCATCGTCGCGGAGTTTGATATAATTGTCGATGGCAACTTGTTCTTGGCCCTTCTTCCACAAGATGAGACGCCCCTCGACTTTTTCGCCGTAAAGCGATTCATAGCCTTTGCGGAGTTCCTCGTCGGTCACCGTCAGCCGCGAACCGATCAAGGCGATCATTTGCAGCCGAGGACGAAGCACATCTTCCTTGAATTCGATCAGGTTTTTCTTGTGCTTAGTCATGATCATCTTCAGAAAGGTCGCCTGATCGACGGCCAAACCGCGGATCTCAGCGGCCAGAGCGGCCTCGACCTCGGCAGCGGTGACGACGACGCCACGGCTCCAGCATTCCCGATCAATAATCTTCTTATTCACGAGAGTGGGCAGTTTCTCGACCCCACAGCGAGCAATCAGGTATTCGCCCAACTCCTGGCGGGTAACCGGCGTGTCGCCGATATAGGCCACGACGCGGCTCTGGTAGTCTGAACTGCTTGTCTGAGTTGCAGGGATCGACAAAGCAACCGGAGAGGTTTGGCTTGTGGGCGTTTGAGCCGTTGCCCGAGGACCGGCGAAATAACGACTACCCCAGACCCCCGCCAGTACAATTGCGAGGCCACCCAGAGCTAGCAACGTGCCCCGGCGGAATCGTCCCGCATCGGGGCGAAAGAAAAATGTCCACATGGCGTCATTCTCCAGTTTGTGAGGAAATGCCCACTCCACGAGCCAGGGGCTATAGCGGAGACTTGCTTGCAGTACAAGGCGAAGCTCTCGTTGCGACTGGGTGATTCGACCGCTGCAACAGCTGGAAACCATGGCCGTTGCCGCTTATTCATTCCAATGTCCGCTCGGAAAAGCGCGAATAAGGAGGTTGAGTCTCTCTCCGCTCTTGCCACCTCTGCGCGATTTCTTCACAATAGGTTTGCTCGCCCCGGTCTAACTCTGCGCTTTTCGCTACTTGAATGGAGTTTCTGCGCACATGCACGACGGCCGTTGCACCCTGCGTACTCGAAATCTGCTGTACACCGACAGCGTCGGACGGGATGCCTGCGGGATTGGTGGGATCGCAGCGCGTGAGGCGAAACCCTCGCATGAGTTGGTACAAAAAGCGGTGCTGGCGTTGTGCAACATGGAGCATCGCGGGGGCATCTGTGGCCGGGCCGGCGATGGCGCGGGAATTACTTTTCAGCTGCATCAGCCGTTCTTCCGTGAGGAGGCCAAACGGCTCAACCTGCCCGAAGCGCGGTATCTCGGCCCCGATGACCGCTTGGCCGTGGGCGTGGTTTTTTTTCTCGAAGCCGAGCCTGAGCGACGTGAAGCAGCACGCGCCTGGGTGCAAAAGAGTCTTAGCGGTGGTCCCGTGACCCTATTGGGTTGGCGTCGCGTGCCAACCAATCCCGAAATTCTACCCGACGAGGCCCGCGACTGCCTGCCGACCATCGAGCACTTGTTGCTTCGAGTCCAACCCGATACCGACCAGGCTACTCTAGAACGCTGGCTCTATCAGCGCCGGCTGGAACTACGGCAACGGCTGCGTGAGAGCGGTTTGAACAGTTACGTTGCATCGCTCTCGGGCCGACTGGTCAATTACAAAGGGTTACTCACCAGTCAACATCTAGCAGTCTTTTATCTGGATTTGGCCGATCCTCGGTTCGAGAGTGGGCTGGCGATATTTCATCGTCGATATTCCACGAATACCTACCCGAACTGGACCTTGGCACAACCGTTTCGCTACTCGTGTCACAATGGCGAGATCAACACGCTGCATACCAATCGCAACGCAGTGCATTCCTACTCACGCGGATTAGAACCGCCCCTGCCAGGCATCGACCTGCTCACCCCGGAGATGAGCGATTCGGGCAGCCTGGATGAGTGGCTGGAGCATCTGATACTCCAGAAAAATTGGTCCTTATTGCGGGCTTTGCGTCTGAGTGTGCCACCCGTGTGGGAGAGCGAAGCGGATGTCTGGGGACGCGAAGCCGTCGATACTTTCGTGTACTATCGGCGGGCTTATGGTAGTTTGTGCGCTTGGGATGGCCCCGCGGGAATCATCGCGACCGATGGCCAGGTGCTAGCCGGTCTAGTAGACCGGATGGGATTGCGTCCGGTGCGTTGGTTTTCCGACCAACGCGGCTGGCTGTACATTGCCAGCGAATCGGGCGTGTTTGGCTTGGACAACAACACGATCGTGGCCTCGGGCCAGTTGCAACCCGGCCAGATGATCGCCCTGGATACGCAAACCGGCGAAAGGCTCGATAGTTTTCAGATCATGGCCCGAGTGAGCCAGGAAGCCCGCGCGGAACTAGGGGAGGATCTCGAAGGGCTGAATCGCGCACAGATTCTTGTGCCGGAATCGTTTGATTTTCACGGCCAAATCGACGACCATCTGCAAAAGGTTCTTTCGCAACGACAATGGCAAATCGATCATCTGTTGCAAGCGCATGGTTGGGACTTTGAGCGGGCTGTCTTTGTTAAAAATATGGCCAAGCTCAAGAAAGAACCACTATCGAGCATGGGGTTCGATCGAGTGCTGACCATCTTCTCTTTGGAACATCAAACGCTGTTCAAGTATCTGCAACAAACGTTTGCCGAAGTGACCAACCCGCCGATCGACCCGTACCGAGAAGGCGGGGCCATGTCCCTGACGACCTACCTCGGACGCAGCCCCCTGGTTTACGAGCAACTCCAAGCTCGCGGCGAAAACCGGGGCCAGTCTGACTTGCCCTGTCGGCAGATGGAGCTTTCCGGGCCAGTGCTGTCGGACTCTGCCCTGGAAGAGATTCGCAAACACGAGGTGTTGGGCTTTCGAGTGCTATCGGCGGTTTTGCCTCTGCGTGGGGGAACGATGGCCCTGCGGGAGAATCTGCACCGCCTACGCAGCGAAGCCGAGCGCGCCGTGCATGACGGCTACAATGTCTTGTGTTTGAGCGACCGCGAGGCGTTTCAAGATGGTTTGGTGCCGATTCCGTCGTTGTTGGCCCTGGGCGCGGTACATCATTATTTATGTGAACAAGGGTTGCGGGCACGCTGTTCCCTGGTCGTACAAGCCGGGGACATTCAAGAGGGTCACGATGTCGCCTGTTTGGTCGCTTTCGGAGCCGACGCCACCCATCCGTACTTGATGCTTCGTTTGATTCGCCACGGTCTGACCTTTACCGAAGCCGACACCAACCAAGAATGGTCGCTGACGCCTCGCGAATGCCTGGAAAATATCGTGGCGGCCATCGAGGACAGCTTTAAGAAAATCCTCTCGAAAATGGGCATCACGACCATCGAGGGGTATCGCGGGGCCAAACTCTTTGAAGCAGTTGGCTTCGGCCCGGAACTAATGGAATTTCTCGGCGATTTTCCCTCGCGAGTCGGCGGGATCGGCTTGGCTGAAGTCGTCGAGGATGCCGACTATCGCTTGAAGAAGGCCGAGGCGATGAAGCAGCCGGTCCTGGGCCGCAACCACGACTACCACGCCTTCAATGCCAAGGTACGCATGGCGTTGCGAAAGGCAGCGATGGCAGGGGCGATCCGTCTCCCTCTACGCAGCGATCCCAGGCCTAGTCGCTTGGCCGAGAGTGAAGCCGGCGGAGAGGACGCCTATGCCCGCGTGCTGACTCCCGAGTACGATGCCTTTACCCAGTTGGTCAGCAACCGCACCCCGACAGTGTTGCGTGACCTGTTTGCCTTGGTCCCGGGTACTCCCGTGCCTCTCCACGAGGTGCAGTCGGCTCGCGATCTGGCGGCGAATCATTTCCGGGCCGCTGCCATGAGCCATGGCGCGTTGACCAAGGAAGCCCATCAGGACATCGCCGCCGGCCTGAATGATCTGGGCGGGATGAGCAATTCCGGCGAAGGGGGCGAGGCCCGCGAACGCAACGATCTACCGCTGCGGGCTTGGGGGCCTTTCTGGGAACGCGTCCGTGCCGAACGCCAAGCCAATCTCGAAAAACTTTGTCTGGGCGGCGACATCCGCCGTAGCCGACTTCGCTCGCGCATCCGCCAAGTCGCCTCGGGACGCTTTGGCGTCGATGCCGAATATCTCATCAATGCCGATGAAATTCAGATCAAGATGGCTCAGGGGGCCAAGCCGGGCGAAGGTGGCCAACTCATGGGCAAAAAGGTCACTAAGGAAATTGCCGAGATTCGTTACGGCAAGCCGGGCAACGACCTCATCAGTCCCCCGCCGCATCACGACATCTACTCAATCGAAGATTTGGCTCAGCTGATCCACGATCTGAAAAGCCTTTCCCCTGGTGTGCCGGTCTCCGTCAAACTGGTGGCCGTCGAAAATGTCGGCACCATAGCCGTGGGCGTAGCCAAGGCGGGGGCGGACATAATTGAGATGGATGGGATTGGCGGGGGCACGGGTGCTGCGATGTTCTCCAGCAAAGAGCATTGCGGCCTGCCCAGCGAGATGGGCCTCGCCGAGGCTCATCAAGCCCTGGTGGTCAATGGCCTGCGGCTCGCGGTGAAGCTGCGGGTGGGGGGCGGCATTAAAAATGGCCTGGATGTCATCAAGTATGCGTTGTTAGGAGCCGAGGAGTTTAGCTTGGGCCAAGCTCTGATGGTCTCGGTGGGGTGCATCGTCTGCAAATCCTGCCATATTCCCAACTGCCCCACTGGAATCACCGGTCGTCAGGGCGAATACAAAGGCGAAGCCTCGCATACGTCGGCCTTCGTGCTGGCTTTGGCCGAGGAGACACGGCAATTGTTGGCGACGCTGGGTGCGCGGCATCTGAGAGAGATTGTCGGGCGAAGCGATCTGCTGCGGCGAGTCAAGGGGTTGCCCGGTCGTGCCGATCTGGTCGATCTGAGCAAGTTTCTGCAACCGGATATGGCTCTGTGTCGCTTGGAACAGACCCATCCCCAGTTGTCGCGTGGGGTTTGTGTACCCGCTGGGACCGAGACGCGTGGCTCGCTCAATAGCCGACTCCTGGACGCCGCCCGCGATGCCATCGAAACGGGCCAAAATGCCGACCTGATGTACCGCATTCGCAACAGCGACCGTAGCGTCGGGGCCACCGTTGCAGGCTATATCGCCAAGCTGTACGGCCGCGAGGGCATGCCGAATCACAAGCGGATCAAGGCGCGGTTCGAGGGGGAAGCCGGCCAGAGCTTCGGTGCCTTTTGCATCAGCGGGATGGAGTTGGAGCTTTGCGGCTTCGCCCAGGATGGCGTGGCCAAGGGGATGTCGGGCGGGGTTGTCGTGGTCACTCTAGACTACGATCGCTCCTCTTTTGGTGGGGAAATCCAATCGGTAGCGGGTAATAACGTCGGCTATGGAGCCACGGGGGGCACCATCTTCATCGGTGGTCGAGCAGGCCATCGCCTGGGGATCCGCAACTCTGGTGCCACGATCGTGGCCGAGGCGGCCGGCAAATATGCCTGTGAGTATCAAACACGCGGGCGAGTCTTGATCTTGGGGCCAATCGAAAACGAGATCGGCTCGGGCATGACAGGCGGCGAACTGCTGATCTACGATCCACGCAACGAGGTGCCCGGCAAGCTGCACACCCGCAGCGTTGCCGTCGTCGAATGTAGTTATGTTGACTTTGAGTGGATTCACCCGCTCATTATCAACTACGAAGCCCGCACCCGAAGCCGATTAGCCGAAGTAATTCTCCGTGATTGGGCCGAAGTTCGTCGCGGCCGAAAATTCAAAAAAATTGTTCCTCTTGCTGTAGCACGTCGGGCCGAAGACTTCATCAACGCTGGCAGCAACGCCGGTTGATTCCTCTGCTGAAAGGAGCAGCCAGGCATGGGTTTGTGGGCTAGAATGTAAGGTGGCCAACGAGAACCCCTGGCTGGGACTGCCCCGTCGATGACGCTCGTAGACGCTGACACCTTGCTCAACGTCCTCCGCCGGACACAGTTGCTCGCACCCGAACAGGTCGAGCAGATCCAGCGGGAGTTGCTCCCCTTTTACCCCGACCCGGAATCGCTGGCTCGCTACCTCGTCGAAATTGATTGGCTCACCCCCTACCAGATGCAGCTTTTCCTTTCGGGCCGCTGGGATGAAGTGGTCATCGGGCCGTACCAAATTATGGATCGGCTCGGCGAGGGCGGAGTGAGTGAAGTCTTCAAAGCCTGGGACACTTTGCGCGGCCGAGTCGTTGCCCTGAAGGTTCTGCGACAGGATTTAGGCGATCAGGAGGATTTGGCCCGTCAATTTCAACAAGAACACCAGGCCATTACTCGTCTGAATCATCCGAATATCATCAAGACCTTTGATGCGGGTCATACCAAAGGCATGTTTTACTTTGCTATGGAGTGCGTCGAGGGGATGGACTTGGAACGCTACGTTCGCCTGGTCGGTCCCCTGCCCGTCGAGGTCGCCTGCGATTATGCCCGTCAGGCTGCCCAGGGGCTGCAACACGCCCACGGCAGCGGCTTGGTTCATCGCGACATCAAACCAGCTAATTTATTCCTCATTCACCCTCCGTTGCCTAATGGCCGCAAAGGCCCCGAGCCGGTGGTAAAAATCCTCGATTGGGGGCTAGCACGGTGCATTCCCGCCGAGGGAGAAAGCGTGATCGAACACCAGGGGGAAAAAGGGCGATTGATCGGGACGGCGGACTATATCGCCCCAGAACAGATCGAGGATGCCACCCTGGTAGACATCCGAGCCGACATCTACTCGATGGGCTGCGTGTTGTATTTTTTGCTCACGGGCCAACCTCCTTTTCCGGGCAATTCGGTGATGCAGAAGATCGTGCAACATCGCGAGGCACCGCCGCCCTCGGTGCGTGAGTTACGCCCCGACGTGCCCCAAGAGCTGGACGAGTTCATTATCAAGCTCTTAGCCAAATCGCCGGAACAGCGGGTGCAAATTCCCCTGCTGCTTGTCGCAGCCTTGCGAAAATACACATCCGGGCAAACCGGTGCGGCTGGTCTCGTTCGTAGCACCCCCGCTCCGGGTACGGCTTTGAATCTGCCGCGTCCGCAGACCCATGCTACCTTGTCCCGTCCGACCACACACCCCACGCTGCAGCGTCCTGAGGACAAATAAATCCCTGGCCCATTTTCTCGATACGAAAAGCACAGTGGCCGGAAACCTGCTAGCTGATGCACGGGTAGGGTGGATGTGTCGCGGAGCGAAATTCTTGACACCACAGGCCCAAAACTTTAGTCTAGTAATTGATGTATCCTACCCTACCTTCCCCCCACCGCTCGGAGTTTGGTCATGTTAAAAATCCTCGGACCCACCTCTCGCTATTGTGATGGCCTCTCGCGGCGTGGATTTCTCTCGATTGGAGCGTTGGGCGTTGGGGCCTCCGCCCTGACCCTAGCGGATTTATTCCGAGCCGAAGCCCAGGCCCAGACGCGAACAGCAGCTCGGCCGACCGGTTCACGGCATAAAAGTGTCATCATGGTTTTCCTAGCCGGTGGTCCACCGCATCAAGACATGTGGGAGATCAAGACCGAGGCTCCACCGGAAATTCGCGGCGAATTCAAACCCATCCCTACGAGTGTGCCCGGCATCCAGATCGGCGAATGCTTTCCCAAGATCGCTGCTCGCATGCACCAGTGTGCCGTCATCCGCTCCGTCGTTGGACTGCCCGATCGTCATGATTTAGTCATGACTCATTCGGGTTGGCCGCACGATTCCCTCCGAGCGATGGGCGGCCGTCCTAGCCTCGGTGCTGTGCTGTCCAAGGTAGCCGGTCCGGTGGATCCGGCGGTGCCGCCTTTTGTGGGCCTGGCCAACCGCACCCAGCATCTGCCGTGGAGCGATCCGGGGACGGCCGGCTTTTTGGGGATCGCTCATGCCCCGTTCAAACCCGACAGCCAAGGCATGAACGATCTGCGGCTCAAGGGGGCCTCGGTCGTACATCTCGAGGATCGTCGCCGCCTGCTTCAGAGCTTCGATAGCCTGCGTCGGGAACTCGATACCAACGGCACGCTGGGAGCATTGGATGCGATGACCCAAAAGGCACTGGGGGTGCTGACCAGCAGCAAATTAGTCGAGGCTTTGGACCTCAGCAAGGAGTCGCCCCGCCTGCGCGAACGCTATGGCGATGGGAAGCCCTATAAATATCAATACGATGGCGCTCCCACGGTGAATGAACAGTTCTTGCTCGCGCGACGACTGGTCGAAGCCGGTGTTCGCTGTGTCACCTTGAGCTATGGCCGCTGGGATAGCCACGGCAAAAATTTTGATCTGGTGCGGGACCACGGTGCCAAGCTCGATCAAGCGTTCTCGGCTTTGCTGGACGACCTGACCGAACGCGGCCTGATCGACGACGTGACCGTCATCGCCATCGGTGAGTTTGGCCGTACCCCGCGGATCAACAAAGACGCCGGTCGGGATCACTGGCCGCAAGTCAGTTGCGCGTTGTTGGCAGGTGGCGGGATGAAGCTAGGCCAGGCGATCGGTTCGACGGATCGCAACGGCGAGCGGGCCAACAACCGTCCGGTATACGTCGGAGAGATCATCGCCACGCTGTATCACAATCTGGGGATCGACGTCTCGCGGACGACCATCTTGGATCCGACCGGCCGCCCGCAGCATCTGATCGACAAGGAACCCATGCGCGAGTTGGTGTAAGTGCAAACGCGGCGAGGCATCCCTTTGACCGGGATGCCTCTTCTGCGTGTTCCAGTTACTTGCTCTGGTCCCTGGCTGTAGTCGTGTTTATTCGTTGGCGTTCTGCGATGCCAGAATGCTGTACAACTCGGCTAGATGATGCCAAGCGTTGCTTTCGGGCAACCAAGTCGAAGCCTGTTTGAGATGGGTCCGTGCCCGTTCGTGCTGCCCACGCACGAGAGAAGCCAAGCCCAGGTTGAACGCCACCGGGGCCGACCGCGGCAGAGCTTGCCAGAGAGCCAAGGCTTGCTCCTGGTCACCCTGATACCAGGCCAACGCGGCACGTTCATTGCTACGAACCGTCTCCCATGGGGCGGCCACCGGTCGGGCGAGCAAAGCAGCAGCAGGAGCCTGTTGTCCTGCCAAACGTAGCACGCCCGCAGCCAAGAGCCGCGCTCCGTCCCCCTCGGCCCGCTCGGCCCAGGCCAGCAACTCGGGCTGGTCACTTGCCTGAAGAGGAGAGGGCATCGTGAGGGCGGCCCCAGCCAAAAGCGCCTGAACATGACGTACTTGTTGCGGATAATTGCCCAGGGCACACAGCACCACCAAGGCAGGTTCCATGCTGTTGACCAGCAAAGCCCACTCGGCCGGCGGCCTGCCCGCAGTGGGCAAGCCCAGGGCAGTTGCGGCTAGTTGAGCATCGTTCCAGGCTAGTTGCGCGTCGATGGGTTGCACCGGGGTGAGGTCGTGCGGCAGGGCATCACCGAGGTCGGGCAGAGCCAAGCCCGCACGCACCGCTTGTGTCTGTCGCTCCAGATAGCGATGAAACAGACTCGTGACGTTTAGCTCGCTCATGGTTCTTCTCCGGCAGCGTTGTTCCCATGCTAAAGACGTTCTGGCCTACCCGACTTGCGCCCTTCTGGTTTACTTCTCCAAAAAATGCTGCAAGAGATGTTCCATGCCGTCGGCCATGCTAAAGGCCGCGGTGTAGTGCCCCGTGGGGTACCAGACAATTTTCTGTTTGCCGCTGGCCTCCCAAAGCATCTGGGCCATCGACGGTGGAACGATCTCATCATGACTGGCGGCCAAAATAAGCAGTTTGCGGTCCTTGAGTTTCTCGGCACAGGTGATGGGGTCGATGGGGGCAATTAACCGACGCAGGCCCTCACGCTTGTAGCCCAGCAGTTCCAGAGCCATGACCGTGGGAGCCAGCAACGGATGCTTGGCATAGCCATCGACAAAATTGCCGCCCCCCAGTAAGACGCAGACCCGGCCGAGCCGCGGCTCCATCTCGCCGGTCAGAGCGGAGAGAAAACTGCCCAAACTGGTGCCGGTGATGCCCAAGCGCTGGGGGTCGATTTCTTTACGAGATGCCAGCCAAGCCGTCGCCACCCGCAAATCTTGCACGGTCTGCGTGACCGCTTCGGCGGTGTGCTTGATGTCGTTGCTCAGCAAGCGTAGCTTGGAACCAGGCGGCCGACGGGGACCGTAGTAAGCCATCTGCACGAAAAGGGCCGCCACTCCATGACGGGCCAAATGATTGCTGATGTGACGCGACAGCATCTGATTGCCGCCTGTGATGTCTAGCACAATCACCCCCGGATATGGGCCATCCCCCATCGGCTGATAATACTCGGCATGAACGGTGTTATTCTCGGGATGCTTGGACCGGTACGGCGAAGGAAAAGTTAGCGTCCAGACCCGAACCTTGAGCGCATCTAACGTCTTTTGATGTTTCAACGTGTAGGAGTAGTCCGCCTCGGGCAGACGATACTGCTGGGGGATCGACTTCTGATCGTCCAGAGCCTTAAAGCGAAACGTGCCTTTCTCTAGAGGCGGGACGGCCCACAGCAATAAGAACGTCACGAGCATCGTTGTCTCCGGGAAGAGATGCCTCAATCCACTAACTATTCTAACGCAAGGGCCAAAAGGTTTCGTGCAGTCGTGCTTAGGTGATTCGTCGTGAGGCTAGCATGCCACAAGCCCCGTGAATATCGCCCCCGCCCGAGTAGCGCCGCACCACGGGAGCAGCCACAGAACGGCTCAGGGCGTCGCGAAAGGCATTGCGTTCGGCTTCGTCGGGGGGCTGAAAGGTACCCGAGGCATCGTTGACATCAATCAGGTCCAGCAGGATCGGCAAGCCGCGTGTCAGCTCAGCCAGACGTTTGGCGTCGTCCTCACTGGTGTTGATGCCACGCAGCAACGTCCAAGCGAGGGTCATACGTCCGCCTCGGGCCGCCTGATATTCTCGGATCGCTTCCAACAACTCGGACAAAGGGTGCGTCCCTTCGACCGGCAAGAGCGTCCGCCGCTTGTCACTCTCGGCTGCTGTCAACGACACAATCAGGCGAAACGGCCAGCCTTCGCGAGTGAAGCGGCGAATCATCGGCACAATGCCCACGGTCGAAATGGTGATGGCTCGGCCGTTAATGGCCGGTCCGCTGGGATCGGAAAGCACCTGGGCGGCCTGAATGACACGTTCATAGTTGAGGAACGGTTCCCCTTGCCCCATGAACACAACACCACGCACCGGATAAGCGGAATCGTCACGAACCTGCAAAACTTGATCGACGATTTCCCAAGCGGCCAGATTGCGACGAAAACCCATCTTGCCGGTGGCACAAAACACACACCCCATCGCACAACCAACCTGTGACGAGACGCACACGATATATTTTTCATCGCCGGGTCGATGCAGCAGCGGAATCCGCACCGCCTCGAAAGGCTCAGGCCCCTCGCCGGCAAACAGATATTTGGCAAAGCCATCCATCGGGGAGACAGCTTTTTCGAGCAACTCCAGTCGAGGAATGCGCGTCTGAGCGCGGATCTGGTGTAAGAGGGAGCGACGGACCCCGGGCAGTTGCTCGGGCACCTCGCCTCCCTGGCGTAACACCAGCGATTGCAGCCGCCGGGCTAGACCCACCTCCACTCCCAAAGGTTGCAGCAGCTCGGCAAGTTGCTCGGCGGTGTGATTTTTGAAATCGATCATGTCTTAATTGTAGCGGAAATCGGGCACAAGAGGCAGCCGACAACAGCTCTTGCCCTGCGAATTTCCCTCGCCACTCGGCCTGGTGGGTCGTATGTTGGCCCTGTCGTCTTGGGAGGTGATGGCATGCGTGTGCTGTTTTTGCTAGCTCTGGCTTTGATCTTGGCTGCCGATTGGCCGCGTTTTCGTGGTCCCAATGGCACAGGCATCAGCGAGGATCGATCCATTCCGACCACACTCGGGCCGGAAACCAACCGCTGGAAGGTCGAACTACCCGGCGAGGGGCACTCCTCACCCATCGTGATTGGCAAACGCATTTATCTAGCTGCTGCCACCCGTGAGAAACGCATGCTACTGTGTTACGATACGACGGGCAAGCAGTTGTGGAAGCAAGAAGTGGCCGGCGGCGTTGGCAAGACACACCCATTGAGTAGCTTGGCCTCGGCGACACCCTGTAGCGATGGCCAACGAGTGTTTATCGTCTTTTGGGATGGGAAAAACGTCGCCTTACATGCTTATTCCTTGGAGGGTAAGCCGCTTTGGCATCGCGATCTGGGTCCTTTTCAGAGTCAGCATGGCCCCGGGTTTTCTCCCCTGGTCCACGAGGACAAGGTGATCGTCAACAAAGATCAAGACGGCAAAGCCGATCTCCTCGCCTTCGAGGCGGCCACTGGCAAACCGCTGTGGTCGACCCCACACAAGGCCTACCGAGCTTGTTACTCCACCCCGATCGTTCATGAAGGCTTGCTGCTCGTCACGACCACCGCCGGACTCAACGCCTATGACCCGAAGGATGGCTCGAAGAAGTGGTCCTACGAGTGGAAGTTCCCCGTCAAGCCGTTGCGCACGGTGGGTTCCAGTGTGATTGCTGGTGAAATCATCGTCTTGGCCAGCGGGGACGGCGACGGTTCGCGAAACATGATTGGCGTGCGTTTGCCCCGGGGCGATCAAAAGCCTAGTTTAGCTTGGCAACTCGACACCGGCACCCCCTATGTACCGACTTCAGTTGTGCACGGGCCATACCTCTACACCGTCTTCGATGAAGGCATTGCCATTTGTCGTGAGGCCGCCACGGGTCAGGAGAAGTGGCGGGCACGCCTGGGCGGCAAGGTGTCGGCGTCGCTACTGCGCGTGGGCACCACCATCTATGTGTTTGGCGAGCGGGGCGAAGTGACCCTCTTTGAGTCCAAGCCCGACAAATTTGTCCTGATCTCACGCGGCAAACTAGGCGAAAACATCATGGCCACACCGGCCGTTGCGGACGGTTTACTGATCATACGCGGTGTGAAGCATTTGTTTGCCTTTGCTCAGGCCAAGGAATCAAAATAAAACTATCTTTGCCCGTTGACAAATATGCGCATCGCGTCGAGGCACTCTGGCTGAAGTCCATCGATTATTCGCCACAGCTCTGTGGCGAATAAAATGGATGCCCCCTTCTCCAGAAGGAACTAGCAACCTATGGTAAAGGGCGTCACGCTCGTGACCTCGTAGTTTCCACCAACCCACTCGGACAGAGAGGTGTCGCATGCGTCGTTTCCATTTGGCTGTGCTATTGATGGCAGCCCTGTTAGGGGTTTCGGCGAGTGATTCGCTGCTCGCCCAGGACAAGAAAGATCCCCCCGCCAAGGGCAAAGGGCCGATCATCGAGCTAAACGAGAGCTTAAAAGATGGCCGCTTCCGCTTCGTCATTCGCGATGCCGAGGGCAAGTATCTGGCCGGCTCGCTGGTCAACGGCTACGCGACAGAGAAGGACGCCTTGAAGGCGATCGAAGACCTGAAGATGGCGTTGAGCAAGGGCAAACTGGTGAAGCAGAAGAAGGGAGCCGAGGAGAAGGACAAGAAGGACAAGAAGGAACCTATGAAAGATAAGAAATAGACGCAGACAAGTAATTCAGACGTGTCAAAGATATTGAGAACACCTGGTATAACTCAAGCCGCGCAGCGAGAGTTGTCATCGTCGCGCGGTAGACTGAGGATAAAACGCGTCGGTCGGCCGGGCCGGGGCGGCTCCAACCGCACATCGCCCCCCTGTTGTCGTGCTAAACGCCAAGCGACTGGCAACCCAAACCCTTTGCCTCGGCCGGCGTTACGACCACTATAAAACGGGTCGAACAAGTGCGGTCGCTGTTCGGGGCTAGGCCCTGGTCCGTTGTCTTCGACCTGAATCTCCAGGCTCTCGCCGACTTCTATTCGCACCCGCACCCAACCGCCCGGGGGGGCCGCCTCGAGGGCATTTTTCACCAAGCATTGCAAGGCGATACCCACTTGCTTGGGGTCGGCCCAGACTTCCATTCGTTCGGGTAGTTCGGTCTGCAACTCGACCTCGCGTGTCTCGGCTAACTCCCGGAGGCTGGCAACGATCTGGCCAATCAGCGTGGGTAAATCAAAGTAGCTGGGACGAGCCGCCGCCGGTCGCGCGAATTGCATCAGTTCGAGCAACATGCCATGAATGCGTTTGGTTTGATTGATGATGGTCTGAAGCGCTTTGATGGTATGACCTTCATCATCACTGACAAGCCAATCTTCGGCATGACTCAATACATATTGGGCTTGACCCGAGATAATCGCCAAAGGGTTGTTGATCTCGTGGCCAGCCCCAGCGGCAAACTCCCCGAGAGCGGCCAACTTAGCCAGGCGTAGCCGATCGGCCTCGCCGAGGATCTGTTCCCGTAAGGTCCGGTGCAGGCGATCCACCTCGGCTTCCAGACGCTGATGCTCGACGCCACCACGCAGATCGTGGTTGTCGGCAGCCAGCGCCAGCAGATCACGCAACAAGGGCTGCTCGTAGGGTGAGGACCACGGCGGGACATCGAACTGCTCGTCGGCCAACAGGGAATCAGCATCTAGAGATTCGAGCGTCAGACCGAGCCTAGCCGCATCGGCATCGAGCGACTCATGACGGTGGAGCAGATGCAAATCTAACCCCCGACCGCGCCACAAATGCAAAGCTACCCGCACCAAGGCAATCAGAGAGGATTCGGCACCCAGAGTGCCGGCCGGCAACGAAACATTGGAAACCACCTCTCGCAGCCAATCTGGCAAGTGCCAGAGGCGCATGAGGCGACGAGCCAAACCGGACGCATCCCCCGTCGGTCGTTCGCCGGTCAAGGCCAAGCTAGCCAGCCAACCCAGAGGGACGAGCAGGCCAGCACACCAGGCACGTTGAGCATCGGCGCGTCGCGTGCGATGCGCTAAAGCCATGCTGAGTCGGGCCAACGACCAGCAAGTCTCAAACAACGGTCGGGTCGCTGGTTCGTTCCAATTGAGCAGGCCGACCGGCTCTTGATCGAGATGTGCCAGGGTGGCCCGCAACAAGGCCGATTGCTGAGGGGGCGTCGGTTCTTCGCCGAATCGCAACAACCAAAGCACAGCAGCGGGATCGCAGCGGACGGAGGACCAAAAGCTATCCCCTGGCCGGGCGATAGCGGCCAAAGCTGCGCTGGAGGGCGCAAGCCAGGGCAGACGATCGTAGCCGGTCACCGAAACTCCTCCCTCCGTGGAAGCTACCTACCCCTTGGCCAAAAGGGAGCCCGAGGGGTTTGGACCGATCGTCGGCTTAGGCAGAGGCTCGACTGGCCGGCTCGAGATCCAGTAGGGCACACATGCGGTCGATCAAGCGGTCCATTTCAAACGGTTTGGCGATGAAGTCGTCGGCCCCGGCAAGTCGCAACTCCTGAATCTTGTCGTCCTCGACCATCCCCGACATGCACAAAACCCGCACATCTTCCAGCGTTGGGTCGGCCCGCACCCGCTGGCAGACTTCTTTACCATTGATGTCCGGCAACATGACATCCAACACGATGATGTCGGGGCGGTATTCCTTGACCATCATGCCGGCGTCGAAGCCGTTATTGGCCACGCGTACCTCAAAACGTCCATCCTCTTCGAGGACTTTGGTCATGAGTTCCACGAGTTCGATTTCGTCATCAACCACCAACGCTTTGCGTTTGCCTGATTCCAGAGCATCGGTGGGAATATCATTGTCTTTCATGAACTTGTACAGGGCCTCACGCGGGATGCGGCGGAATTTGGAGCCGGGTACGCGGAAGCCCTTGAGTTGTCCATTATCGAAGCAGCGAATAATCGTCTGCTGACTCACTTTGCAGATTTTGGCGGCTTCGCCAGTCGTGAACACGGTCTTCATAGCCTATCCATCCCTACGGGTCGATGCCCGTCGCACGAGTACAGCCGGTTTTGGCTCCCATCAGCCAAGCGAGACCAGCCCGATTCCTCCTTGATTCGCCTCGTCGTCATTCATCGTTCTGTTCAAGGTAACTCGAGGGATTGGCCCTCGTTCACCAAAGTGGCTCGGGGATGAACGAGAGCCACCTCAAGCCTTCGCTGGAGTGTCACCAGACATCCAGAACAAGCAGTGGACAGGAAAGTGGTTGGACATCTTTGCGAAACAGTCCAACTTCCCTAATTATACTATTTTAGAGGTAATTGTCAACCTCTACTTTTGTTGCATGTAGTTCCTAACTTCTGCACCTCCTTGTGCTTGGAGACGATTTCCGGGGTCGGCAACCGGTCTTACACTATCTTTCACCTTTGGCAAAATTTCCGCAAGATCATTTTTTTTCTCAGTTGTCCCAGAACTCCATTTTTTTCCTTAATCGAGATAAATCATTAAAACTGCTAGATCTGCAGGATGGATGCCACTGATCCGACCGGCCTGTCCCAAGGTCGTCGGCCGAATCTTACTCAGCTTCTCGCGTGCCTCGATCCGCAGTTGTGGCACCGCCTGAAAATCGAAGGTCGCGGGAATGCGTTTGTCCTCGAGGCGTTGAAACCGCTCAACCTGCTCGGCTTGGCGAGCAATGTAACCGGCATACTTCGCCTCGAGAATCACCTGCTCGCGTGCCGCTGCATGGCCGCCCCACTCGGCCAAGGGCGGATGCATGGCAAGTAGTTGCTCCCAAGTCACTTCAGTTCGCCGCAGCCAGGTTTCCAAGCTGTCGCCCTGGTGGCGTTGGCGTCGCAGGTAGTCGCAGAGCCGTTCGATCGCTTGCTCCTTTTGCGTAAAGCGTTGCCAGCGGGCCTCGTCCACCAAGCCGATGCGTCGGCCAATAGGGGTGAGGCGGCGATCGGCGTTGTCGTGCCGCAGTACCAGCCGATATTCGGCACGGCTGGTGAACATGCGATACGGTTCATCGACGCCTCGGGTGACGAGATCGTCGATGAGGACTCCGATATACGCCTGAGAGCGGTCCAGGATCAAGCCGTCTTCGCCTCTTCCCAAAAGTGCCGCGTTGATCCCAGCCATCAAACCCTGCGCCGCTGCCTCTTCATACCCCGTCGTCCCGTTTATCTGCCCCGCGAAAAAAAGACCGGCCACCTGCTTGGTTTCCAGGGTTGGGAATAGCTGGGTCGGCGGGGCGTAGTCATACTCCACTGCATAGCCCCATCGCATCACCTCTGCCTTCTCTAGGCCAGGAATCAGCCGCAGCATCCCCTGCTGCACGTCACGCGGCAAGGAGGTGCTAATTCCGTTGCAGTAATATTCCCAGGTATGTCGGCCCTCGGGTTCGAGGAAAATCTGATGGCGTTCCTTGTCCGCGAAGCGGACCACCTTATCTTCCACGGAGGGGCAATAGCGAGGTCCGCGGCTATTGATCTGTCCACTGTACATCGGAGCGCGATCCAGGTTCTCTCGAATCAACGCATGCACCGCCTCGTTGGTGTAGGTGATGTGACAGGCCAACTGCTCTTGCTCGATGCGATCGGTCATAAAGCTGAACGGCACTGGCTCGGCATCGCCCGGCTGCAACTCGCACTTGCTGAAGTCGATGGTTCGACCATTGAGCCGACACGGCGTTCCCGTTTTGAAGCGGGCCAACTCAAAGCCGCAATCTTGCAAACTGTCCGAGAGCGATTCGGCCGAGCCATCACCGGCCCGGCCCCCACGAGCTTTGCTTTCCCCGGTGTGCATGATGGCTTTGAGGAAAGTGCCCGTGGTGAGAACGACGCAAGAGGCACGGTACAGGGTGCCGCCCTGAGCAACGACGCCGACGACTCGCTTGGGTTGACCGCGAGGCCCGGGGCTCTCTTGCAGACGTAGTCCTTCGACCATCTCTTGACGCAAGGTCAGGTTTTCCTGCTGCTCGACGACATATTTCATCAAAAACTGATAGGCTTTCTTGTCCGCCTGGGCCCGGGGCGAGTGCATGGCTGGCCCCTTGGTGCGGTTGAGCATGCGAAACTGGATGGCCGTGGCATCAATCACTCGGCCCATCGCACCACCCAGGGCGTCGATTTCACGCACGATCTGGCCTTTGGCCACGCCGCCGATCGCCGGGTTGCAACTCATGGCGGCGACGGCATCAGCGTTCATGGTGAGCAAGACGGTGCGTGCCCCGAGCCGAGCCGCCGCCAAGGCTGCCTCGACGCCCGCGTGACCGGCCCCGACGACGGCGACATCGAAATCGTAAACGAGGTTGCTCATAGGTGCCCGACTGTAGACAGGAAAATCTCCCCCCTCATCTTAGCGGTTGCCATCTAACAACGTGAGGGTCTGACTGCGTCCTGATCGTCGCTAGAGGACAAGATAACGCTAACGCCATCGAGGTTCCACTGAGCAAACGCAAGTAGAATCTCAATGGCCACCGATGAGCCGAGACAAGAAAACAACCGACCTGCGGAGCAATCGGGGATAGGCGATCGGCTCTTTGTGGGCGTTCTGCCACCTCCCGGCTAGCGTTTAGATGCCAACGATCTCTTTGACCTTTACTCGGGTCGAGAATTGACGATGACCACGCAAGCGGCGATAGTTTTTACGGCGACGGAACTTACCGACGTAAGTCTTGACCGAAGGATGATCGACCACTTCGCCGACCACCTTAGCCCCAGCGACCAGGGGTTGGCCGATCTTGACCTCTCCTTCCTTGCAGAGCAGCAGGACGTTGGCAAACTCCAAGTTGGTCCCTTTGCTCACTCCTTCTCCGTTCTCGCCTCCGCGATAATCTACCGTGACCATCTCGCCGACCGCCACCCGATATTGCCGAGAACCATCCTCAAAAATCGCGTACATCATCGTCCCGTTCCGTTGTAAACTCATCAAAAAAGTGATTCTATCATGCCAACGGGGCATTGAACAGGGCAGCATCAAAATTCTGCTCCCTGCTAAGGTCAACAATGGTCGCTCCCCTTGACAGTGCGGCAACCAACATTTCCCCCAGCCAACACCGCTTTGACCAACTATTTCGTCGAGACCACACCTTCGCGGGGACCGGAGAGAGCCGACGCTTTGGCCGAGGCCTCTTTAACCTCTTTGGCGCGGATCGGCTTGTCGTTGGGAACGGCGGTGTAGCTCTTCCAGTATTTCAGCGGAAATGCCGCTAGACCCATCAACGCCAGCATCGCCAGCCAGAAGCTGCTGCACATGGCAATCAGGGCATTGTTAAAGCCGTAGCTGTGCAAACCGATGCCGAGTTGGTTGGTGCCGAACCACGACCACATGGTGACCATATTGCCAGCCAGGGCCAGCAACACCGTGCCGCGTTCTTTGATCATGCCACCCCAACGGGCATGCAGCAGCAGAGCGTTGGCGATCACTACTAGGATCGCCCCATTCTCCTTCGGATCCCAGCCCCAGAACCGGCCCCAGGATTGATCGGCCCAGATGCCGCCTAGCACCGTGCCCACGAACGAAAGCAACAACGCGAAACAGGTCACGCCGTAGATCGCCGTCATAAACGCCTTGGAGAGTTCAAGATTGAGATTGAACGCCTCCAGGGGTTGGAGCATGGCCGGCAGCGATTGGCCACGCTCACGCGGGGCGGTGTACAGCGTCAGGATCAGAATGCCCGCGATGCCGACAAACGCCAAGGCCGGTGCTGCGAAATAGATCAGCGAGCCATCCGTCAACGGATTCTCATCCGTGCTGAGGAAATACAACCCCATCAGTACCGAGAGAACCACCGCCGCAGGGATGGTCAGCATGCCAAAGACACTCAGAACGAAGATGAAGTGGTTGTTCCACTCCGGGTTGCCACGATTACGGAAAAACGCCAACACCGTGGAAGTCTGCATCCACCACAAAAAGGCGATGGCGATGAAGCCAGCCACAAAGGTCGCCGTGTAGCCCAAGGTGACCGTGGTCACATGGGTGGCCAGCCAAAAGTTGGTGTCGAGGACGGCTTGGAGGACCTCCATCGTATCGCCGCTGCCGCCTAGATAGTGGGCGATCACCATGGTTTTGAAGCCCAACACCGCTGCTGCCGCCGTCGCGATCGCGTTGCGGTAGATCAGCTCCATAAACAAGCAAACCAAAGCGCAGCCCCAGCCGATGAAGATCGCCGAGGAGTACAGATTGACCACTGGGGGACGCTCCTGAATCCACATCCGCGTCAACAGGGCAAACGTGTGCAACAAAATCGTCACACCCAACAGCAGCAACGCCGATAGCCACAACTCCCGCGGCGCGAGCGGCGTCCAGCTGACGATCGCCAGCAGACCAATCAACACGTAAAGGACGGCGCAAACATAGAATGGAGCCAAATGATTGAACCACGCCTCGGTTCGGGCTTTGGAAACCTGGGCGGGGATCTTTTCTTGCAGCCATGTGCTGTACTGAGCCAATTCAGCGTTGAACTTCTTAGGATCGTTCTCGGCATAGGCCCAAACCATCGCCTTGAGATGCTTGGCAGCAGGGTTAAACTGGTCCTCGCCTCGAGCCAGGGCTTGACCAAGCGTCTTCCAACCGTTTGGGTCCAAATCCTCGGCGGGCACTAAAGCCAAGGCCTGCAGGCTGCTCAAGGCGCGATGCGTACTCAACACTTTAAGCAACTCAACGATCCGCTCTTCCAGGGCGTCGCGTTTCTCACGCGGCAGATCCTTGGAAACCATGGCCTTTTTGAAAAAGGTGCGGAACCCCTCGTTGGAGGTGATTTCGTTGACCGAGTAACGCATGCCTTCTCGACGCTGGAGCCTGAGCATTTCCAGCAGCGACTCGTGATCGATGCGAAAGACTTTCTGACGATCCGGGTCGCGCAGATCGCCCAACTCCTCGTGCAGGTTTGCTGCTTTCTGCTGGTTTTGCAGT
>Ga0272446_1002573_pt1 | contig 24414 bp, 27 predicted proteins | sample YNPCB0061_FD_194587 | JGI IMG/M metagenome (GOLD analysis project Ga0272446, IMG submission 194587) | Hot spring microbial mat communities from Yellowstone National Park, WY, United States - YNP-CB-006-1 | ecosystem: Environmental > Aquatic > Thermal springs > Hot (42-90C) > Sediment | place...
AAATCTCGACGCGCGGCTCTTTGCGAAGCTCGCGATCCATCGTCTGCGTGCAGTTCTCCTCTCGCGCTTTGCGCCAGAACTCCTCGAATCGTTCTCCCGCGAGCTCTCCGCAGCTGACATGGCACTTGTCGAAACGCTCGCGAAAGAGCCGACCGTTACCTCCGATACGCTGCGTCTCATCCTCGAAGCACACGAGCGTATGGCATACGCGGCGCTCCCCTTTTTGCCGCTCGAGCTCGCGATCGCGGATATGTGCGCTACGTGAGGGGGCTACCACCCGAACTGCTTGCCGACTTCCTCGGGCGTCTCGCGCTTGCGCGCAACCTTGATCTCGCCATTTTGTGCCACAAGTTTGAGCGGTGATGAGAGGAGGCAGTGGTGCGAGGCGAGTGAATCCTGATACGCACCCGTATCGAGGAAGGCAACGTAGAGCTCCTCGCCGTCAACCCACGCCGGCAGCGCGATGTGCGTCCCATTCGTGTAGCGGTCGTCGCTATCGCAGCTCGAACCGGCGAGCCACACGCGGCGCGTCTTCTTCTCGTCGAGCTTGTTGACCGGGATCACATGCCACTTTTGCCTCAAGGCCCATGTATCGGTGAGATCGTTCATGAAACTGCCATCGACAATGTACCAACGCGTCCCGTGTTTGTCCTTTACCGTTTTCTCGGCGAGCACCTTGTATACGGTGATTTGGGCGGGTGCCGCGACATAGCGCCCCCACTCCACGATGAGGTTCGGGTGCCTGATTCCGAGCTTATCGCTCGTCTCCTTCGCAGTTTTTACGATGCGGCTAATTAGCGTCTTGCCAGAATAGAAGCGTTTTTGCTTTTCGTAAGGGATTCCTGCGCCGCCGCCCATGTCGAGCGTGTCGAGTTGGGGGTTCTTCTCACGCATCTTCGCGTAGAGCGAGAGCGCGCGTTTGAGAGGCTCAAGAAAACCCTCCATGTGTTCGATCTGGCTCGAAATGTGATAGTGCAGCACCTGGAGGTTTCTGATTTTTCCGAGTGCAATGAGTTCATCTTCGGTAAAGCCGAAGCGGTTGAATCGCTTGTCCCAGTGACTCTTCACCTTCACAGAGAGATCGACGCGGATGCCGACGGGTCCGTTGAATTTTTTCATGCGCTCGAGCTCAACTTCGTCTTCGATTACGGGAATGACGATGAGTCCCTTGCCGCGCAATTCCTCGATGAGTCCCAGGTAGCGTTCTGATTTAGGCCCATTGCACATGATGCGGATCTTGTTGTTGACGCGATCTGCCTCGAACAGGCGCTTCACGAGAAAGAGCTCATTCGCGGAGGCGACATCGAGATTTGCTCCCTCGGCTACGGCCGGCAATACGAACTCGCGGTTTTGATTGACCTTCATTGGGTAGTGGTAGTGGAAGCGCCCCTTGTAGCCTAAGACCTTGATGTAGGCATTGAACGTCTCGATCAGATCGCGTACGCGGCTCTCCACGATGGTCGGCATAAAAATCTCAGTGGGCGTGCCGTGCTTTTTGATAATCTCCGCGAGATCGTACTGATAGTTCCCCTCGCGCAGCATCAAGTGACCTTCGCTATCGATGTCGAATTGCTGCGTGTTTACCTCCTCAAGGCCGAGACGCCAAAAACGTTTCCGCTCCACACGCGCTTCGCGCGCTTTTCTCGTCTGATGCGGCATGGTGTTTCTACTGTACGGCATGGGGGAAAGATGTAAAGGGAAAACGCCGCAAAACTTGCATTTTTTAGCTTTCCTTATATACTGCTCCCACCTATGGCGAAAATAGCAATTATAGAGACGGGCGGGAAGCAGTACGTCGTTACCAACGATACGGTACTCACCATCGAGAAACTTCCCACAAGCGGTAAGACTATCACCTTCGACAAGGTACTGCTCGTCGACGATGGTGCCAAGACTCAGGTAGGAAAGCCTTATCTCGCAGGTGCTACGGTGAAAGCCGAGCTCATCGAAGAAGGTCGCGCTGATAAGGTGACGGTCATCCGTTATCGCCCCAAGAGCCGTTACGCCAAGAAAAAGGGGCATCGTCAGCCTTTTTCCAAGGTACGCATCACCGCACTCCCGTAGAACCGCCCGAAAGGGCGGTTTCGCTCATCGACGGTTTTCGAGTGCGGTCTTCAGCGTCTCTGGATCAGCGTACTCAAGTTCGCTTCCGGTGGAAAGCCCGCGTCCGAGCATGGTCAGGCGCACACCTAATTCACCGAGCACCTCGCGCACTTTGAGCGCCGTTGTGTCACCCTCGGGGTTAACGGGAAAAGCGAGAATGATCTCTGCAAATCTCTTTTCGTTCTGAAGTCTTTTAAGTTCATCAAATGCGAGGTGTGGTGCCCTCTCACTCGAAAGAGAGATCAAACCTCCCAGGACAAAGTAGCGTCCGCGAAAGGTGCCGCTCCGCTCAAGTGCTAACACATCGGCATCGTGCGCCACGATGGCAAGCGTCGTGTCATCGCGTACAGGATTTGTACACAAGTTACATAGCGCATGGGCGCCCGCATGAAAACGGCGGCACTGTGGACACTGATGCACTGATGATCCGAGTCGTGAGAGTGCATCCGCGAGTTCTCTTCGCACGGCGGGGTGTCTCAATAAAAATTGAACAAAGCGAAATGCTTGCCGCGGACCGATGCCGGGGAAACGCTCGAAGATCGAAGAGAGGGTAGAGAGGGGATCCATAGTCGGGTCAGAATGGAGGCTCGTCCGTGCTCACCTCTGCTTCTTCCACCAAATCGCCAAAGTCACTCGTTTCGAGTGTCCGAAAAGTTGTCTGGTTCTCGTCAAACATGAGCTCTACCTTGCCAATCGGGCCGTTGCGGTGTTTCTCCACGAGAATCTGTGCAATATTGTTCCTCTCATTTTCGCTGCGCGTACCCGCCATATCTTCGCGGTGGATGAACATTACAACGTCGGCGTCTTGCTCGATCGAACCCGAATCGCGGAGATCCGAAAGCCGCGGGCGTCCGCCACGCTGCTCGACGGCGCGCGAGAGCTGCGAGAGCGCAAGAACCGGCACTTCGAGCTCGCGCGCCATCTGCTTTAAGCCGCGCGAGATTTCGGTTGTCTGCTGCACGAGCGAGTCCGATGATTTCGCTCCCGAGGGTGTGATGAGCTGCAAGTAATCCACCACGAGAAGCTGTAGGCCCTTTTCAGCCTTCATGCGGCGCGCGACGCTGCGCATTCCCATGAGTGTCATGCCGGGCGAGTCATCGATGTAGATTGGCGCTTCAGAGAGTGTGCCCATGCCATCCTGGAGTCGCTCATACTCAGCTTCACTCATCTTTTTACCGATACGCAGGCTCCAGGCGTTTACGCCGGCCTGTGCCGCGAGCATGCGGTCGGTGAGCTGGTCGGAACTCATTTCGAGCGAAAAGACGCCAACAACGGTGCCATACTGTGTAGCACTCTGCCGCGCGATATCCAATGCGAGTGCGGTTTTTCCCATCGAGGGACGCGCGGCGAGGATAATGAGATCAGATTTCTGTAATCCGGAGAGCAGGTTGTCGAGTTTTTTGAATCCGGTCGGTATGCCGCGGATGCCGGCTCCCTGTTTCTGCAGCTTTTCGAGGCGATCCCACGCGCTGCGCAGTTCTTCGCTGATAGAGGCATAGCTTCGCACGAAGGGTGATTGGGTAACCGAGAAAACGCTCCGCTGCGCTTCATCCAAGACATGTTCGATCTCGCGATCCTCGGCAAAACCGAGCTCTCCTATTTTGGTAGCCGCGTCGATGAGCGATCGCAAAATGAACTTGCTCTGCACGCTCTGAGCGTAGTGACGCGCGCTTCCCGGCGAGGCGGCCGTACTGACAAGCTCGTTGAGATAGGCCGCGCCGCCGACCTCCTGAAGCTGCTTTTTCTCCTTGAGCTTGCTCGAGAGGGTAACGACATCAATCGGTTCCCCCTTCGCTTGTAGGGCAAGCATCGCTGAAAAGATGACTTGGTGTCGCGGTGTGTAGAAGGAGTCGGCAGAGATGAGATCAGCAACCTCGTACATGGCTCCCTGGTTGAGGAGTAGCGAACCGAGGAGGGCTTGCTCCATCTCGGTATCGTGCGGGGGTGTACGGGGCTGGGCTGCCATGTTCCGGATGGTACCACAAGCTGTTTTGACCGAATGGTATGAGCCTGAGGACCCCCGCTGTGGCTATCGTGGGGACAACAAACAACACCACAAAAAGGGCATTGACACAAGTTTCTTGCATGATATAATTAAAAAGTAAACGCATGACGGGTTTACTTGCAACAGCCCTCACGGGCTTCTTTGTTTATGCGACTCTCCCGGGGACGACAACCCTCGTGAGCGTGAATAAGCAGGAAGTTCCTGAGGAGCCCACATACGAGACCCTACAGGTTGCTATGACGGCCTACAATGCCGTCGAGGAACAGACTGACGGAGATCCGCATATTACCGCGATCGGCGCCCTTTCCGACCCCGATATCATCGCCGCCCGCTCCCCGGATCTCGCTGAAAAACTCCCGTACGGCACCGTGATCGAGATCGTCGCAGATACCAACCCGACCGACCCACGGTGCGGTCTCTCGGCCGTCCATGATCTCATTGGCTACCGCGTCATTGCGGACGCCATGAACGCACGCATGCGCAACAAGATCGACATCCTCTTTCCGACTGACAAGGACGTGACGGTTGGTGGCGGCAGGACGGTGAACGCGGCTGTCGCACTCGGCATGTGCAAGGACATCACGATTCGCATCGTCGGCCATGTGGATATCAGCCACATGCCAAAGACTCAGGCACAGCTCGTGAAGGCGATAGGCAAGGACGCGCTCGCCGTCCGGTAAGATTTGATTTCTCAATATTTTTGTGGCATACTCATAATCGGAGGTGCCCCATGATCCAAGAAGTTCAGGAGTCGTGGCTCGCGTTCGCGTGCAGCTGCATCGGCGGTCGCGATCGGGCCAGACGGCTCGTACTCGATGCGTGCGCGATCTTGCACGCCGAAAAAGATGACGCCGCGCGCGCCGAACTCTACCGGCACGATGCGCGCTTCAATGAGCTCAAAGATGCGATCGCAAGGTCGCACCTGATGCTCGGCATAGCGGATGATCGCGATGCGCTCTCGTGCGTCCGCTGGATCATGCGATCGTGCTTCTTTGCGGTTCAGGAATCAGAAGCACGACGATGATTGATGGTCTCACCGGAAACGGTGAGGCCTCTTTATTTTTTATTGCTGCTGTGGCAGACGGAAGTATTTGGCGAAATCCGCTGCGATCGCCCAGTTCTTGATGAGATCGCGGTGCAGGGTATTTTTCGTATCGATCGCGGCGGCATCGAAGGCGGGGAGCGCATCGTGCGGGAGTTCCTCCATACCGGCGCGCCACCAGGCGATCTCCTTTGAATCGATGGCGCCCAGATCCTCGGAGAGCAGACGCAGCGCGACATCGATCTCCTGAATCGTCTGCAAGAGTGAATCGTGCTTGCGGCGGCGGTCGCCGTCGCACTTCTCAATGAACTCGCGGCGTTCCTCGGGATCCATGAGCGGGAAGCGGGATGCTTGTTGCGCATAAAATATGACGGATTGCACATAGCGCGAGACGGCGGAGGGGAGGCTCCCGGCGATGAGCTTGCGCGCATGCTCCATCGCGGCCTTTTCCTCATCGTTCGCTCTGGGGTCGCCATCTACCTGGATCTTCAGGCGATCGACGTGATCGCGCATGGATTCCAGGGTGGGCACCGCATTCCGCTCGTATTTTGCGTACATCTCGAACGCTTCGCAGTGCGAAAACTCGTCGCGGATGTGCGCCATGGTCTCCTTGTCGCAGATCACCTTGCCTTGTGGCGTGACACAGCGATGGAGCTGGTGTAGCACCTCATCCTCACTTCCGGTGAGTTCGGCGGCTTCGCGCGCGTCGGGAGATAGGCGGAATGATTCTATCGACATATCCGAATTTTATCATGCGTGAAGCGGCGCCAGAGGTACGATGCCTGCCGCAGAAAAAACATGCAGGAAAGGCCAGAAGCACATGGAAACTCGGACTCTTTCAAGAGTAGAGAGGAAGGAGAGCTGGAAAAGAACCCGAAAATCGTTATAATCCTGCCGATGGAGCCGATTGCGCTTTCAGAAACAGCAACCGCCACGGCTGCTCAGGAGAGCGGCATTCATGTCATGCTCGCGGCCGAGAAGCTCGGCACGTTGTGGGGACTCCCGATTACCAACACGCTCATCACGAGCTGGATCGTCGTCGCACTTCTTATCCTTGTCGGTATTACCGTCGGCCGCCGAGCACGCCTCGTGCCCAGCCGCTTGCAGATACTCTTTGAGGAGGTCATCACGTTCGTCCGCGATTTCGTGACAGACGTGTTGGAGGATGAGAAGACCGCTGCGCGATACCTGCCATTTCTCCTCACGATCTTCTTCTTCATATTCACCGCCAACGTACTTGAGTTTACGCCCGGGATCGGATCGATCGGATTTTACCACGGGAGCGAGTTTGTGCCGCTGCTGCGCAGCGTGAATTCTGATCTCAATGTTACGCTCGCGCTCGCCATGATCTCGTTTATCGTCATCGAGATCGCTGGCATCGTCGCGTTGGGACTCATGCGCTACACGGGAAAGTTCATCAACTTTTCGTCGCCACTCAATTTCATTGTCGGTTTGATCGAGCTCGTCTCTGAGCTCGGACGTCTCATCTCGTTTTCGTTCCGTCTCTTCGGCAACATTTTTGCCGGCGAGGTGCTGCTTGCGGTTGCGACCTATTTTGCGCCATATATCATTCCGGTTCCGCTCATGAGCTTCGAGCTTTTTGTTGGCTTCATCCAGGCGGCGGTCTTTGCACTCCTCACCCTTTTCTTCATCAAGCTCGCCATCACGGACGCCCATGCGCACGAGGCCCACTAGGGCGTGCTTGTGCGTGGGTTCCGTGATAGGATGCGAGGACTTTGTGAGTTAATTATTAAGCAGCTATAAGTACCTATGGACATTGAATCGGCAAAACTTATCGGCATGGCGCTTGCGGCAGGGGTAGGCGTTCTCGGGCCTGGCATTGGCATCGGCCTTATCGGCGGCCGCGCTGTCGACGCGATCGGCCGCAATCCGGAGGCTTCAGGCAAGATCGTCTCGAACATGATTCTCGCGATCGTGTTCGCGGAGGCGCTCGGCATTCTCGCGCTGGTCGTTTCGTTCATCATCAAGTTCGTCTAATCTTGTACGGCGCACCCGCGTCTTAGGGAGCGAGCACCATGGATCAACTCTTTGCGACATTCGGTATCGATTGGAGACTGCTTCTCATACAAGCGGTGAATTTCGGTATACTTCTCGGAGCACTGACGTACTTCCTCTACAAACCCCTCATAAAAATAATTGACGAACGACGCGCCAAGATTGCTGAGGGTGTCCGTGCCGCCGAAGCGGCCGATCAGCGCCTCGCGGCCGCAAAGGCCGAGAGCGACGAAATCGTAGGGCAGGGTGTCCGAGAGGCGGAATCACTCGTTGCCGCAGCGCGTACGCGTGCCGACGAAAAAGGCGCGGAAATCGTAAGGAATGCTGAAGCCAAGGCCGAAGCCGTGTTAAAGGAAGCACAAGCTCGCGCGGAGGAATCGAAGCGTCTCGCCATGCAAGAGAGTGAAAAAGAAATTGCAAAGGCCGCGCTCCTCGCGGCGGAGAAGATACTCGCGGCTCAATGATATGGAGAACAGGTACGCTCAGGCACTCTACCAGGCAATCGCCGCTGGCTGCGATTCGAAAACGGCAATCAAGAACCTTGTCGCGATTCTCACGCGTACGAATCGTCGAGAACTTTTACCGCGCATTGCCAAGGCGTTCGCGCGCATCGCTCAGCGCGAAGGGGCAAAGAACCGAACCGTGCTCTCTGTGGCAAGGCATCAGGACATCCCCGCGGCAATCGATGCGGCGGCAAAGTTTGCAAAGGTACAGAAGAGTGACGTCCATGTCGACAAGAGCTTGATCGGTGGATGGCGACTGGAACATCAGGACATGCTCGTCGATACGAGTTACAAGCAACAGCTTTTAGACATCTTTAATCGAGTGACTGCATAACGTATGGATAGAGGCGTGATAGAAAAGATTGTAAAGGAAATCGAGGGCTTTGCGCCAAAGACGCACGAGGCGCACGTCGGACGCGTTACCGCGGTGGGCGACGGTGTCGTAGCCATCGACGGCCTCTCAAGAGCCATGATGAGCGAGATTGTCGTGTTTGAGGAGCACCGAGGAAAACCGCTCAAGGAGGCAATGGAGAGCAAGAGCGCGATTATGGGTCTTATTCTCAACCTCGAAGAGGATGGGGTGCGTGCGGCGATTCTCGGCGACACCGCGCGCGTTACTGAGGGCATGATGGTTCACTCGACAGGTCAGATTCTCTCGGTACCCGCCGGCGAAGAGCTTCTCGGGCGCGTCGTGAATGCGTTGGGCGAGCCGCAGGATGGGAAAGGTCCGTTCAAACATACGACGCCGATGCCGGTTGAGCGCAAAGCGTATGGCGTCATTGATCGAAAGCACGTATCTATCCCCATGCAAACCGGCATCATCGCGATCGATGCGCTCATTCCGATCGGCCGCGGCCAGCGAGAGCTTATTATCGGCGATCGCGGTACCGGCAAGACGACGATCGCCATTGATACCATCATCTCGCAGAAAAATGAGCCGGCTGAGAAGCGGCCAATCTGCATCTACGTCGCGGTCGGACAGAAGGAATCCAAGACAGCGCGCATTGTGCAGGAACTCAGAGAGAAGGGGGCGCTCGAATACACCATCGTTGTCGATGCTCCCGCCTCGGCGCCGGCAGCGCTCCAGTACCTCGCGCCATTTGCGGGCGTTGCTATGGGCGAATACTTCATGGATCGGGGACGCGATGTTTTGGTGATCTACGATGATCTCTCCAAGCAGGCGGTCGCGTATCGCGAGCTCTCGCTCCTCTTGCGTCGCCCGCCGGGCCGTGAAGCCTACCCAGGTGATATCTTCTACCTCCACTCGCGCCTCTTGGAGCGCGCTGCCCGCCTCTCGGATGAGAAGGGGGGAGGGAGCATCACGGCACTTCCGATTATCGAAACGCAAGAAGGAGACGTCTCGGCATACATTCCGACAAACGTCATCTCAATTACTGATGGCCAAATATTCCTTGATGCGTCACTCTTTAATAAAGGGGTGCGTCCCGCGATCGACGTTGGCATCTCCGTTTCGCGCGTCGGGGGAGATGCTCAAACGAAGGCTATGAAGTCTGTTGCGGGTTCGCTCAAGCTTGAACTGGCGCGATTCCGCGAGCTTGAGGCGTTCATGCAATTCGCGCAAGATCTCGACCAGGCAACCGCACTACGCATAGCGACCGGAAGCCGCATGGTGGAGATTCTCAAGCAGAAGAACGGCGAGCCGCTCCCGATGGAAAAACAGGCCGCACTGCTCTTTGCGGCCATGCATACGCTCTTTGCCGAGGTGCCGGTGGCGCGCGTGCGCGAGGCCGCGCATGCATACCTTAACTTCCTCGACAGTAACCACGCCGAGACGCTCGCGAAGATCAAGTCGAGCGGCACGATAGAGGACGATTCCAAGCTCACGCTCAATAAGGCAGCCGACGAATTCCGTGCGGCGCATAAGGAGTTCTTTAGCGCTTAGCCTATGTCCGAAGGATTTCCACTGCCGGAAAAACGAGATGTTTCTGCAGAGCAGAAACTCGAGGTTCTCATGCGACTGCTTGAGGATCTCTCAGGCCCCGATTATGAAGGTATTGATCCGAAGCTAGTAGAGGAGGCGAAAAAACGCACGGAGGCCCGCATCGAGGAGCTGCGTAAAGAGCACCCCGAGCTCAATAATTGATATGGCGAGCCTCAAAACTATCAAACTGAAAATTCAGAGCGTCAAAAAGACGTCGACGGTCACACATGCAATGGAAGCCGTCTCGGCGGTCAAAATGCGCCGAGCGCAAGAACGAGCGCTCGCGAGTCGCCCCTATGCAATCGCGGCACTCTCGGTGCTCGAGCGACTGGCGGGATCTGCCGATCTTTCTCGCTATCCCCTCATGGAGACGCGCACCGGGAAGACGGCACTCGTTGTCATTACGTCCGACAAGGGGCTCGCGGGATCGCTCAACAGTGCCGTCATTAAAAAGGCAGAGGGAGAGATGAGCGTCCGTGGCGTAACTCCTTCGAATACGGTCGTGATCGCGATTGGTCGCCGCGGCGCGGACCACTTTGCCGCTCGCGGCTATGACGTGCGCGTGCGCCGCGAAAACGTAAGCGACGGCGTCTCTGAAAACGACGTGCGCGCGATCACAAACGAAATTCTCACCATGCATGCAGCGGGGGAGATTGGCACGGCAATCGTCGTGTATCAAAACTTCATTTCGACATTCGAGCAGCACGCGTCGGTACGCCAAATTGTGCCGATAACCGCCGAGACGATGCGCGAATTCGTAAGGAACATTCGCCCCGCGCGCGGCAAGTACGCACCAGAACACGATGATCTCGATGCGCACGCGGCGACGCCCTACACGATCGAGCCCGATGCCGAGACGGTGTTAACTGTTCTTCTACCCACGCTCATCAACATTGCGGTCTTTCATGCGCTCCTTGAAACAAAGGCATCCGAGCATTCGGCGCGCATGGTGGCAATGAAGAACGCCACCGACAATGCGAAAGAGCGCGCCAAACAATACACGCGCCTTTTCAACAAAATTCGCCAGGCATCGATCACGCGTGAAATATCGGAGATCACGTCCGGCATCGAGGCGATGAAGTAGAAATTTATCGGAAAAAAGCTATAATCTCGTCACTTTTACTATGAACACCGGAATCATCACTCAGATTATTGGTCCTGTCGTCGACGTCAAGTTCGAGTCAGTCCTCCCGCCCATTAAGAATGCGCTCGAGCTCACGCATAACGGCGAGAGGCTCGTGCTCGAGGTTGCTCAGCATCTCGGCCTCAACCGTGTTCGCTGTATCGCAATGGGCGACACGGCTGGTCTCGCCCGCGATCTCGAGGTGAAGGATACCGGCGCTCCGATTTCAATACCCGTCGGCCAGGCGGCGCTCGGCCGCATGTTCAATGTGATCGGTGAGCCAATCGACGGTAAAGAGCCGGCCGCGAAGGATGCGCCGCGCCTGCCGATCCATCGCGATCCGCCGCCATTCTCGCGCCAGAGCACCAAGGCAGAGGTTTTTGAAACCGGAATCAAGGCAATCGATCTCCTCGCTCCCTTTATCAAGGGCGGCAAGGTCGGCCTCTTTGGCGGCGCCGGTGTCGGAAAAACCGTTCTCATTCAGGAACTCATCCACAATGTAGCCAGCGAGCACGGAGGCTACTCGGTGTTTGCCGGTGTTGGTGAGCGCGTTCGCGAGGGAAATGATCTCTATCACGAAATGAAAGATTCTGGCGTGTTGAATAAAACGGCACTCGTATTCGGCCAGATGAATGAGGTTCCGGGCGCTCGCGCGCGCGTGGCACTCTCGGGTCTCACGATGGCCGAGGCGTTCCGCGACGAAGGCGGCAAGGACGTCCTCTTCTTTATGGACAATGTTTTCCGCTTCGTACAGGCGGGTTCGGAGGTGTCGTCGCTCCTCGGGCGCGTGCCATCGGCCGTTGGCTATCAGCCGACTCTGGCCGAAGAGATGGGCCAGCTCCAGGAGCGCATCACCTCAACGACCGAAGGCTCTATTACCTCGGTGCAGGCAATCTACGTGCCAGCGGACGACCTTACGGACCCGGCGCCTGCCACGACATTTGCCCACCTCGATTCGACCGTCGTACTCTCGCGTCAGCTGGCGAGTCTCGGTATCTACCCATCGATTGATCCGCTTGAATCAAATTCGACTGCGCTTGCGCCGCACATCGTCGGCGAAGAACACTACCGGGTAGCCAACGAAACAAAGCGTGTCCTCCAGCGCTACAAGGATCTCCAGGACATCATCGCCATCCTCGGCATTGAAGAGCTTTCCGACGACGATAAGCGGCTCGTGTATCGCGCACGCAAGATTCAGAGTTTCCTCTCGCAGCCGTTTAACGTCGCCGAAGTCTTCACCGGCAAGCCGGGCAAGTACGTTACACTCGCCGATACGATTCGGAGCTTTGGCGAGATACTCGACGGTACGCACGACGCTCTCGATGAAGGTGCGTTTTACATGAAAGGCGGCATTGACGAGGTGATCGAGGCAGGGAAGCGGAGTTAGGTATGGCGGACAAACACGTCAACACGTTCCGGCTCGTGGTAGCGTCGGTTGGTGAGACGCTGTTTGACGGCGCAGCGGCTTCGGCCACGATGCCGGGAGCGGCGGGCGAATTCACACTGCTCCCTAAACACGAAGCGTTTGTCACCACTCTCAAAAAAGGTACCATTCTCGTGAAAGCGATAAGCGGCGCGACGAGGGAGTTTCCGATCGAGAGTGGCGTCTTGGAGTGTTCACAGGGTCGAGCTGTCGTACTCCTCTAACTTTTTGCACATCATTCGCGCGAAGAGCCGCATGAACGGCTATACTGGAGCCATGTCTCGTTTACGCATGTGGACGCTCGCGGTGTCCTTGCTCCTTGCACCCATCTGCGCGAGCGCCATCGTGACGCCCGCTCCTCCGGCGAGCGCGAGCCTGGTACAGGCGCAGGCACCTGCGGCCTGCGAACGTGCGTGCAGCCTTTCGAGCGCGGGCAATTGCCGAGCTGGCGACGTAACCGGGAATCCGCGCGGGGATGTGTACTGCGCATCCTCACGCATCGGCGTCGTCGAGTACACGCTCCTCACCTCGTTTGGAAGCTCCGGCAGCTGTATTGATCCGAGCGACAACAACGTATGCGCTTCCGGCTCTTGCACCACCTACCAAGGGCGACCGGTCTTCGGCATTGCGCATCGCACGTTCCCGTTTGGCACGCGCGTCGAGGTATGTAATACGAAGAACGGCGTCTGCCAAATCGCGACCGTCGTCGATCGCGGTCCTGATGCGAGGATCACGCGCGTGACCGTCGATGCGCGCGCCGAGCTCGCGCAGGCGCTCCTCATGGGCTGCAACAATTCGACGACCGCGACGTACAAGGTCCTCTCGGTCCCGGGCGTCTCGCAGGAGGCGCAGCCGTCGGGCCCGGCGCAAGCCGCGTTCGATCAGCTTCTCGCTGCCGGGTACATCAACGGTAATCTCGGCAACAACGTTGGGAACCCCTCAGGCTACACGGCCGTGAACACGCCTTACGGTCCGGGCTATCTCGGCAATCCCACTGCGCAGCCGTATTACGTTTCGCCGTACGGTTCGGTCACTGGCAATGCCGCGACTGATCTCCAGAATGCTTTACAGCCGCCCGCACAGCCGCAGTATCAGCCGGCACAGGTGGTCGTTCCCGGTGCGCCGTCGGTCGGGCAGATTCTCGTGCAGCCGCGTGTCGCGTCGCGCCTTGGCTTGGTCCTGGTCGCCTGGACATCGCTCAATATGCGCCCCGGCTCGTGCGTCGTTACGCAAGACTTGGGGACAATCGCACAGGGTCAACAGGGGTCGAGGCTGATCGACGCAAACTCTCTGCCGAGCGGGGCTACCACACTTACGCTCACCTGTACCATGCAAAATGGAACCACGTTCCAGGCATCTGATACGATAACCATTCAATGAGCTTTACGCGGACGATCGAGGATTTTAGCTGCGGCCACTGCGGTGCAATGGTTCGCGGCAACGGCTACACCAATCACTGTCCGCGCTGTTTGTGGAGCAGGCATGTCGACATCTCGCCCGGTGACAGGGCGGAGCGCTGTGGCGGCATGATGGAGCCGACGACGCTCGAAGGATCAACACCCGATTATGTCATTGTCCACCGGTGCGATACGTGCGGCGCCCTGCGACGCGTCAAAGTCTCACCGCAAGATGACCCCGAGGCGCTTGTCGCGCTTTCTGCCAAAGTGGCGAAGCGCCGCTAGTGCTGTTGTGGTATAGTTTCATTTATGAATGCCCGGATGCCCGAACCTGATTTCTCGGCACAGGAGCCGTGGATATTCCGCCGGACGCCTGTCCCACATTACTACGGCGACATCGTGCGTCAGCTTTTTGTCGCGGCGGCCGCTTTTCTCATTGTTGGTGCGCCATTTTACGCGACTGATCTTGCCGCGGAACTCCTGTTTGATGTTCTTGGCGCGTTCCTACTCGTATTTCTCGCTGCTTTCACGTCGCCGAGCGCACGAACCATACTGGTGGCCGATGCGATTGTTGCTGGCGTCGGCATGATTATTTTCGAATACTGGGCGCTCGTGAACTACCAGACGACCGCGATCGTCGCCGTTATCCTGCGTCAGGCGATTGCGCTCATCTTCCTCTTTGCGTTCTATTTTGCGGGTAAAACCGTGCGGGGTCTTTCGCCCGTGGCGGACGAAGATGCGCGCCAACGAGAGGAGGCATTTCGTGACGAGCGTGTGGCAGAAGAGGCGCAGCTCGATGCGATCGACATCGAACAGGCGAAGGCCGACCGCCCGTACGGCATGAGGGAGATGTTTGAGGATCAGGATTGATCACTTCCCGCCGGGAGGTTTTTCGTATACACTCGTTCGAATGTCGCTCTCGATAGGGATCGTCGGTTTGCCAAACGTGGGGAAGTCCACGCTCTTTTCGGCACTCACGAAGAAGAGCGTCTTGATTGCGAACTACCCGTTTGCGACGATCGACCCGTCGGTCGGGGTGGTTGCGGTACCGGACGACCGGCTCGATCGTTTGGCTCAGATGTCGAACTCGGTGAAGACGGTTCCGGCCGCGGTGGAGTTCGTCGATATCGCGGGCCTCGTGAAGGGCGCCTCGGAGGGGGAGGGACTCGGCAATAAATTTCTACAGAACATTCGCGAGACCGATGCGATCGCCGAGGTGGTGCGCATGTTCGACGACGAAGATATTCATCACGTGCATGGTGAAGCCGACCCGGCGCGCGATATTGATATTATCGATCTTGAGCTCGTCTTGGCCGATCTCGAGAGTGCTCAAAAACGCCTCGAGCGGGTCGAGCGCGACAGCAAAGGTGGTGACAAAGAACTGCTCCTGGAGCGCGACACGCTCAAGAAAGTGATATCTGTCCTCGAAGCGGGCAAACCCGCGCGCACCGTCTCGCTTGAAGAGAAAGAACGGGAAGCCGCCAAGAAGCTTCACCTCCTGACCATGAAGCCCATACTCTATGTGCTCAACCGGAAGAGTGGCGCCGTGAATGTCGATGCTGAGGGTGGCGAGCGCTGGCATCACCTCAGACGCTTCCTCGAGGAATCGGGTGCACAGTACGTGTTCGTCGATGCGGGAGTCGAGCACGATCTCTCCGAGGTGCACGATGACGAGCGCGCGCAGTTTCGTCGTGAACTCGGTGTAGAGGGTAATGGCATCGACGATCTCATTCGCGCAGGCTACTCACTCCTCGATCTCATCTCGTTCTTTACGACCGGCCAGACCGAATCGCGCGCCTGGACGATTAAACGTGGAACACGAGCTCCCGAAGCGGGCGCCGCGATCCACAGCGATTTTCGAGACAAATTTATTCGCGCCGAGACCATCCGATGGGACAAGCTCCTAGAAGCAGGTTCACGCGCTGCGGCGCGCGATAAGGGCTGGATACGCGCCGAAGGAAAGGAGTACATCGTCCAGGATGGGGATGTGATCGAATTCCTCCACTCGTAGCAGCACCCTTGCGTCTCCTTTGAAGCGCGGTACGCTGTATCGATATGGACAAACCCAAGATTACCCCGAGGGATTTCTTTCTCTGGGCCGGGGCAATGATCGCCCTGTATGTGAGCGTTTTCTCCTTTATCTCACTCTTGTTTTCGTATATCGATTATGCGTACCCCGATGCGCTCGCGTATGATGTAGATCCCTACTCGAGCGGCATGCGCTTCGCGATTGCGAGCTTGATAGTGATTTTTCCGCTGTTTCTGTTCCTTCAGCGCCTCATTCGCACCAACGAAACGAAAGACCCGACGCGGCGCGATATCTGGATTCGCCGCTGGGCGCTGGTGTTTACCATCTTTGTGGCTGGGGTCACGGTTGCCGTCGATCTCGTCACGCTCATCAACTACTTTCTCGGCGGTGATGTAACAATGCGCTTCCTCTTGAAGGTAGTGGTGGTATTCCTTGTCGCAGGGGGCGGCTTGCTGCATTTTCTCGCCGAGCTCTGGGGCTACTGGCGGGAGCACAAAAATTACGTGCAAGTGGTCGGCGGTGGTACGGCTGTCCTCGTCCTCGCTACGATTGCTGCCGGATTCTTCATCATGGGGACGCCGGGTGAAATTCGCTTACAGCGCTTTGACGATCAAAAGGTGAGTGATCTTCAAAATATCCAGTACCAGGTTATCAATTACTGGCAGGCCAAGCAGAAGTTGCCCGAGAATCTCGGGGAGCTTGCTGATCCGCTTTCGGGCTATACGGTACCCACGGATCCGCAGTCAGGCCAGGAGTATGGTTACCGTATTACCAAGGCCCCGTACCGTTTCGAAATTTGCGCTACTTTTAATGCCGACTCGAAGACGGGCTCAACCGACGCTTCGATCGCGCAACACTATGGCACTGACAATACGACCTGGCGGCACACTGCCGGTCAGAATTGTTTCGAGCGCACAATTGATCCCGAAAAGTATCCTCCCTTCAATGCAAAGGCTATTCCGCCGGTGCCAGCGCCACTGAGATAAGTAACATTTGAAGCCGTGCGCCGATGTGCTACGCTTCTCCCATGAAGCGGTACGATCATCGCGGCATTGAGAAAAAGTGGCAGAAAGAATGGGCAAAAAGGGGCCTCTACAAAACCCGCAATACGGTTAAAGGCCGCAGGAACTTCTATCTCCTCACCGAGTTTCCCTACCCCTCGGGAAACCTTCACGTGGGACACTGGTATGCCTTCACCGCGCCCGATATTCTCGCACGCGCGCTTCGCATGCAGGGGAGGAATGTGCTCTACCCGATGGGCTTCGACGCGTTCGGTTTGCCGGCAGAAAACGCAGCCATCAAGCGCGGGCTCAACCCCAAGAAATGGACGAAGCAGAACATCGCTTATATGAAGAAGCAGATGGTGAGCATGGGAACCTCGTTTGATTGGTCACGCGAGGTACAAACCATCGACCCGCGCTACTACAAGTGGACGCAGTGGATGTTCACGCAGTTTCTCAAGAACGGCCTCGCGTATCGCAAAGAGACGCCGGTCAATTGGTGTCCGAAGGACAAAACCGTTCTCGCGAACGAACAGGTGATCAATGGTCGCTGTGAGCGCTGCGACAGCGAGGTTGAGCAGCGTACCATGCTCCAGTGGAATTTGCGCATAACCGATTATGCGGATCGTCTCATTGAGGATCTCGACGACCTCGAGTGGCCTCAGCAGATCAAGGATTCACAGAAGAACTGGATCGGTAGGAGCGAGGGTGCAGAGATCGGGTTTGCGATACACTTCGATAAACCAACAAAGCCCACTCAAATTGCCGTCTTTACCACGCGACCCGACACCCTCTTTGGCGCAACGTACCTGGTTTTGGCGCCCGAACACCCATTCATCACGCTCGCGCTCACCCATGACGAACTATTGCAAAATGACGTCGAGGTGCGCGAGTATGTGGAGGCAACGAAACGAAAGAGTGATCTCATGCGCCAAGAGAATAAGGAAAAGACTGGCGTAAAGCTCGAAGGTGTCTGGGCGGTGAATCCCGCAACTCAAGAAAAAATACCTGTCTACATTGCCGATTACGTATTGGCACACTACGGTACCGGTGCCATCATGGCGGTGCCGGCGCATGACGAACGCGACTTCGATTTTGCAAAAAAGTTTGGCCTGCCAATACGGCAGGTGATCGCCGGCGGCGACGTCTCACAGAGAGCCTACACCGGCGACGGGACGCTCATACATTCCGGCGAGTACGACGGTATTCCTGTAGCCGAAGCGAAACAGAAGATAACCGCAGCTTTCGGCTTGAGGAAGACGACCTACAAGCTGCGCGACTGGATCGTCTCGCGCCAGCGCTACTGGGGTGTTCCGATCCCCGTGATCCATTGTCCGCGCTGTGGCGCAGTACCGGTCCCCGAGAAGGATCTGCCGGTGAAGCTGCCTGAGATAAAGGATTATCTTCCGACAGGAGACGGCAAATCGCCGCTCGCAAAGGCTGACAAGTGGAAAAATGTTCACTGCCCGCAATGCAAGAGTGCTGCAGAACGAGAAACGGATACCCTCGATACGTTCGTTGATTCATCGTGGTACTTTTTACGCTACACCGATCCGCACAACAAAAAGAGATTTGCCGATGCGAAAAAGATGCGGTCATGGATGCCTGTCGATCTCTACAGCGGTGGCGCGGAACACACCACGATGCATCTCCTCTACAGCCGTTTCTGGCACAAGGCGCTCTATGATCTCGGTTTGGTAAAAGACAAGGAGCCCTATACACGTCGCATGAATCGCGGACTCATCATGGGACCCGATGGGCAAAAAATGAGTAAATCGCGGGGCAATGTGATTGATCCTGACGCAATCGTAAAAAAACTCGGCGCCGATACCGTGCGGCTCTACCTGGCGTTCATCGGCCCTTACCACGAGACCGGAAGTTACCCGTGGAATCCAGATGGCGTTGCAGGTGTGCGGCGTTTCCTCGAACGCGTATGGAAACTGGCCCAACCCGAACGCACCGCGGGCATGGCTAAAAAATACGAAGATCTTGAATCATCGCTCCATAGGACGATCAAAAAGGTGACGGATGACATTGCTGCGCTCAAATTCAATACGGCGATTGCTGCGATGATGACTTTTCTCAATGAGGCCGAAAAGGGTATCTCGCATGCGCAGTTCGACACTTTTCTTAAACTCCTCGCTCCCTTTGCTCCGCACATGGCCGAAGAGCTGTGGAGAATGCGCGCGCATAAAACCTCGATACATCTCGAGAAGTGGCCGAAGTACAATCCGAAGAGGATCGCGAGTTCTGTTGCCACCATCGCCATACAGGTGAACGGCAAGGTACGCGGCACGGTGAGCGTTTCTGCTGATGCGCACGAATCGCAAGTTGTCGCTGCGGCGCAGGCCGACGAATCGGTACGGCGCCACCTCGAGGGAAAGATCATCCGTCGCACAATCTACGTGCCGGGGAAAGTCCTCAATATAGTGGTAAGTTAGCCGATGCGCACCACACGCGGGCCGGCTTCGCTGTCTTCTAATCGGTAGCCGCGTTTCAGGAGCTCGTCGCGCAATTCATCGGCCTTGCCAAAATTTTTATCGAGGCGTGCCTGTTCGCGCTCGCGAACCAGGGCCGCAATCTCTGCTGGCACTTCGTCGAGTTTCTTTTCGCTTCCAAACGCGGCCTCATACAGACGCCGGGCAAGCGGGTCCTCATGCTCAAAGCCGAGTCCGAGCACATCATCGGCAAAGAGGATGGCGGCTTTCACCTCGGCGGGGGAAACTCCCTCTGCCCTCGACATATCCCAGAGGGCCGCGATCGCACCGGGGGTGTCGAGGTCGTCGTTGAGGTGATTACGGATGCGACGTTTCCACACCGCGGGAACGACAGCGGTTCCTTCATTCGAATCAACGAACCGGCGCAGACGGAGGTATGCTTTCTGTGCGGCGTCGAGCGCCTCCCAGGTGAAGTTCGCGTTGGCGCGGTAGTGGCTCGTGAGAAACCAGTAGCGCAACGCGAGCGGGTGATACATGCGCTCGATCACATCCGAAAGATACGCAACGTTTCCCTCGCTCTTAGCCATCTTGGCATCATTCATGCGGATGTGCGCGCGGTGCATCCAAAAGCGAGAGAAGGGGTGCTTGCCAGTTGCCGCCTCACTCTGTGCAATCTCGTTGTTGTGATGAATAGCAATGTGCTCAATGCCGCCGGTATGGATGTCGATCTGCTTCCCGAGGAGGGAATTGACCATCGCCGAGCACTCGATGTGCCAGCCAGGAAAGCCTCTGCCCCACGGCGAATCCCACCCGAGCAGGGTCTGCTCGGGGGCCTCAACGGTGTCACCGCCGATTCCGCTCCCGCTCTTTTTCCAGAGTACAAAATCGTGCGGCCCCCGCTTCTGTGTATTTACCTCGACGCGTGCGCCCTCTTTTTGTCCCTTGAGATCAATGCCGCCCAAAGCACCGTATCGCGGAAAGCGCGAGACTTCGAAATAGACGCCGTCGGACGTCTCGTACGCGTAGCCCTTCTCGATCAACGTTGCGATCATTGCTATCTGCGCGGGAACGTAATCGGATGCGCGAGGGAATGTTATCTTCTCCACCGCTACGTTGAGCGCTTTGATGTCGGAGAGGTACTGTTCCATGTACTGTGTGGCGAGCGTGCGCATGTTCTCCATCGTGAACTCTTTGTGCGCGGCGCGCAGGCCTCTAGCCATCTTGTCTTCGCCCTCGTCGGCATCTGAGGAGAGATGCCCGAAATCGGTGATATTGATGACCTGCCGTACACGGTAGCCATTCCACTCGAGAACGCGGCGAATCGTATCGGCAAATACGGCGGCTGAAAGGTTGCCGATGTGCTGTGGACCATACACGGTCGGGCCGCAGTTATACATGCGTACCGCGGTTGCGGTAGGAGGAATCGAAAAGACCTCCTTCTCCTTCATGAGAGTGTTATAGAAGCGGAGTGACTCCTTCTCCTGCCAATCGGTGAGGAATGAGAACCAACCCATCGTTTTATTTTAACAGGGAGAATAAATGAATCCAGGCACCACTGCCGCGCCTCCCGACGATTCCGTCCTCCGGCGAATCACTGCAGCTGAATAGGCGTACTGCCTGAATCATCGAGGCGGCCTCACACCCTACAACCACTTCTGGTAGCGGAAGTATGCAAACATCGAGAGGCCTACGGCGATCATGAGTCCCACGATAATCCAAAAGCCATTTACGTCGCGGATGAAGGGCGTCGATGGCGCATCGATCGCGAAGGTGGTCGCAATGAGAGAGAGCGGAAACGTGAATAGCGCCATGATCGTCAGTACGCGCATCGTCTCGTTCTGCTTGGTGGAGAGAAGCGAGTTGTTCGTCTCGCGCAGTTCGTGCACCGATTCGGTGAGGCGCATCACATGATTATGTACTCGATAGTACTCGTCAGAAGCAGAACGGGCAAATGGCGCATACGCGGGGCCGAACAGGTGTGCGGCGGCTGTCTCGAATTCGCGCAACACCTCGCGGTGCGGCTCGATGGTCTGGCGAATATTGAGCAGGGCGCGGGCACTCTCAGAGATCGCGCTCACCATAGCAACTTCGTCGCCGGAAAAGATGTGCTCCTCGATCGACGAAAGACTTTGCCGCACTGAATCGAGTTCATGATCCACCGAGCGGTAGAGGCGCTTGAGCATGTAGTAGAGCACGAAACCCGCATGCTCGCCGAGGTTGCTTTTGTCGAGAAGCGAATTAACCTCAAACACCTTCGAAAATTTATGCAGCGGGTCAATCATCTCATAGCGGGTCGTTATGATGAAATTCTTTCCGAGTATGATATCGATTTCCTGCTCACGCATCTTGTGCGTGTGCCGTACGGCAGGGAAGTGGAGCACCAGGTACATGAAGCGCTCGGTGAGCTCGACGCGCGGCTTAGTGGACGGAAAGAGCAACTCATCGGCAATGAGAGTATCAATCCCGAATTCGTCCATGAGTGTACGGATCTCCTCTTGTGTCGGCGACTCGAGATCGATCCAGGTGACATTTTGGTGAATGTACCGTGAGAGCATGGCGCCATAATACCACGATCGTGTGCACACCCGTTACTCACTTTCATTCATGATAGGGTCGTGAGATACTGTGGGCTATGCGTTTTGGGAATATGCGCTCATGGGAGGGAATTGCAGCGCTCCTCGGCATTTTCATAATTGGATTCGGGGTCGGATTTATCACTGAGCGGCAGCTCGTGGTGCACGGTTATGGAGGCACTCTTTTATCGGGAGCACCGCCGGATGTCGATTTCAGCCCGGTATGGAAAGCGTGGAATATTCTTGACGAAAACTTTGTGCCCGCAGCGGTATCCTCAACAACGCTACGTGCCACCACAACTGCCCAGCAGAACCAGGAGCGTGTTTGGGGCATGATCGCCGGCATGGCGGCGTCGCTCAATGATCCATACACCTTCTTCCTTCCACCCCAAGAGAATCAGGCATTCAGCGAGGACATGAGCGGAAGTTTCGAGGGTGTCGGCATGGAGATCGAATTAAAGAATGGCATTATCACGGTCGTCTCGCCCCTCAAAGGCACGCCGGCTGAAGTGGCGGGCATACAAGCTGGTGATAAGATCCTCAAGATTGACGACACCGATACTAAGGGGCTCGATGTGAGTAAGGCGGTTAAACTTATTCGCGGGCCGAAGGGGAGCCTGGTGAGCTTACTCATTTTGCGCGAGGGATGGAATGTTCCGCGCACCATCAAGGTTACGCGGGATGTGATCAATATTCCCATCGTTGCTACCAAAAAGAAGGGTGATGTATTTGTGATCTCTGTGGCGACATTCACCTCCAATTCGCCCAATCTCTTTCGCAATGCTCTCCGCGAGTTCGTAAACTCGGGAGACACCAAGCTCATTTTGGATTTGCGGGGAAACCCCGGTGGCTACCTGGAAGCCGCAGTCGATATGGCGAGCTGGTTTCTGCCGGCAGGCAAGGTGATCGTGAGCGAGGATTACGATGGCCATGCACAGACGATTATTCACCGCTCGTATGGTTACGACGTGTTCAACAGTAACCTCAGAATGGCGATTCTCGTCGACAAAGGATCTGCCTCTGCCTCTGAGATACTCTCGGACGCACTGCGTTACTATGGCGTCGCCAAGCTCGTTGGTACCAATACTTACGGCAAAGGCGTCGTGCAGGAGCTGTTCGATGTTACGCCGGAGACGACACTCAAGGTTACCGTCGCCCGATGGCTGGGGCCCGATGGGCAGCAGATTCCACTCTCCGGTCTCGTGCCCGACATCGAAGCTACTACCTCTGAGGCGCTGATCAAGGCAGGTGCCGACCCACAGATGGACGCTGCGATCAGGTATCTCGACAGCACGGTGGATGCGCGATAGTCTGGGCACATGAAGGTGATCATGCTAAAAGATGTCGGCGGTGTTGGCCGACGCGATGAGGTCAAGGAGGTCAGTGACGGCTTTGCCATGAACTCGCTCATTCCGCAGGGCAAGGCGGTGCAGGCTACACCCGAGCGGCTTGCCGCTCTCGAAGCGCGCACCACGCAGCAGAAAGCGGCGGCGGCAACCAGTGCGCAACAGGCGCTCATCGCTGCAAAATTGCTCGATGGTGCAACCATCCGCATGGTGGCGAAAGCGAACGATCAGCGACATCTCTACAAACAAATTTCGCGCGAAGATATCGCCCGAGAGATCGCCCGAGAGAAAAATATTTCTATCAGTGCTAACCACATTGCGCCGCTTGAACACATAAAAAGCCTCGGTGAGTACGATGTCGTCGTAACGCTCGAGGGTCACACGGCGAGGGTGCATCTCGCCATCGAAGCGCAGTAGAGTTTTATGAATGAGAGGTGTGATTGAGAACGCTTACGCTGCCAGAACCTCAACCATGCTGCGTTTCTTGGTGCGGCCGTCGAAATCAGTCTTGCGCGTGGTGCGGAACTTTACCGATCCTGTCGCGAGGGCGAAGAGTGTATGATCCTTGCCAACGCCAACATTGCGACCCGCGAGAATTTTCGTGCCGCGCTGCCGGACGATCACCTGGCCCGGCGTAACTTTAGCGCCGTCGGCGCGCTTCACGCCGAGGTACTTTGGATTTGAATCACGGAGATTCTTTGTTGTTCCACCTGCTTTTGTTGATGCCATATCAGTTTTCTCGGTAGCCAGAGAGCCCGGCGGCTCAAAATCAGGCTATAATCGAGATAATGTATAGTATACCGCATCGATGGCTCGAGATCAAGCAACGATTCGTGGGGAGATTGGAGCAGGGGATTGGGGAGTGGGGGATGCCCGTCCTCTTCATGCTCGTAGCTCTCGCTTCATTTGGACTAGGCAGACTCTCAGCCCTCGAGGATGCCCGGCCAGCAGTTTCTATCGGATCGGCTCCCATTGCCACTTCGCCGCGAGCGATAGCGCTCGGCGGGCAGTTTGTGGCTTCGCGCACGGGAACTGTCTACTACTACCCATGGTGCTCGGGGGCAGAGCACATTGATCCCCAACGCCAGGTGTGGTTTGTGAGCGAGAAGGCGGCACAGGCCGCAGGCTACCGGCCCGCCAAAAACTGCAAAGGTTTGAGCGAAGCGCCGTCGGCGGTACAATAGCGCCTATGCTCGTACTCGATGTTGAAGCCAGCGGGGTCGAAGCCCACAAGAACTCCATTGTCTCTTTGGGTGCTCTCGAGCTCGAGAATCCGAAGAATCGTTTTTACATGGAATGCCGCGTGTGGGACGGGGCGCATATCTCCGAAGAGGCGCTCGCGGTCAACGGATTTACACGCGAGGAGATTACCGATCCCAGGAAGGCGAGTGAGGCCGACTTGGTGCACGCGTTCATCCAGTGGAGCGAAAGTGTACAAGAGCGCACACTCGCTGGTCAGAATCCCTCGTTTGA